>Ga0098049_1000331_pt1 | contig 19542 bp, 28 predicted proteins | sample 13BtaG_FD_92582 | JGI IMG/M metagenome (GOLD analysis project Ga0098049, IMG submission 92582) | Marine viral communities from the Subarctic Pacific Ocean - 13B_ETSP_OMZ_AT15268_CsCl metaG | ecosystem: Environmental > Aquatic > Marine > Oceanic | place: Subarctic Pacific Ocean | collected...
GAAAGTACTTTATCTCAGGCTGTTAGGGCTGACGTTGGTCAAGATTACACTCCTACGTCTGCTGAGTTAGCTGCGCAGCTTGCAAGTGCAAATCTTCCTGATTTACGTCAATCTCAGTTTGATGTTGATATGTCTCAGCCTAAAATTCCTGACCCAAGTCAGAAAGATAATCTTGTTGAGCTAGACGTTATGAGGAAAGAAGCAGAGGAAAAATTTGCACGTGACGGTGATCAATCTGATTACAATGAGTCGATGGCTATTTTTGACGATATAGAAAGAGAACTAAAGGCAAGACCTTTCGACAAGGCTGACTTCAATAGGGAGAATAAAGCAAAATGGTCCTACATGGTGGACGCTGGTGATTTTGACGGGACTATCCTTGGCGAAGGTGAGGGCGGAATGCCCAGAATTTCTGAAGATGTCTCTAGACCTGCGGATACTGGCTTAGGTCGTGGTTCTGGGTTCAAGAGCATTGAACAGCTTAAAGCTGATATTTCTAAAGTTGAAGGAACGGGCGATGATGCTGGTTACAATCGTCTTTTAGACAAGGGTGAGACAGGTACGTTTAGCGGCAACAAGCCACTTACTGAGATGACGGTTGCTGAAGCTATTGAGTTTGGCACCAGCGATGCGTATCGCAATTATTCTAGGGATGTTTTGGGTCGTGGGCCTAATGAACTTCCGTCTACGCCTATGGGCAAGTATCAGATTGTTGGCACTACCCTGAAAGATCTTGTTGATAGAGGGTTGGTTGATCCCAATGCTCAATTTGACGCGGATACTCAAGAGCAGATTGGATCTCTTTTAGTTAAAAACCGTGGTTACGATGATGTTTTGAGCGGAAAAATTACTGAAGAGCAGTTTTTGAGTAATCTTGGAAATGAGTTTGAAGGTGTTAAAAAGAACGAAAACTTCAGCTTGAGTGGCGGTTCTGTTGATCAAACTGGTATCAATCAGGTTTCTGATGACGAATCACAGTCTCAGAATGCGATTGCGGCTCAAGAGCTAGCCGCTAAAAACAAAGCAATTTATGACCGTGGCCTTGGTTCTGATGATGATCCTCGTCGTGGAAATCTTTCTGTAAATGCGGCAGAAGCTAAGTATTTACAGAACCTTTTGTCTACACTTGAGTTCAACGATGAAGGCAAGTTAGTAGATAAGGACCCTAATTTTATAGAGGATATTTTTGGCAAGTTAGTTAGAAACTTTACTCTTGGTCTTGTTGATATAAACGACTTAAACAAAAACAAAGTTCAGGAAGTTCTTGATGCTTATAGAGAAACTGGAAGTTTTGTTTATGATACCGAGGGCAACGCGATTGACCTGAAGACTGTTGAGGACCTTGAAAAGTTAGAGAAGCTAAGTGCTGGTGAGGGTCAAAACCCTGCTGTAATTGGTGTTCGTAACGAAGATGGCGAAGTAGTTTCTTTCGGCTCTGACATCGCAAATACATCCGAGGGTCCTATTGAGGTTGACGATGACATTTTCGCCACGATTGCAACCAGCAGCGATGACGATACCACTACCGAAGTTGATACTGGCTACACGACTGATGAAAACGGTAATAAAATCTGTAATCAAGCTGGTTACGTTTACGATATAGCTACTGATGCTTGTGTCCCTGCGGTAGCGGAAGAAGAGTCTACAGATACTTCTCTTAATATTGGTTCTGGCGCTAGCCGTAGCTTTGAGGATGTTTTGAAGAACATTCAAACCAAGGCTACTACGATTGCTCCTATTTCCGCGAATATCAAGCCTATGGCTCAAGGTGGCATGGCTGGTTTGAATCGCACTGCTGACAACTTCCTGAGAGCTTTGGGTGGCTAATGGACGATTTAAAGGACTTTGCGAGTTATCTCACTGACGATGAGATTGCTAAAGTAGCTCCTATGCTTGAGCGTATTAAGACGCTTGATTCTCGTAAGGCAAAGCACGATAGCTTTATGGATTTTGTGAAGCATGTTTGGCCTCAGTTTATTGAGGGCAGGCACCACAAGATTTACGCTCAGAAGTTGCAGGATGTTGCTGACGGCAAGTGCAAGCGTTTGATTATTAATATGCCGCCTCGGCATACTAAGTCTGAGTTTGCGAGTTATTTATTTCCGACTTGGCTTATGGGCAGACGCCCTGACTTGAAAATCATTCAGGCGACTCACACCGCTGAGTTGGCTGTTGGTTTTGGTAGGAAGATCAAGAACTTAATCGAAAGCGAGGATTTTAAAGATGTTTTCCCAGATGTCAGCTTGGCTAGTGACGCTAAGGCGAGTGGTAGGTGGAGCACTAACGGCGGTGGTGAGTACTATGCTGTCGGTGTGGGCGGCGCTCTTGCTGGCCGCGGTGCGGATTTGGCTATCATTGACGACCCTGTTTCGGAACAAGATGCGTTAAGCGCGACTGCGCTTGATAGTATTTACGAGTGGTACACTTCTGGCCCTCGCCAGCGTTTACAGCCCGGTGGCGCGATTATCATTGTTATGACGCGGTGGTCGATTCGCGACTTAACTGCGAAGGTTTTAAACAAGCAAAGTGGCAAGAGTTCTGACCAGTGGGAGGTTGTTGAGTTTCCTGCGATTATGCCTTCTGGCAAGCCTTTATGGCCTGAGTATTGGTCTCTTGACGAGTTAGAGGGCGTTAAGGCTTCTATTCCTGTTGGCAAGTGGAACGCTCAGTACATGCAGAACCCTACTGCTGAAGAGGGTGCGATTATCAAACGTGAGTGGTGGAATATGTGGGAGAAGGATTCTCCTCCGCCCTGTAGCTATATTATTCAGTCTTACGACACTGCGTTCAGCAAGAGTGACCGTGCTGACTACAGCGCGATTACCACTTGGGGAATTTTTCACCATGAGGACACGGGCGAGGATCATATTGTTTTGCTTGACGCGACTAGGGGTCGTTGGGAGTTTCCTGAACTGAAGGAGGCTGCGAATGAGCTTTACAAGGACTATGACCCTGACATGGTTTTAATTGAGCAAAAGGGTTCTGGTATGCCTTTGACTCAGGAACTGCGCAGGTTGGGCATTCCTGTGACGCCGTTTACGCCGGGTCGTGGTGCTGACAAGTTTACTCGTATGCACGCCTGCGCTCCTGTGTTTGAGAGTGGCATGGTTTGGGCTCCAGACACGCAGTTTGCTGATGAAGTTATGGAAGAATGTGCAGCATTTCCCAATGGCGAACATGATGACTTGGCGGATTCGATGACACAGGCTATACTGCGTTTTAGACAGGGGGGTTTTATTACCACCTCAAGTGACTATGATGAAGATGATATAACCGCGTACCGTCAGCGCAGAGAGTACTATTAGGAGTTGCAAATGGATAATGTTGACAAAGAAGCTATCATGTTGGCGCTTTTAGAGGCGATGGAAGATGGCGGAACTAACCCTATGGATGATGCGGCAGGCGCTGTTGAGCGTGGAAACCGTGCAAAGGCTCGCGAAACAGGAATGACTATGCGCCCTAAGATGCGCCCCAAGAAGATGATGGGCGGCGGTAAGGTTAAGGGCTATAAAGGCGGCGGATGCGTAATGCCCGGTCGCGGTGGTTCATACGGAGGGCAAAGCTAATGGCTAATTATGCTGATAAGAGAAAAAAGAAGTTGAAGACTTCAAGAGCCAGTTCTGGAGCTCAACTTTTTATGTCTGACGAGGCAAAAGAAAAGATGCTCAATCGCCCCTTCGGAGGCACGAAAGTAGAAAATCTAATTAACAAGTCTGTCACTAATAAGATGTTAGAAGAAAAAATGACTCCTCAAGAGAGTGGCAAGTTAAAAGCAGAAACTTTTGTGGACATGCTTGATAGAGCTTACGATCTTGATAAGCCAAGAGTTTCTAAAAAGAAGTACGGTGGCAAGGTTGCTAAAATGAAAGCTGGTGGCGAAGTTCCAAGTAAGTATAAGGGATTTTCCAAACTGCCTGAAAATGTTCAACGCAACATGGACTCTGATCTTGCTCAAAAGTATGAGTACGGCGGAGAAGTCGGCGGCAGTTGCCGTGGCGGCGGAGCAGCGATTCGTGGCACTAAATTCTCAGGGTGTAAATAATGGCTAAGATCGTTATCAACATTGATATGGAAGAACTTAAAAGTGGCGTCAATCAAATGTTTGATGACGATCAAGTCGAAGAATTTTCTTGTCCTTTGGTGACAGAGGACGAGGAAGAAAACTCTGAAAACAAGCAATATGCTATTGATGAGTTTGCATATGGTCCTTCTTCTAAAAACTGGGAAAAGAAGCCCGAGAAGTGTGGTATTTGCAAGTATTATGACATTCGATCTGAAATGATGGGGTGCATTGAGGATGGCATGGGAGATGCCGACGATTTGGGTTATTGTTCTAGGCTAGATTTTGTTTGCGGTTATGAAATGGTTTGTAACGCTTATGCGTCTGGCGGTCCTGTAACCGATTACGAAAGCGAAGATAAATCACCGATTGATGGCGGATCTAAGGATATCTTCTAATGAGGTTGGAGCGGGATATTTTAAAGAGGCTACCTCCCGACTCTTTAATGAGCATGTTCTCAGTGGATTGCTCCAGACTGATTGAACTCTATTCTGCTCCAACACCTGAAAAGGAATAAAAATGGCTATTGAAAGAGATATGGGTGCTGGTGGAATAAATATGCTTCCAGATGTGTTGCCTGAAGAAGATGTAATGATTGAAGAGCTTCCTCAAGATCCCGGCATTTTTGAGTTTGACGATGGCTCTGCGATTGTAGGGGAATACGAGGAATCTTTGGAGCCTATGAACATTGAGTTCAACAGCAACTTAGCCGAATACATGGATGACGCGGATCTTTCCACTATTGCCTCTGATTTAACTGGTGATATTGATGATGACTTTGCGGCGCGTCAGAATTGGGAAGATACATATAAGCGTGGTTTAGAGTATCTTGGGATGCAGTACGAAGATCGTACTGAGCCTTTCGAGGGATCTTCTGGCGTTGTTCATCCTTTACTTGCAGAAAGTGTAACTCAGTTTCAGGCACAGGCGTATCGTGAGATGTTGCCTGCGAGTGGTCCTATTCGCGCTGAAGTTGTCGGAGCTAATAACGAAGATGTTGTTAAGCAGGCAGAACGCGTTAAAGATTATATGAATTACATGGTTACTTATGAAATGGAAGAATACGATCCTGAAATGGATCAGATGCTTTTCTATCTTCCTGTAATTGGATCTACTTTTAAGAAAATTTACTTTGATCCGTTAAAGGGTCGTGCTGTTAGCAAGTTTGTACATGCTGAAGACTTGGTTGTTCCTTATGGAGCAACGGATTTGGCGTCTGCGCCTCGTATCACGCACGTTATAAAGATGGATTCCAATGAAGTTCGTAAGCTTCAACTGGCTGGATTTTATAGCGACATTGACTTGCCCAGTAGTTCCAACTCAGAAGATTCCTCTGAAGTTCAACAAACCATTAATGAGATTCAGGGTGTTCACCCTAGCAATTCTTCAACTGAGTTGACTTTGCATGAAGTCCATACGGACTTAGATATAGCTGGTTTTGAAGACATTGGACCAGATGGTGAGGAAAGTGGTTTGAAGCTTCCTTACATTGTTACGATACTGGCTGATACTGGGGATGTTTTGTCGATTCGTCGCAACTACGACGAAATGGACCCAATGAAGCGCAAGAAGCCTTATTTTGTCCATTACAAGTTTCTTCCCGGTCTTGGTTTTTATGGCTTAGGTTTGACCCACATGATTGGTGGATTGGCGCAAGCCTCTACATCCATTCTGCGTCAACTTATTGATGCTGGCACGTTGTCTAATTTACCTGCTGGATTTAAGGCTCGTGGCGCTCGTATTCGTGACGAAGAGAATCCGATTCAACCGGGTGAGTTCCGAGACATTGACGTTGCTGGGACTGACATACGAACCTCCCTGATGCCCTTACCGTTTAAAGAGCCCTCTGGTACTCTTTACAACCTTTTAGGCACTCTAGTGGACGCAGGGCGGCGCTTTGCTGCTATGGCGGACATGAAGATAGGTGAGATGGGCGGCGAAACGCCTGTTGGCACTACAATGGCTATTATGGAGCGTGGCACAAAGGTTATGTCCGCTATTCATAAGCGGATGCACTATTCTCAGAAACTTGAGTTTAAACTTCTTGCGAAAGTTTTTTCTGAGACGATTCAGTCTTATCCATACATGCCTTCTAACGAGTATGGCCCAGAGGTTTTTGCAACTGATTTTGACAATAGAATAGATGTTCTTCCTGTTAGTGACCCGAATATCTTCTCTATGGCGCAGCGTATTGCTTTGGCTCAAACTGAATTGCAGTTGGTGCAGTCAAATCCACAAATACACGGTGGTCCGCAAGGCTTGTATCAAGCGTACAGGAATATGTACGAAGCTCTTGGCGTTAACAACATTGACGGCATATTGCCACCACCGCCAACTCCGCAGCCTGCGAACGCTGCAAAAGAAAATCAGATGGCGATGAACGGCGCACCTCCACAGGCTTTCCCTGACCAAGACCACAAAGCTCATATGGAAACTCACCTGTCTATTATGTCTACACCTACTGTGCAGATGAACCCGCAGGTCATGAGCATTTTGCAGGGCCATATTCAAGAGCACATTGGGCTTCTTGCCGAACAGCAAGCGTCTCAAATGGTTATGGAGCAAGCTGGGCCTGAAGTTCAACAGAATCCAGAAGCCATGCAGATGTTGAAACCAGCTATAGATCGTCAAGCGGCCATGCTTATCGCTGAACTCACTGAGCAATATGCTCAGACAGTTGAGCCTGTATCTGAAGGTACAGACCCGCTCGTGGATATTAGGAATCAAGAACTTCAATTGAAGGCTGCTGATTTGCAACGCAAGTCAGATGAGTTCCAAGCGAAGCAACAACTTGATCGTGAGCAAGAAGCGGCAGATATGCTGTTAGCTCAAGAGCGTCTGAACTTGCAAAGAGACGCGCTAGAAGACAAAACTCGTGTTGCCGAGGATCGTGTGCAAACGCAACGCGATATTGCAGCACTTAATAACGACACAAAACAAAGGGGGATGAACAATGTCCAGTAGTGTTCGTGAAAAGATGGCTCAGGTCAATAAAGATAAAATTAAAGCTATGCGTGCCGCAGAAACAGTTACGGAAAAAGTGAGGGCTCGAAATGACAAAGGGAACTTCATCCCAGACGACCCAAGCACGCCAGAAAATGAAGCTTGGGTCGAAAAGCCCAAAGTCACAAAAAAACCTGCTGCAAAGAAAAAAGCAGCCTCAAAAAAGTCTAAGTAGGTTTAGCTCAATATCAAGACCCCAGAAATTCATGGGTGTTTTTTAAAATATTGGGATATGTACTTGTGTTTCCCGCTAGATCTTATAAAGTTCTAGTGGGAGAATAACATGGACTCACTGCATTTAGCTGATTATCTGTACAAAAAACTGCGTCAGAAGCGCGAAGACTTAGAGGTAACTTTAAGTACTGGAAACGTGCAAGATTTTGCTGAGTACAGATACATAGTTGGACAAGTAAAGGGTCTCACCTTTATGGAGGATGAGATCAGAACCTCAATGAAAAACATAGAGTATTCAGATGACTAAAAAACTTTTCGTTCCTGACCACGTTGCTAAAAAAATGAACAATCCCAAGGGGATGGAAGACATACCCAAGCCCTTGGAAACTGCATTTGGCAAGCCAAAAGAGCAGAGTAAAAATGAAGACGATCCATCACAAATTGGTGCGTCTGTTATTGAAAGGCTTCCACAGCCTACTGGCTACAGAATGTTGATCATTCCCTTTTATCCAAGCGAGAAAACTAAAGGCGGACTTTATGTACCTGATGCGGTTCGCGATAGGGAAGCATTTGCAACTGTAGCTGCCTATGTCGTCAAGCTAGGTCCAGACGCATACCAAGACTCCCAAAAGTTCCCAACAGGTAACTGGTGTAATGAGAAAGATTGGGTTCTTATAGGACGATATGCTGGAAACCGCTTTAAAGTGGAAGGTCTTGAGGTTCGTGTGATAAATGACGATAATATTATCGCAACAATCCTTGACCCCAAAGACATTTCTTATGTATAAAGATCACAGAAGGAAGAAATCTTATGCAAGCTGAAGACCAAGAAGATTTTGAAAATGCTACTTCCGTTGAGGTAGATGATGACGATAGTTACGTTGCTTCAGCAAGTGACGATGATGATTCCGATGATAGCTCAACCCGAACAAATGTTCGAGATGACGATGATGATGACTCTGAGCTAGGTAGTTATAGCAAAAAGGTGGATAAGCGTATTAAGAAGCTTACTGCCGCTAGACGCCAAGCTGAAGAAGAAGCCGCGGCGGCAGTTCAGTATATTCAGCAAGTTCAGGCACAAAACGAGCAATATAAAGAACGCTTGTCTAACTTAGACAAAGGTTACATGAGTGAATACGAGGGTCGTATCACCACTCAAGAAGCTCAGGCGAAGCGCGCTATGACTGAAGCTTATGAGGCTGGAGAGTACGAAAAAGTTGCCGAAGCACAAGCTGCAATTTCTCAAATAGCAATCGAAAAAGAGCGTTTGCGAATGCAGAAACAGCGTTCTGCGCAACAGCAACAACAGGCTCAACAGCAGGCTCAGGCTCCACAGCAGCCACAACAGCGTCAAGCTCCAGCCCGAGATCTAAAGTTAGAATCTTGGATGGAGAAAAACACTTGGTTTGGTCCTAACGGTGACAAAGTTATGACTGGCGCGGCTAGAGCAATTCACAATACATTAGTTGCGGAAGAGGGTTTCGATCCCACCAGTGACGATTATTATGCAGAGATCGACAGGCGTATGCGTCGAGAAATGCCAAACAAGTTTCAGGCTGACAGAAAGAACGTCCAAGCTGTCACACCTGCGGGTAGCGGAAATCGCACCCCTAAATCTGGGCGGAAGAAGCAAGTAGAACTTAATGCGGGTCAAGTCGCTTTAGCACAGAAGTTAAACATACCTCTGGACAAATATGCTGCTGAAGTTGCCAAAATCGCAAATCGGAGAAATTAATATGACTGATAGATCGTCACGCGAGTCAAAATCGCGGGAGCTCGAAGAGCGCAAAGTATGGCGTCCCGGTTCAGCATTAGATGCTCCAGAGGCTCCGCTTGGATACAAACATCGTTGGATTCGTGAATCTGTGATGGAATTTGATGACAAAACAAACGTCCATAAACGGCGGCAAGAGGGATATGAACTCGTTCGTGCAGAGGAATATCCAGAGTGGTTTGGACCAGTAGTAGATGAGGGACGCAACGCAGGCATCATTGGTGTTGGCGGTTTAGTATTGGCGCGTATCCCCAACGAAATGGCAGATCAGAGAAATCATCACTATCAAGGTGTTACCAATAACCAAATGGAAGCCGTTGACCGTGACTGGATGCGCGAAAACAACCCGGCGATGCCTAAACTGGCAGCGCAACGCAAATCATCCGTGAGCTTTGGTTCTCGGAGTAAAACTGAAGGATAAGTAAAATGGCGAATCAAGACGCCCCTTTCGGCCTTCGCCCTGTCCGCACGAGCACTAGCTCTCAGCGGCAAAATCGGTATCGTATTGCTTCAGGCTACAACACAGGTATTTTCCAAGGCGACCTAGTAACGGTTGCTACAAACGGAACAATTACTCGTGTGCCTGCTGGCAACACAGATTTGATTTTGGGTGTATTTAACGGCTGCTCATATGTAGACCCGAATGGCAATATAGTTTACTCAAACTATTGGCCTGCTTCCGCAACTGGAACTGAAATCTTTGCAAATATTATTGATGATCCAGCCGCGACTTTCGAAATCCAAGCAGACGCTGCATTCCCTGTAGCTGACTTGTTTGGCAATTTTGATATCGTGGACGCAACAGCAGGTAGCACAGTAAGTGGAAATTCTCGTACTGAGATTGATGTCACAACTGGTGCTACAACCGCTGGCTTGCCACTTAAAGCAATCGACATTTCTCAAGATCCTGAGAATAGCGATGTTTCCGCCGCGAACACTAATGTGATCGTAAAAATCAATAACCACCTGTTCAGTGCTGGCACTGCGGGTCTGGCATAAGGAGACTGAGTTATGGCTATTTCACGTTCACAACTGGTCAAAGAGCTAGAACCGGGCCTCAACGCTTTGTTCGGCATGGAGTATGATCGTTACGAAAACGAACATGCTGCGATCTACGAAACCGAGTCTTCAGACCGTGCGTTTGAAGAGGAGGTCATGCTCGTCGGATTTGGCAATGCACCTTCAAAAGCAGAAGGTTCTGGCGTTGAGTTTGACAATGCAAATGAAGCGTACACTGCTCGTTACTCACACGAAACAGTTGCCCTTGCATTTGCGCTTACCGAAGAAGCTGTTGAAGATAACTTGTATGACCGCCTTGGCGCTCGTTATACTCGTGCTTTGGCACGCTCTATGGCTCACACTAAGCAAGTTAAAGCTGCTGCAACGCTTAACAATGCGTTTGATGCAAACTTTACTGGTGGTGACGGTGTTGAACTTTGTTCAGCGGCACACCCTCTTGCTGGTGGCGGAACCTTCCGCAACGAGCCAGCAGTAGCGTCTGATCTAAACGAAACTTCTCTTGAGAATGCTCTCATTGATATTTCGACGTTCGTTGACGAGCGTAACATGATCATTGCTCTTCGCGGCATGAAGATGATTATTCCACCACAACTGCAATTCGTTGCAGATCGTTTGCTGGAATCAACTCTTCGCGTTGGAACTGCTGATAATGATATCAACGCAGTTCGCAACATGGGTATGCTTCCTGAAGGTTACAGTGTTAACCATTTCTTGACAGACCCAGACGCTTGGTTCATTAAAACTGATGCTCCAAACGGCTTTAAACATTTTGAACGCTCACCAATGCGTACAAACATGGAAGCTGATTTTGACACAGGTAACATGCGCTTTAAAGCTCGTGAGCGTTATAGCTTCGGCTATTCCGATCCACGCGCTGTATTTGGTTCACCCGGAGCCTAATCCGGTTAGAACTTAATTAAGGTAGGGGCTGCTTCGGTGGCCCCTTTCTTTTTTTTAAAACATCTGTATCATGTAAATATCCCTGACAGTCGCATGGTGCGGCTGACTTTAGCCACGACAGGAGATTCAGATGGCTCTATCGACTTTTTCCGGACCCGTTCGTTCCAACAACGGTTTCCAAATCCCCGTAGTTACAACTGCTAACTTGCCAGCTTTTGGCGATGTTGCTGTTGGTACAGCTTACATGGTTAGCGACAACGGCGCAGGCAACGACGAATACTGTATCGTTATAAATACAGGCGCGGCTTGGGTTACTGCTGTTGGCGTTGCACTATCTTAATAGGAGGCTATAATGGCAGGACCAGTAAAGGCTTATGCTTGGCCTCAAGGCACAACAGCCGCTGTTGTTGGGCCTGAACGCTCTCGCATTCGACAAGTTGTAATGTACGCGGAAACCGCTGGCAGTTTTACAATAAAAAATGGCTCTAACTCAGGAGAGACGTTAATTGAACAACCGTTTCCTGTGGGAATGCACGTTTTAAACATTCCTGACGATGGAGTTTTGGCGACGGGTGGAGCATATGTAAGTGCTTTTACTGGTGCCAATAACGATTTGACAATCTTTTTGTCATAAGGAGTCAAAATGGCTGGAAATGAAGTCAAGGCGGTTCACAGACACGATACTGGATCGTTCGCTTCAGGTCGTGGTCGTTTAATGGGCTTTATTATAAATCACGAATCAGGCGCGACAGATCAAGCATTTATTTATGACAATGCTTCTGCCGCGTCTGGATCTATTATTTTAGAGTTAGATGAGTCTGGAAAAGGAGTTTTTGGAATGGAAATTCCCGGTGATGGAATAATTTTTGAGAACGGCCTTTGGGGTGTAGTACCAGAAGGTGTAACGCTAACTTTGTTTGTGCAGAGGTAACATGGCTCGCAAGAAGGAAAATCCAATACGCAAAACCACTGGTAAGGGCGGTAATTACCGTAAGACCAAATCTGGTGCAGGCATGACTAAAAAGGGTGTTGCGGCGTATAAAAAAGCAAACCCCGGCTCTAAGCTAAAAACTGCTGTAACTGGCAAGGTTAAAAAGGGAAGCGCCGCAGCAAAGCGCCGTAAGTCTTATTGCGCACGTTCTGCTGGTCAAATGAAAAAGTTTCCTAAAGCAGCAAAAGATCCAAATAGCCGATTAAGGCAGGCTAGAAAGCGTTGGAAATGCTGATGGCCGACAAAAGTGTTCACGACTTAGAGTTGGAATTAGTAAAGTTCCAAACTCAACAAGATCATTTGGTAAATAGCGTCGATAGGTTAAAGGACGATATGAAAGAAGTAAAAGTTACCTTGTTTCAAGCAAAATGGATGATCGTTGGTGCGCTTCTAGTCGCGAGCTTTATGAACAGCGATATGCTTATAGAAGCTTTGTTGGGGCTTTCTAAGTAATGGCGATTGGTCGTTCTCAAATGTCCCAACAGGTGACTAAGCCGCCCATGAAGAAAAAGGTGAAGAAAAATGCCAAAAGACGCGTGTTACAAAAAAGTAAAAGCAAGGTACAAAGTATTCCCAAGCGCATACGCAAGCGGGGCAATCGCTAAGTGTCGTAAAGTTGGCGCAAAGAACTGGGGTAACAGTAAGAAAAAGCCTGTGAAAAAAGCTATGGGTGGCGAGATAATGCCGTCAAATGAGTATCGCAAACGTCCAGTTCGACGCATGTTGAAGGGTGGAGAAGCTATTGCGAATGGGTGTGGCAGCGTAATGACTGATCGTCGTAAAGTTACAAGGTTGGGCTAATGGCTGTTCGGAAAACAAAAAAAGGTGCTGCACTCAAGCGCTGGTTCAAAGAAGACTGGAAAGATGTCAAGACTGGCAAGCCATGTGGTCGTAAAAAGGGTGAAAAAAGAAGCACTCCTTACTGCCGACCAAGCAAGCGAGTAAGCTCTAAAACACCTAAAACAGCTTCGGAGATGACATCTGCTGAAAAGCGTAGTAGAGTATCTCAGAAGAAGCGTCTTGGACAACCCGCAGGAAAGCCAAAGCGTGTTAAGCCGCTTAGAAGGAAAAAGACATGACTGTATCTGGCTCCGCAGATTTTGAACTTGACGTAGCGGAATACGTTGAAGAGGCATTTGAGCGGTGTGGCTTGGAGGCCCGAACTGGTTACGACTTAAAGACAGCAAAGCGGTCTTTGAACATAATGTTTGCAGATTGGGCCAACAGGGGCCTAAATCAGTGGACTATTAAGGAAAGAACGCTGACTGTTGTAGAGGGCCAGAGAGTTTATCCATTGGACGCAGACATAATAGATGTTTTGGCTGTTGTTGTGCGTCGTGGTACTACAGACTACACGATAGATAGAGTTAGCCGAGATCAATACCTATCTATCCCTACAAAAGAATCTACTGGTCGTGTAACTCAGTTTTTCTTAAATAGACAAATTACCCCAGATCTTCAGGTTTGGCCCGTCCCTGATAACGCTACAGATGTTTTGATTTATAATTGTCTTACTCGCATAGATGATGCAGATACGATGACAAATACTGTAGACGTTCCGTTTAGGTTCTATCCCTGCTTGTCGGCAGGTCTAGCTTATTATATTTCTTTAAAAAGGGCTCCTGAACGCGTTCAAATGCTCAAGGCTGTTTACGAAGAAGAAATGAGACGCGCCATAGACGAAGACAGAGACAGGGCTTCTTTTCAAATTTCTCCTAGCTTGAGGAATTATAGAATTGTCTAAGTTTGCAACAGGGAAATGGGCTTATGGTATATCTGACCGATCTGGCTTCAGGTATCGCCTAAGAGACATGCGTCGTGAGTGGAATGGGCTTCTTGTTGGAAGAGATGAGTGGGAAGCTAAACAGCCTCAGTTGGAGCCAATTCGCGCCACCCCTGACCCTCAAGCATTAAGAAATCCTCGTCCTGAGCAAAACGTATCTCAAAAAAATAACATTCAATGGGGTTGGAACCCGGTTGGAATGGTGGGAGACGGTGGCCTAACACCTAATAATTTGGTGGCTCAGGGTTCAGTTGGAACAGTAACGGTGGTGACAACATGAGTTTTACATACGCACAGCTAAAGCAGGCTATTCAAGATTACACAGAAAACGACGAGACATCTTTCGTCACGAACTTGCCTTTGTTTATTAGGCAGGCAGAAGAACGGATCTTAAAGAATGTACAACTTAGCTTATTCAGAAAAAACTCCACTGCTTCGACTACAGCTAGTAACCCTTATTTAGCAGTCCCTTCGGACTTTCTTGCCCCTTTTTCTTTAAGTTTGCGGGGTCCTGATCAAGACAGGTTCTTTGTTGAGTTTAAAGACCCCAGCTTCTTGCAAAGCTACACTCCAGACGACACGACAACAGGCGCACCTCGTTACTATGGTGTTTTTGACGTAGATAATTTTCTTTTGGCTCCAACTCCAAACGCTCCTGCGGTTGGGCAAAATTACACCGCAGAACTTCATTATTTCTATCGACCCTTGAGTCTGACTGCGGGTTCAGAAAGTGGAACAACATGGCTCAGTGAAAATGCTGAAATGGCTATGTTGTACGGGGCGCTTGTTGAAGCCTACATTTACATGAAAGGCGAACAAGATGTTATGGCTATGTACACTCAAAGGTTTCAAGAGGCTGTAAATGGCATTAAGATGCTGGGTGAGGCCAAAGAAACAACAGATGAATACCGGACAGGTAAGGTTATAAGGGCAAAACAGTAATGTTTGAGTTCAAAGTAGATATCAACAAAGATGCCCCTGTTATTGGGGTAAAGACTACGGATAACCGCGGGTTTACTCCCGAAGAGTTAGCGGAGCAGTGTGTTGATAAGATTATTTCAGTTTCGGACACCGCAGAATCTGGAATACGCGATCAGGCTCGTGCCTTTTCAAGACACATTGAAACGCTTGTTGCATATTACATGCGACAGGCTATTCGCAGTGACCGCACAACTGTGTATAATGCACTCAAGGATGCGGGAAACCCCGAACTGGCTGAACTTATAAGGAGACTCTAACTATGGCCTTTACAGGAAACTTTATGTGTACTTCCTTTAAGCAGCAATTGCTTACTGGTAGTCACAATTTTACAAACTCTACAGGCGACACGTTCAAGCTGGCTTTGTATGATAACAACGCTTCTTTTACGGCAGCGACGACGGACTACACTGCGACTAACGAAGTCGGAGACTCCGGTTCGTATGCCGCGGGTGGTGGCACGTTGACTAACGTAACTCCTACGACTTCTGGAACCACTGCGTTCACAGACTTTGCAGACCTGACGTTTACATCTGCTACAATCACGGCTCGTGGTGCGTTGATTTACAACACCACAACGGGTGCAGGCTCAGGTACAACGGATTCGGTTGTCGTTCTGGACTTTGGTTCGGACAAGTCTTCTACAGCGGGCGACTTCCAGATTGTGTTCCCAACGGCTGACGCGACTAACGCTCTAATCCGTATCGCGTAGGGAGTTTCCCTGTGGCGAACATCACTGGCTGGAGTCGTGGCGAATGGGGAGAGGGTGCTTGGAGTGAAGCAGTCCCTGTCCGCGTGGGTCATACTCTCAACGGGTGGGGTGAGCTTTCATGGGGCGAGACCTCTTGGGGCGGAGAAAAGTCTGAGATAACGGCACTTCAGGGCCAAGTTGGTGCTGCGGTCGTTCGCGAAAATATTGCTGTTAATGTCACGGGAATACAGGCTACAACTGCAATAGGCTCCGTTACTGTTACAGGTGACGGCGTTATTATTACGGACGGATTGTCAGGTGTTTCTGCCGTTGGCGTAGTGACGCTTAGGACTGATCAGAACATTCCTCAAACAGGTATCCAAGCAACAATGTCGGTTGGCTCGGTTACTGTTGTGGAGGGTTCAGGTATAACCGTTCCGGTCACAGCGTCTCTATTGGGCACTGCTACGGTTAATGGAGTAAGTGTTGTCATTAACGCTTACGCTCCCGCCACTGGACTTGAGGCACAGAGCGGCGTCGGAAGTGTACTCATCAACGCAGGCACGGGTGTTGATGTAAATGTAACAGGGTTGGCAACGATTCCTGAAATTGGTGATGTCAGCATTATTGGTGACGCGCCGAATATTCAAATAACAGGGGTCGAAGGTACAGGTACTGTAGGCACTGTAGAACTCAGAACCTTCCAACGTGTCCCCGTAAACAACATTGGAATACTGGCTCAGACAGAACTTGGTCCAGTAGAAACCAAACTAAGTGTACGGATTAGCGTCACAGGTCTTTCCTCTAGCGCAAGAGTTGGTTCTGTGTTAGTTTACGATCAAATAATCCCTGATCCGGGGACAGTTTGGACAGGTGTTACTCCTGATCCAGACAGTATCTGGTCTGAGGAAGAGCCAGTTTCTGGTGTAACATGGACTGAAATAGCAGCGTAAGGTAATAACATGGCTACCTATACTTCGAACGGCGGGATAAAAAAGATCGCCACGGGTGATGAGTCCGGCACTTGGGGCTCGTCTACAAACACGAACTTTGACATCATCGACCGTTTAACTAACGGTGTGGTTAACATTACCCTTACGGGGGCGACAGAGACTGTCACTACAGCAGATGGAACCATATCGGACGGTATGAGTAAGGTGTTGGTCTTTGGGGGAACCCCCGGAGTTGCAGTCACAGTTACCATTGCACCCAACGATGCTCAAAAAGTTTACTTTATCAAGAACAATAGTGGCCAAACGATTACGATTTCTCAGGGTTCGGGAAGCACTGTAGACATTCTTGATACCAGTTCTTCTATTGTGTACTGCGATGGGGCTGGTTCTGGCGCAAGTGTTATAGAAATTACAGCGGGCTCTGCCGCGTCCAATACAATTGACGTTACCTCGTTTACAGCGACAGCGGCGCAAACCTCGTTTTCTGTTACATACAGCGCGGGCAACATTTCAGTCTATCAGAACGGTGTTCTGCTCAAGGACACGGCAGATTACACCGCCACGAACGGCACTTCTGTGGTGTTAGCGTCGGGTGCAGCGGCGGGTGACAGCGTTGACGTAGTTGCTTACGCGACATTTACCGTCACAGACACTTACACAAAAGCGCAGTCAGATGCGCGGTATTTATTGGAGTCTAACAATCTGTCGGACTTGGTAGACGCTGCGGCGGCTTTGACCAACTTGGGTGTCACGGCGACTGCGGCTGAGTTGAATTACAACGACATCACGACGCTAGGCACCGTTGAAGCGTCCAAGGTTGTCACTGCGGGAGGGGTAGGTAACGTCAACTTTCCTGACAATGCAAAGGCTCAATTTGGTGATGCAACTGACCTACAGATTTATCATTCTGGCGCATCATCTTACATTAAAGATGAAGGGACAGGTCAGCTTAACATTTCAACAAACGGCACAGATGTAAGATTAACGGCTGCTTCAGGTGACCGTATGTTATTAGCAAGGCCAACTGCTGAGGTTGAGTTATATTACGATGGTTCGCAGAAGTTAGAAACAACCTCAGTAGGCGTAGACGTAACAGGCGAGTTTATAGCCGACAGCTACAACGAGACCTACGCCGCTGTCACATCAACCTCTAACGCTACCACAGTCAACTGTGAGACAGGCAACACGTTCAGCCACACACTCACAGAGAACACTACGTTCACGTTCAGCAATCCACCAGCAAGCGGCACAGCTTACACGATGTCTGTCGAGATCATCCAAGACGCTTCAGCTAGTGGCTACACGGTCACTTGGCCTTCGTCTGTAGACTTCCCAGATGCCACAGCACCAACGCTAACTGACACTGCTTCTGCTGTGGATGTATTTGTATTCTCTACCCGTGATGGTGGGACGACTTGGTATGGCTTTACAGCAGGTCAAGCAATCGCAACACCAGCATAAGGAGCTATAGACATGGCTACTAAAAAGAAAATGCTGCAAGCTGCCGCTGGTGTTGGCGGTGACGTTGGTGCTTGGGATTTGTCCTATGCTTATTATGATGATCCAAATGGCTGGGATTTGTCTACCGCTCGGTATTCGGGTAAGAGTTTCGATGTTTCTGCCACAGGCAATCAACCCTTTGATTTGTTCTTTAGAGCGGATGGCATTAAAATGTATATCCTTGCCTATGACGGCGATGATGTAAATGAGTACGATTTAAGCACAGCTTGGGATGTAACTACCGCCAGCTACCTCCAAACCTTTAGTATTGCCTCGCAAGAAACACAGCCATTTGGTCTATCCTTCAAGCCAGACGGTACGAAGATGTATGTTGTTGGTAGCGCGGGGCTTGATGTCAACGAGTATGACCTAAGCACAGCTTGGGATATTTCTACAGCTTCTTTTTCGCAAGCCACTTCCCTTGGTGCAAGACCCTCTGGATTGGTTTTCCATCCAGACGGAACAAAGATGTATTTCTCTGATTTAATAGCTAATACAATTCGGGAATACGATTTAAGCACAGCTTGGGATACTTCTACAATTACGTTCTTGCAGAGTTTTGACATATCGGCTCAGGACGGGTCACCTTACGGGTTAGCATTTAAGTCTGATGGCACTAAGATGTATTTCGTAGGGGCCGATGGCGATGATGTAAACGAATATAACCTAAGTACTGCTTGGGATATTTCGACCTCATCATTTGTTCAAAACTTCAGCGTTAATGCTCAACAGACCAGTCCTTACGGATTGTTCATTCATCCTAACGGTTTATCATTTTATATTACTGGGTCGGCTTCCCCCCGAAATGTCTACCAATACACCCTCGGCGGGTTCAGTGTGGCTGCGCAGGAAAACCAGCCAAAGGATGTGGCATTTAATCCTGATGGCACTGAGATGTACATTATAGGATTTGGTGGTGATGATGTGTCGCAATATTCGTTAAGCACCGAATGGGACACAAGCACCGCTGTGTACCTACAAAGATTTTATGTTGGTTCTCAAGAGACATTCCCAACGGGTTTATTCTTTAAGCCTGATGGAACTAAGATGTATGTAATTGGATTTGGTGGGGACGAAGTAAACGAATATGATTTAAGCACTGCTTGGGATGTTTCCACTGCTGCTTTTATACAACTCTTTAGTGTCGCTGCGCAGGAATTGGGTCCATCAGGTCTATTCTTCAAGCCCGATGGAACTAAAATGTATATTACGGGAAGTAATGGCGATGATGTAAATGAATACAATTTGAGTACGGCTTGGGATATTTCTACTGCTGTTTTCTTGCAACTGTTTAGTGTTCAGGGTCAGGAAACCAACCCAACGGATTTATTCTTTAAGCCAGATGGGACCAAGATGTATATTTTAGGAATTTCAGGTGATGACGTGAATGAATATGATTTGAGCATTGCTTGGGACGTAAGTTCTTCTTCATTTGTTCAGGCATTTAGAATATTCTCTCAAGCGTCTTTAGCAGACGGTTTATTTTTTAAGCCAGATGGGACGAAAATGTTTGTTGTCGGGGGTCTCACTGACCGTGTCTTCACCTACTCCCTTGGCGTCCAAGAATAACTCAACCGAACAGACAGGAGACTTACAATGTTCGTAAAAATCACAAGCGGTTCAGTAGACCAATACCCCTACACAGTGGGTGACCTACGCCGTGACAATCCAAAGACCAGCTTCACGAAGACAGTGCCAACTGCAACGATGGCTCA
>Ga0098049_1000338_pt1 | contig 19394 bp, 26 predicted proteins | sample 13BtaG_FD_92582 | JGI IMG/M metagenome (GOLD analysis project Ga0098049, IMG submission 92582) | Marine viral communities from the Subarctic Pacific Ocean - 13B_ETSP_OMZ_AT15268_CsCl metaG | ecosystem: Environmental > Aquatic > Marine > Oceanic | place: Subarctic Pacific Ocean | collected...
CGTAGGAAAAAGTACACAAGAAGGAGATTCAACATTAATTGGGAAATCTAGTACCACAGGTAGTTTAATAACTTCTGGCTCTCTAACTTCAATAGGAGTAACGACACTATCTGGCGAAGTTGCAATTACAGGCAGTACAGACATACATATTTCCGGAAGTATTATTCAGGACGGTACTTTGATAAGAACAGGGAGTACTTCACAAACTGGTGACTTTACTGTTATAGGAGACACAAAATTATCAGGTACTGTAAGTATTACAGGAAGTACAGATGTATACATTTCTGGTAGTATAGTTCAAGAAGGCAATTTAACACAAACAGGAAATTATAACTTAACAGGAGATATTACACAAACCGGTGATATCGATGTAACAGGTAATGTAAATATTGACGGAGTCTTAACAGCAAATCAATATATTACATCAATAGTATCTTCTTCTGTAATTTATCAATCTGGTTCAACCCAGTTTGGAGATACATTAGATGATCAACATAATATTACAGGAAGCTTAAGCATTACCGGTTCATTAAAAACAAACGGTAATTCAACAGTATCAGGAAGTAGCTTTATACAGCACAGAATGACATCTAATGCTGTAGATACTAAGTATGTTATGTCTCCTAAAACAGTTAACGATGTAGTAGTTCCTCCAAACTATAATATGAGAGTATTTCACGATACTATAGTAGATGGAGAACTTTACATATCTGAAGGCTCAGACGTTTATGTACCGGTAGAAGACGGAAGAGATGATCCATTACTATCTTCCAGTTTACATCCTTCATACGACCAAGTAAGCTTTTCAGTGGATACCGGTGCTTTAACAGGAGCTTATGTAGTGTCCGATATAGATATAAATGTAGGAACAGATAATCTAGGACATTTAATAGAGGCAAGCGGGTCAGTATTAACTAGAAAATTAACATTACAGGATTTAGGATACTCAGGCTCGAATGATGCAAATACCTACGTACACCCTACTTTTTCACCTGATGATTATTCAATAGGGACTGGTAACTTAACAGGTCCTACGGTAATATCTAAATTAGACGTAACATTAAATACTAATAGTGAAGGTCATGTAATTAGCTCTCATGGTGCTTTTTCAACTAGAGACTTACAATTATCAGATTTAGCCGGCACAATAGATTTTTCTGATCTAGTAGGCACATTAGATTTAACAAGCCAAGTAACAGGATTGCTACCAGCAACAAATATGTCTTCTATAGCATTGACTACAGTGCAAGAAGCCTCAAGTGAAGTAGCGCATTTAGCTTTAACTACTCAAGAAGGAGATGTAGTTGTTAGAAGCGACGAAAATAAAAGCTACATTCATAATGGAGGTACAGCCGGAACAATGGCTGACTTTACTTTACTAGCCACTCCAACAGATTCAGTATTAAGTGTAAATGGTCAAACAGGAGCAGTAACTGTAGGAGATGCAATATTATCAAGTAATCAAACATTTACAGGGAATAATACTTTTTCAGGAGATAACACTTTTACAGGTGATTTTAGGGTAGATACTACCGAAACAATTGAATTAGGAGATTTTGATGGTGCCGGTGCTTCCGGAATGTACCTTGAAATAAAAGATTCTACAGGAACAACATCACTTTTTAATGGTGACTTTAATATTGATACCGGTGATTTAGCAGTTAATGGAGCAATACGTATAGGTACTGACCTTCAGATATCAAAAACTATTGGAAATAACACTATTATTCAAGAAAGCGGAACTGGTGATTTAATTTTAAAATCTAATAACGAAGTTGAAATTGCATCAGGAGAAACAGGAGAGTACTTTGCTAGATTTACAAAAGATGCAGGTGTTCAATTATTTTACGATAACAGTAAAAAGTTTGACACAACATCTGGAGGAGTAGCAGTAACAGGAACCCTTACAGCAACACAAGATGTAATAGCATATTATTCTTCGGACAAGAAATATAAAGATAATATTGAACAATTAGACAACGCTTTAGACAAAGTTAAGCAAATAAGAGGCGTGAGGTTTGATTGGAATGATAAACAGAATGCTTATCAAGGACATGATATAGGAGTTATTGCTCAAGAAGTTGAAGCAGTATACCCAGAACTAGTTCGCGATAGAGTAGAAGATGATTCGAAAGCAGTAGATTATGTTAAACTATCTGCTGTATTGATAGAAGCTGTAAAAGAACTATCAGCGAAAGTAGAAGAATTAGAAAATAAAATTAAATAACAAACAGTTAGCAATTAACAGCCATATTTATATAAGATGAGTAGAATTAGAGTAAATAGCATTAAACCAATTAGCGGAACGATAGTCAGCGTTTCCGGTAGTATGATAGTTACAGGAGATGTAACTGCAGAACAATTTATTACCGAAAAAGTACACACATCAGTAATTTACAAATCAGGTTCTACTCTATTTGGAGATTCACCTGACGATAGACATGAATTTACAGGCTCTATGTTCATTAGCGGAGGAGTAGATTCTAATAAATCCTTCACATTAGGAGATGATGTAAATATACAAAAAGGTATAAACGGAGGAGGCTTATTAGAAGTTCTTCCAACCGATACAGAAGGTTTACACGGTCTTCAATTAGCAGCAGAAACTACGTCTTCAAACGTAAACTATACTACTTTTTATAATAATAAATTTAGTATCTCTGAAGCAGGCAGAGCTGGAGTAATAGGAGATAATGGAGAACATATTAAATTAGAAGATTACTATAAAGTAGAATCTGGTGTTCCTACCAGATATGCAGGAATACAGATTAACCATCCTTCTTCAAGTAGATTTAAATTAGGAGCAGATTTATCAGCAGAAGCTGACTATCCTTTCTATGTAAATGCAGATAGCAAATTTAACGGAGATGTACTTGTAACAGGTACGATAACTGCAGAACAATTTAACACAACAATAGTTAGTTCTTCAGTAATACTTCAATCTGGTTCAACTCAATTTGGTGATACTTCTGACGATACACATGAATTCACCGGTACAGTAACAGTAACAGATGGAGATATAGTTCTTGCAACAGCAGGTAGAAAAATTGCAATAGATAGCAAACTAGACATATATTCAGATATAGCTGGAAATTCCCATATACAGGAAAAAGGATCTGGAGATTTATTAATAGTTTCAAATAACGAAGTTGAAATTAAATCAGGACTAATGGGAGAAACTTTTGCTAAGTTTACAAAAGATGGTCCTATTGAGCTTTACTATGATAATGCTAAAAAATTCACAACTCTTACTAATGGAGTAGAAGTGACCGGTGTAGTAAGTGCCAGTCTTGATATATACTCTGCAGGACAGTTAAAAGCAGATAGTGACATTGTCACACTTAGAAATATTAAAGCAGAAACCGGTAGATTATCAATCGGTGGATACAATGACGTTTCAGGAGCTATAGCTAGATTAGATCACTTTAGTTCTTCATTTGATAATATTTATGCTTCTGAAGATGAATTATACACTGCAACAGCTTCTTTAGATGCTAGAATTATAAGCTTAGAAAGTTTTAGTTCATCATTAGATAGTGAATATGCTACTGATGCACAGTTAGATGCAGTTTCAGCATCTTTTGCAGTCGTAACTACTGCCAATGTAGATGACATAGCAATTCTACAAACCGATGTAAGCAACAACAATGACGATATAGCTGCATTATCTGGTTCGCAACTAGGACTATTAGCAGCAACAAGTTCATACGCTTTAAAAGCTGATATTACAGGTTCATTTACAATGCTGTCTGCTTCTATAGCACAGTCGTGGACAGAAAATCATAACGATATTCACGATTTAGAGCAAGATGCTTATACATTTGTACCATCAGCTTCTATTGAATTAAATTATGTTAGCAAAGCAAAATTAAGAGCTGCATTAACAGGGTCAACAAACTATAATGACTTTACAGGTTCTTTACTAGCATTACTAGCATAAAAATAATTTAAAAAAAACTAAGGGGATAGTTGCTTACTATCCCTTTTTTTATTATATTATAAGTAATATAAGACTATAGTGTCGTAGCACCACTTTAAAAACACCAATATGAGTAAAAAAGCAAATACTCTGTATAAAGATACGGAGTTTAAAAAACAAAAAGGTTCTATTGAGATCGACGGACAGAAAATACCTGATCCGAAACTCCACCAAAGAATTTCATTTTTAAAATCAGCTATTAGGCTAGGAGCATGTGCTTTTGGCTTCTTTGGTATGTTTGAATTAGGCTTTATAGGTCTATTTTTAGCAGAAATAGTTGGAATAGGGGAAGAATTAGTTTAAATTTAAGATATGGGAAAATTTCAATCAAGTAAAGTATTCGACGGGTTCTCTACTGTGTTCCGTCAATGGAAAGCAGAAGATACACATTGTAGGTTTGTTCACGGCTACGGAGTAGCATTTAAGGTATACTTTGAAGGAGAATTAGACTACAGAAACTGGGTATGGGACTTCGGAGGTATGAAAAGAGCTAAGACTAAAATAGATGGCTTATCTCCTAAGCAATGGATGGATTATATGTTCGACCATACCTTCATAGTTGCTCAGGACGACCCCTATTTAGATAAATTTCTACATATGGGATTATCAGAAGTAGCACAAATTAGAGTTATACCTGCTACTGGAGCAGAAAAATTTGCAGAATTTATTTTTAATAAATTAAATGATTTTGTTGAAGAGGAAACAGAAGGTAGAGTTAAGGTGACGAAAGTAAAATTTATGGAACACGGAAAAAACGCAGCTTATTATGTCGCATAAACAATTAAAAAGAATAGAAGATTACGAAAAGAATTTACCGATTGTAGAAGTATATACTGCAGTACAATCAGAAGGAAGTAGACAAGGATACCCTACAATTGTAGTTAGAACTACAGGTTGTACACATAGGTGTTATTTTGGAGAAGGAGGCTGGTGTGATAGTTGGTATACATCTATACACCCAGAAAAAGGTCAGTATAACTTTAATGATATAATTAAAACATATGAGGATAATCCCCATATTAAAGAGATGATGTTAACTGGAGGTTCTCCTACAATGCATCCAGCTTTAGTAAACGAATTAACACACTTTGCAAATGAGAATAATATATTTATTACTATCGAAACTGAAGGTAGTCACTTTCTACCCACAGATTACCCTATTAATCTGCTATCTATTAGCCCTAAGTTTTCTAATTCTGTTCCAGTCATTGGCGTAGAAACTCCCCAAGGTTTTATTACAGATGAAAGAATGATAAAACGTCATAATAAGTTTAGACTTAATATAGATGCAATATCTGATTCTATTATTCACCATAGTGACTTTCATCTTAAACCAGTACTAGATAAAGAATTATCTATGATTGGAGAAGTAGAAGAATTTGTAGATGAACTATGTAGAGTATTATTTGAAAAAGGATTTGGGAATGCTGACTCTAATACGGATATAGAACCAATGAGTACAGTAGATATAAAAAAATGGATACAAGGTAAAATATGGGCAATGCCTGCAGGTGATACTAGAGAAAGCTTAAAAGAATCGTACCCGGTAGTAATGGACTTTGTTAGAGATAAAGGATGGAGATTCACAGGACGCGCACATATCATGGCCTTTGATACTGAACGCTGTGTCTAAAGAAGAAGCACTAAATATATTAGAAGAGATAGAAGAAAATGTTAATACATGCTGTGCTATTACTATGGAACCAGATGATGTTCTAGTACTGATTGATAAATTAAAAAACTTTATAAATGAATGTTAAACTTATTTTAGAAGATTTAGATCGAAAGATTTATTTACATAATAGTCCGATATGGGATTATAAACTTTCCGGAAATACTTTAGAAGTTATTTCTATGGATTCTATTCAAACCTTAGATTTATTAAATTTAGAATCTCATTGCTGTTCTGTAAAAGAGCTAGTTGAATACGTTAATGATGAGGGATTAGATTTTGAAGATATTAAAATTGTAAATGAAGAAACTAAACAAGAAGTAGTTGATTTTACTATAAAATTCGGCATAGTGCATTTATCAACATTAATATTAAAATAAAATATGACTCCAAAAAAACAGTATATAACTTGGGAAAAATTTGATCGCCAAGTAACTAAATTAGCCAGTAAAATAAAGAATGTAGATTATGTAGTAGGAGTACCAAGAGGAGGTTTAATATTAGCAGTAATGATGTCTCATAGATTAGGTATAAAACATATGACTATAGACCACCTAGAAAAATTAGAAGAATTTAACCTAAACATAGATAATAAAAATATTCTAATAGTGGATGATATATCTGATTCTGGACAAACGTTAAAACACTATAAGAAACAGGGATACACAACAGCTACAATAGATGTTAGGAATACAACTATAACAAAACCAGATTACTACTGCAATTGGATAGAGACAGCAGACTGGATAGTTTATCCTTGGGAAGAAAAAGATTCAAAAACATTACAAGATTATTTGGATAATTAAAATAAATTACTTATATTATAATAGTAATGAGTCGTAGAACCTCAATAAAAACAAAAATATATTATGCCTAAAAAGTTTATAGACGGAACAGAATTAGTAAAAGCAGGATATGCAAATGGTATATCAAGTCAATTAGCTGCAAAGCAAGAATTAGAAGGGCCTGAAGCAAGGCTTACTGATCATGAAAAACAAGTTATTATAGAAAGAGCAGCAAAAGCTTATGCAGAGTTCCTTACCGCTTTAGGATGTAACTATGCAGAAGATCCTAATTCTGCAGATACTCCATTTAGAGTAGCTAAAGCATACGTAAATGATTTATGGGCAGGTAGATATAGCCCTTTAGATAAAATTACAGCTTTTCCTTCAGACGGATATGACGGTATCGTACAAGAGAGTAACATACCTGTAACGTCTATGTGCTCTCATCACCATCAAGCTATTAGAGGTACAGTAAGTATTGCATATATAGCTGCTGAAGACGGTAAAGTAGTAGGGCTATCTAAGCTAAACAGAATAGTAGAGCAATTCGGTAGAAGAGGAGCTATACAAGAACAGTTAACTGTAGCTATTCATAACGCAGTAGATAAGATATGTGAAGGTAATTTAGGAGTAGCAGTTCAAGTTAATGCAACCCACGCTTGTGTTTCCTGTAGAGGAGTTAAACATGGAGGAGCATCAATGCAAACAGCTAAACTAACTGGAGCCTTTTTAGATGAACCATCAGCTAAAGCTGAGTTTTATAAAAATATAGAATTAGCAGAGAAATGCAATCATTAGAACACGACGAAAGACCTTGGGGCTGTTACGATGTATTATTAGATACTGACTATACTAAAGTTAAGCTAATAACTGTAGCACCTAATCAAAGATTATCTTATCAGTCTCATAATAAAAGACAAGAACAATGGGTACTGGTAAAAGGACATCTTACGGTAGTAAGAGATGATGATGAATATAACTTAGATGCTAAAGGAGAAAGTATAACTATTCCTCAAGGAGTTAAACATAGAGCTTGGAACAGAACTGATAAACCAGCTCAATTTATAGAAGTACAGACCGGAACTTATTTCGGTGAAGATGATATAATTAGATACGAAGACGATTATGAAAGGTAAACAATTAAAATTAGATTTCGAAGCTTATAATTCGAAAGAGAATGGAAACGTTCCATTTGTGAACGAAGTAGAAGAGTTTAATACAACTTTTGGTAAACCAAACAATTATGAACCAACTATCCCAGAAAAAAAAGAATGGCAGTTCGTATATGACTTTATACTCGAAGAACTGGAAGAATATCGACAGGCTTGCGAAAACGGAGACATCGTGGAAGTTTTGGATGCTTTGTGTGATATTACTTATGTTTCCCTTGGGAACGGTGTTATGCTACACGGTCTTAAAGATAAGATATGGCCAGCTTATCAAGAAGTACAGGCAAGTAATATGTCAAAATCTTGCACTACTGAAGAAGAAGCCGCACAGACTGTCACCATACGAGCTGAAGAGCAGGGTGAGCCGTGCCATTATGAAGAAGTTAATGGCAGATTCATCGTCTACAGAACTAGAGATAGAAAAGTAATGAAATCAGTTAATTACTTTAGACCTAATTTAAAAAAGTTTTTCAATGCCTAAATTAGAAGATCATGTAGTTACTATCAACGGTATTGAATATGTACCATTAGAAGTTGCTCAGAAAGCAGTACAGGAAGTTTTTACTTACGATAAAAAACTTAATACGGAAATGAATAAATTAGACGGCTATGTAAGATATATTTCAAATATTTTAGATGATACGTTTAAGGAAGGAAAAGAATAGTAAATTAAAATTAAAGTTATATGCCTATAAAAATCGCTCATGAAGCACCATTAGAAATTTTTGATGATATTCAATCTCTTACGGACTACGATTATGCGTTAGTACATTTATTTGAAGAGAATGAAGAATATTGGAATAAATTTAAAGTCGCAGCTACTAAAGGAAGGGAAATTATTTTAGATAATTCAATTTTTGAGTTAGAAGAGGCTTTTGATGCTGAGAAGTTTGATAAGTGGGTTAAAAAACTTAAACCTTCATGGTATATAGTTCCAGATGCATTAGAAGACTTTCGTAAAACTATAGATCAAATGGAAGACTGGAATAACAGAGGTCTCGGTTATAAAGGAAGCGGTAAAATAGGAGTAGTTCAGGGTAAGACTTATGATGAAATTGTAGATTGCTACAACTATATGAATAAAGAAGCAGATGTAGATATGATTGCTATATCTTTTGACTATTCGTATTATACTATGTCTGTTCCTCATGCTAACAAGTATGTTAGCTGGATGCTGGGACGTGTTAAGTTACTAGGAGATTTACTTAGAGACGGAGTAATTAATAAAGATAAGCCTCATCATTTATTAGGATGTGGATTACCTCAAGAATTTAGTTTTTATAGACATTCTGATTATGATTGGATTTATTCCTTAGATACTTCAAATCCTGTAGTACACGGTATAAAAGGAATAGAATACGGTGTAGAAGGACTTTGGTCTAAAGAATCACAAAAGTTACATGAACTTATGAGTTCTAAAATTTCTGTAGATCAATTTACTCTAATTAAAGATAATATTTTTAACTTTAGAAGATTGACGAATGGGTAATAAATGGATAGTATTTTTTAGTCAAACAGGAACTGAAATAGTAGATATAGCAGAATCTATAGGTAGATGGCCAGATAAAATTATTACAAACGAAAGACCTGAGCATTTAAGAAAAATAAATGAAAAGCTAAAAGAGATAGATATTACTTTTCTCCCTAACAAACCTTCTGTAGAGGATTATGATACAGTTCTAGAGGATAATGCGATTGTAACTCTACACGGATGGTTAAGAGTTATGCCTCCTGCTATATGTAATAAGTACATGATATATAATGGGCATCCAGGACTTATAACTCAATATCCAGAATTGAAAGGTAAAGATCCTCAAGTAAGAGCTTTCGAAGGTATTAAAGAAGGTAAATATTCTACAGCAGGTGCAGTATTACATAAAGTAGTAGCTGAGGTTGATGAAGGAAGAATTATTGCTGAAGAAAAATTTAATACTTTTCAGTTGGAATTAGATGATTTATTTCGTATATTAAGAGATAGAAGCTTGTATATGTGGTGCAACTTCCTTAAAAAGGTTTTATGATAAAAAGAATAGCATTAGTAGGAGCAAGTAGTACGGGTAAGACTACTGTTTATGAATTACTTAAAAATAAATTACCTAAATATGAATTCGTAAACGAATCTACTAGAACTGTAGGTGGTTACGGATTTCCTATAAATGAGGAAGGTACTTGCGCTACTCAGTTAGCGATTAGTAGTTTTCATTTAGAGGCTTTACTTCAACCTTATAACTTAGTATTAGATAGATGTTATATGGATGTTGTAGTCTATACTAAATTTATGAAAGGAGTTACTTCGCATACGTTTAACTATATAGAGGATACTTGGAATAGAGTTAAGAACGAATATACTCATTATGTATACTTTCCTATTGAATTTGATTCGATAGATGATGGAGTAAGAAGCGTTAATGAAGAATGGAGAAAAGAAGTAGATGATGAGTTTAAAGCTGTACTAGAAGGAGTACGTCAACCTTATCTTACTATAACTGGGTCTCCTATGCAAAGAGTAGAACAAATAATGAAATTTATAAAATGAATAAATTAGAATCTTCAGAAAAATTATTATTATTTGCAATAATATTTTTTATAACAATATTTGTAACATCAACATTAAATGCACAGATAGTAGAAACTGAAACATTTAAAGTAGAGTACGATCAAAAACTACAACAGCCATTATGGGTGGAGTATACAGTAACTTGCCCTAACGGTAAGGAATCTAGACATGGAATGGATTTTTGGGTTCCGGAAGGTTACGATACATCTGATAATGATGACTATAAAAACAATATTTGGGATAAAGGGCACCTTGCTCCTGCAGCTTCTTTTAGCTGTACTGAAGAATCCTTACGAAGCACGTTTTCTTACCTTAATTCTGCATTACAGCACGAAGGGTTAAATAGAGGACAGTGGAGTAGATTAGAAGCATTTGAAAGAGATGCAGCTAAATTTTTTAATACTGATATACATGTAAGAGTGGAGTTAGTATTTACAGACGAGTCAGAAGTATTAAGAACTGGTGCTACGGTACCATCTAGTTTTATTAAGACTATTACTATTGGCGATATTAAACGAAAATTTGTATTTCCTAATAGAGATACAAAAGGAACTAATTGGATTGATTATATTAAAGAATAAAAAAAAATGGCAGAAGTTAAAAATTATCAAGAAGTAGTAGACATAGCGTCTAAACATTTAGGAAAAGTAGGAGGCGACGGGTACAAAGATACCTACGCTCCAGAATTATTAGTTAAAGTACCTCGATACTTAAATAGAGAAGGTTACGGTTTAACAGATAAAGACTTCGTTGGAGTAGATACCTGGAACTGTTACGAAGTTTCAGCTATTACTAGCAAAGGATTACCTGTAGCAGGTATGTTGAAAATAGTATGCCCTTCAGATTCTGAATATCACGTGGAATCTAAATCTATTAAGCTATATTTAAATTCTTTTAATATGACCAGATTAGGAGATACAGCTGTAGAATGTATTTTAGAGATTGAGGAAAGGGTAAAAGCTGATTTAGATAAGTTACTTGAAACTAATACTACTGTGAGTTTTTACACTGATTTAGATGATGGCAAAGAATTATCTTTTGAAGGATATACAGATTTAGGCGATATAGTAGATTTAGATGAAATAGACTTTACCGCATTTAAATCAGATTCAGATCAACTAACAGTTGAAGATAACTCAGACGATCCTATCGAGGTTAAGTTAAAATCAAATCTACTTAGATCTAACTGTAGGGTTACTAATCAACCAGATTGGGGAGATGTATTTATAAGAATTAACGGTAGAGATGTACCTGATGTAGCTTCGTTAGCTAAATATATTGTATCTCATAGAACGGTAAGTCATTTTCATGAAGAAATATGTGAAATGGTATTTAAGCATTTAATGGATGCGTATAAACCTGATGATTTAATGGTTGCTTGTCTGTATACTAGAAGAGGTGGTTTAGATATTAATCCTATTAGAGCTACCCATTCGAGATTTATACCAGATTTCTTTACAGACACAGACTTTAGAATTTCTAAAACTCTTAGACAGTAATGATAAAAGAACAAGCTTCAGTATCTTTATACGATTATTTAGGACATGCTGCAGGTATAAAGCTTGGAGAAGAAGTTTATAAAGCAGCTAAATCAGCAAAAGAACCTGTAAATACTAGGTTCGTGAGTAATAAAGCTTATAAAGGTGAAGTAATGTTATATAGAGAAGAATTTTTAAAAGAATACTTTAATGGCAAAAGAAGCAATTGAAACATTAATAGAAGAAGAAAACGAACTCATTGCCTTGAGGGTACCACCTGGAGACAATTGGGAACTAGTTATAGATAAGGGTAATACTATAGAAGGTTTAGTAATGGCATTGACAATGTATATGCGTAAAACTAAATTCAAAGGAGAATATAGATTAGCCCCTTTAGCTGGAAAGTTGTATGCAGTTAAAAAACACGAAATAGAGGTAGAACCTGAAGAACCGATGAAGTTCGATTTATATGGCGAATACTAATAACCTTTTTATTATAATTAACATAATAATTAGTTGGTTATCTGCATAATATTTCGTATATTTAGATATAAATAATTAGGTTAATAAAGGTTATATGATTAAAGAATTATCAATTGAAGTAGCAGATGCACAAGCAAAAAATGCTTATGAAGATAAGAAACGTGCATCTAGACTTTATAGCGAAAGTCTAAAGTATGACCCCATACATTGGAGGTATATCAGACCAAAAGAACTAGGTGATAACCCAGAAAAATTTATAAAGTTTTATAACAGATTTGAAGAAAAGGTAGGTACTAAAACTCCTATCGTTTATATCTTTGAAGCAGCAGATAAACTTACAGAAGAAGATATTGAAAATCATTCTATAATTAAAAAAGGTTTTGGTACAACTCCTAGTCTTAGAATTAACCATTCTATAGCTGATGTAATGTATATCGGTTCTAAATTAGGTAACGGACAGCAGAGAATAGGTCAACATTTAATTGGTAGAAATGTATATAAATCTACTAATACTTTAGGAATAGAAGCTCAGAATACTTGTTTAAAACTTTCAAAATGGTATAGCGGTAGAGTACATTTAACTGTAATACCTTTACCTGGATGTGGAAAAGCAGGAATAAATCATATTGAAGCAGAATTAAAGAATATAAACACGTTTATGTTTGGTAGAAAAGAAAATTAATCGTATATTAATATAAAACAAAGGTTATGTCAAAAGCAGTAAATCATTATCAAGAGTGGCCGTTAGAAGAATGCCGACTCTATTTTAAACGATATTTTTCGTTAGTAAAAACTAAAGATATCAAAACAGTCCGAGCATTAATTGCAGAAGAGTTTGGAAGAACTATAAGTGCTATCGGATTTAAAGAAAGAGAAGTAATTGGAGTCCTTACTAAAGGTGAAGAAGGAATTTATACATATGGAGAGAATATGGTGAAGGCTACTAACGAAGCTCTAGAAGAATCAGGAATGTCAGTTAACGTATTTAGAATGAAATTTGAGTAATATATGAAATTAGAAAAAAAGTATTATACGGTTCAAGATGAGGAAACCTTAAAATTACTTCATCAGCATATCTTAGATTCAGATGTAATTGCAGTCGATACCGAAACTACTGGATTAAATCCTCGTAAAGATAAAATTATTGGTTGGTCTGTATCTGGAGATGAAGGTATAGGATTCTACTTACCTACTTTAGTATTTGATTACGAAAGAGATGAATTAGTACTACAAGAGATTAACGGTCAATCTACTGAGATTATTTCTAAAAACTTACTTAAACTTCTTATAGGTAAGAAATTAGTTTTTCATAATGCTTCCTTCGACGTTCAGTTTATTAAGAACTACTTTGATGTAGATTTACTTCCTTCGGTATGGGTGGATACGGGTTTACTAGTTCATACGGTATATGAAGAAGGAGCATTTGGGTTTGGTAATCCTTTTGGATTAAAATCTATTGCTATAATGAATCAAGAAGCTTTAGGTTTAGATGTAGAAAAAGCAGCTAACGAAGAGCAAATAGAACTTAAAGAAAGTATTAAAAATAACGGAGGTTCAGTCACTAAAGATAGTTTTCAGATATATAAAGCAGATTTAGAAATACTATCTAAGTATGCATCTGCAGATACCGATTTAACTCTACGAATATGTAATTTATACTTAGGTAAACTAAAAGAAGAAGGGTTATGGGATTTCTTTTTTGAAGAAGAGGTAATGCCTATATACAGAGAAGTAACAGTTCCTATGGAAGCATATGGAGTTGATTTAGATATGGAGCTACTAGAAAAGATCCATAATGAAATAGTAGAAGATCAGAAAAAGAATAAAGAGATTGTAATGAAATCTTTGATTGCTATTCCTGAAGTAAAGGAGTGGATAGTTGCTACGGCTATGACCAACTATCCAGTATCTCACAAAGGTAACTGGGCTCAAAACCTAATCCAGCGATATTCTATTGCACTACCGAAAAGTGAAAAAACAGGTAAATACTCCCTTACTCAAAAGAACATTGAAGCGTATGAACCTTCTAATGAAAAAGAGGAAGCAGTCAAACAATTCCTAATAACCGGAGACGAATCCCTTCTAGAGGATGTTGAAAAAGCACGTATTTCCATGTCCATGTGGAAAGAGTCTAATGATGGAGATTATATCAACATTCAGTCAAAGAAACACTTGGGTGAAATAGTCTTCGGTTATATGGGAATTGAACCTAAGGTAGCAGGAGCTAATACTAAATCTGGTAGAGCTAAGTTCGATATGGATATGGTAAAAACCTTAGCGAAAGAATACCCTTGGGCTGAGAATTTACGTATCTACAATAAGCTTTTAAAGATTAAATCTACTTATGTAGATAGATTTAGAGACCGCCATGAGGACGGTAGATACTACTTCTACTTTAAGCAGAACGGTACAGTATCAGGGAGATATGGTTCAGATGCTCAGCAACTACCTAAACCTCTAGAAGAAGGAGAGGATGCTCCAGTTATTATGAAGTACGTAAATATAGTACGTGCCTTTTTAACTGCAGGTAAAGGAAGAAAAGTAATCGATGCTGATTACGAATCTTTGGAACCTCATTGCTTTGCGTCTGTAACTGGAGATGTTGCTTTACAAGAAATCTTTAATAAAGGTTGGGACTTTTACTCTACCGTTGCTATAAAAACTGAGAAACTAGATGAGCAAAGAAGTAGATTTCCGAATGGAGTATCTGCAGATAAAAAAGCAGATAACTATCTTAAGAAACTAGATGCACCAGCACGTAATAAAGCTAAAGCTTATTCATTAGGTATTGCATACGGTATGGAAGCTTATGCTTTGAAAATGACTTTAGGTGTAGACCAGAAAACTGCTGAAGGTCTTGTAAAGGGTTATTTAGACGGTTTTCCTCAACTTAAAGAGTGGAGAGAAGATTCTAGACGTCAAGTAAAAGATTACGGGTATATAAAAAATTATGTAGGTAGAGTAAGACATTTACCTAAGGTTAAGAATCTTTTTGAAAAGGTAGGAGATAGAATGATGGACTGGAGGTTTAGAAAGCAGTTAGAAACTCAATTAGCTCCTAAGTACATAAAAAAGAACGGTGAGATAGTTAAGACGATATCACCTAGAGATCAAGTAACTCAAGCTTATAGAGATTACCGTAATGGATTAAATAACTGCCTTAACTTCCAGCTTCAGTCTTTAGCAGCAGCAGTAGTAAATCGAGCAGCTTTAGTTATAAACCGTAAAGCTAAGGAGATGGGTATTGATGCCTGTGTTCAAGCTCAGGTGCATGATCAATTAATCATAAACGTTAAAGAAGACCAAGCAGAAGTATTTGCACCCGTAGTACAGGAAATAATGGAGAATACTACTAAGTTACCTGGTGTAACTCTTAAAGCTCCTCCTGAAATAGCTGATAACTGGAAAGAAGGACATTAATATGGAAGAAAACGATTTTAAAATAGGAGTAATAGCAGGGTGTTTTGATGTAATTCACCCTGGATATGTAAGGATGTTTAAAGAAATAAGTAAGAGCTGTTCGGATTTGTTTATCTTACTACACGAAGATCCAAGCATTGAACGTCCGGAAAAGCATAAACCTATTCTTACAGTACAGGAAAGGAGAGAAATTCTAAGTCAAATATTTTATTATTCTTATCCTACCATATTGACATACACAACAGAAGAAGAATTATATTTCCTCTTAAAAAGCATAGATCCAGACGTTAGATTCCTAGGAGATGATTATACAGGTAGAGAATACACAGGTAAAGACTTAGGTATTCCAATACATTGGATAGAAAGAAATCACGACTGGTCGTCATCTAAATATAAACAATTAATAACTGAGTCATTATGCAAGTAGAAGTTTCAAACGGAGAGTTACTAGATAAACTCTCTATATTAGAAATTAAGTTAAATAAGATTGAAGATAAAGAAAAATTAGCTAATGTACAAAAAGAGTTCGATACCCTCAATCCACTAGCTAAAGAGTTATTCGAAAATAATGAAAGTAATCTTCAAAATCACTACTTAGAACTTTCTAATATCAATGGCCAACTTTGGGATATAGAAGATTGGATAAGGGATTGTGAAAAACGTAAAGACTTTGGTGCTGAATTTATACAGTTAGCTAGGTCGGTTTACGTCACTAATGATAGAAGAAGTGAAGTTAAAAAAATTATTAATACAATAACAGGTTCAGAATTAGTAGAAGAAAAATCATACGATAAGTACCAGTAAAGTTATTTTTACTATATTTATAATAAAGAAAAACGACCCCAGAGCGTTTTTAATTTTTTTTTAATAACCGATGATCTTAGGACATCACAAATTTTAATGATATGAATACATTTATTAATGAACGTAATCCGTTCGACATTTTAGTAAGGAATTTTTTCCAAGAAGCCGGAGCTTACAGGCCTCTGGCAGACACCAAATTACCACACCCAGTAGATATTTACGAGAGAGACAACGGTCTAGGAATAGACATCGCTTGTACAGGGATCTCAAAGGAAGATATTGAAATTCTCATCGAAGGTAATATAATCAGAGTAAATTACGAAAGACCAAAGGAGGAATTAGAAGACGTCTTTATTCATAAAGGCATCGCGAAACGTTCTTTCAATTTAGGTTGGAAAATTGATAGTAAATTTAATTTAAGTAAAGCAACAGCTGAGTTTAAAAATGGACTATTAGTTATAACTATTCCTTTTGCTAAAGGATCAGAGCCAAAAACTTTGAAAATTAGCTAAATAAACCAGCTCTGGGGTTTGTTTTTCAATTATTTTTTCTTATATTAATATTAAATAAAAAGTTTATATGTCAAAAAGTTTATTACCATCTAATGATCGCCTTCTAATTAAACCAATAGATGAAGGAGAACAAACATACGGGAATATAGTTATTCCTGATATGGGAAAAGAAAAACCAGAAATGGGAGAAGTTATTGCTGCCGGTAAAGGTAGAATGTCTGAGTTCGGACAATTTATTCCCGTTAATCACAAAAAAGGAGATATTGTACTTGTACCTAAAATCGGTACCCTAAGGATAGATTTCGAAGGAGAAGAGTACTATATAGCACAAGACAGAGAAGTATTAGCAGTTGTAAAAAAATCAGAGAATGAGTAAAAAAATTGTATTTTCAAAAGAAGCTAGGAATGAACTAGCATTAGGAGTAAGTAAATTAGCAGATGCAGTTACTGCAACTTTAGGTCCATCAGGAAGAAATGTTATAATTGAACAATCAATGGGGAATCCTGTTTCTACTAAAGATGGTGTAACAGTAGCAAAATCAATTGAGTTAGAAGATAGAGTAGAAAATATTGGAGCTCAAATTGTTAAACAAGCAGCTATTAAAACTGCCGAACAAGCAGGAGATGGGACTACTACATCTACGCTACTAGCTCAATCTATCTTATCAGAAGGATTAGAAAGAATTCAAAAAGGCTCTAATGCTGTAGATATTAAAAGAGGTATCGATAAAGCAGTTAAAGATGCTGTTGATTATATAGTAGAGAAAAGTAAAGATATAACGGATGAAGAACAGCTTAAACAAGTCGCAACGATTTCAGCTAATAATGATACAGAAATTGGTGAGTTGATTTCTACTGCCATGGATAAAGTTGGGACCGATGGTGTTGTTACAGTCGAAGAATCTAAAACTGGAGAAACATATTTGGAAACTGTTGAAGGTATGCAATTCAGCAGAGGTTATAAGTCTCCATACTTCGTTACTGATAACGCCACAATGACAGCTGTTCTTCAAAATCCGTTTATACTAATTACGGATAAAAGATTAAATACTGTTAAAGAGCTACTTCCTATATTAGAAGCAGTTTCTTCTGCAGGTAAGTCACTATTAGTTATTGCTGATGATATCGACGGAGAGGCATTGTCTACTATGGTAGTTAATAAGATGAGAGGTATTCTTCCTGTTGCATGTGTAAAAGCACCAGACTTTGGTGATAGAAAAAAAGCAATGTTAGACGATATTGCTACACTTACAGGCGGTCAAGTTGTTTCTCAAGAAAAAGGAATGAGATTAGATAAGTTTAATATCGAATGGTTAGGTAAAGCTGCAAAAGTAACAGTTACCAAAGATACAACTACTATTATAGATGCTGCAGGAGATGAAGAAGCTATCAATAATAGAGTAGATGATATTAAAAACTTAATAGAAGAAACTACTTCACCTTACGAAAAAGAAACTTTACAAGACCGATTAGCTAAATTCCTAGGAGGAGTAGCTATGGTACATGTAGGAGGATTTACTGAAGTAGAAATGAAAGAAAAGAAAGATAGAGTTGATGATGCTCTTCATGCTACTAAAGCAGCATTAGAAGAAGGTATTCTACCTGGTGGAGGAGTAGCATTATTAAATGCAGCTTTAGCTCTAGCTTCTAAGGTCGGTAATGTAGATCAAGAATTACAAATAGGTTACGATATAGTTATTAGTGCTATTGAAAGACCGTTTTATAAGATATTAGAAAATGCTGGATTTGATCATGAGTTTATAGGTAACTTAGAACAGTCAATCAAAGAAACTGGAGAATACTGGTCCGGTTATAATCCTAGAACAGAGAACATAGTTAATATGTTTAACGAAGGTATTATAGACCCAACGAAAGTTACTAGATTAGCATTAGAGAATGCAGCATCAGTATCAGGTACAATGCTACTTACAGAAGCAGTAGTTTCTAATATAAAAGAAGACAAACCCGATGGAGGAGTAGATCCAATGTCAATGATGGGAATGTAATGGAACAAGTAAAAGTAAGAGAATTTTTAAACGAATACGGTCTCTATGATAAATGGACTTATAGAGGAAATAGACTTATAAAGACCGAATTCAGATACCCTAAAATTAAAATAAATAAAAATAGAATTATTATGAGTGCAAAACAAGAATTATTTGAACAAATCGCAGAACAGTTTAGTATCCTAAGTGAGAACAACGAAGGAACAACTAAAGCTTCTCAAGCAAGAGCAAGAAAAGCAGCAGGTGAGATTAAGAAATTAATTACCCCTTACAAAAAAGCGAATATGGATGCAGTAAAAGGGTAGGGGGCGTTTCTCTCTAACCGACGAAGTCGCCACGCGCGGATTTAATAAAAGCCCTGCCCTAACCGGTGGGGTTTTTCTTTGTAGAATAGTTGCATATTCGAGATATTATTCATATATTGTAGTAAGTTAGTTAAGGTAAGTAAGTCGGTAAGGAGTAGTCCGGCGTAAAGTACCCCAAGAGCTTAAAAGAAATTTCCGCTAATCTTTAATGCATGCGGTTGCAG
>Ga0098049_1000339_pt1 | contig 19393 bp, 33 predicted proteins | sample 13BtaG_FD_92582 | JGI IMG/M metagenome (GOLD analysis project Ga0098049, IMG submission 92582) | Marine viral communities from the Subarctic Pacific Ocean - 13B_ETSP_OMZ_AT15268_CsCl metaG | ecosystem: Environmental > Aquatic > Marine > Oceanic | place: Subarctic Pacific Ocean | collected...
CCCCCCTAAAAGTAGTCTTTTTCTGCGATTCTGGATCGTATTGCAAGGTGACCTAAAAGTAAGGATGTTACATATAAGTAGCATATTACCCCCGACAGGGGGTACTAAGACCTAAATAGGGTGAAAAGAGGTCAAAAACCTAACTAAGACCTAGGGTAGTAAAATGGCAATATGCGATTCTGCGCTGTATTGCAAGGTTAAGGTAAAATAATAAGTGTTTTACCCCCTCCAAAGTAGTCTTTTTCTGCGATTCTGCGCTTTAAAGTGGGTTTACGTTTTTTATAAGGATTACGCAGCAAAGCTGCTGCATTTATTTAAGTTGTTTAATTTTATTTATAGTTTAGGGAAAGAAAAGTATCTAAATATAGGTAATTATTAGAAAAATATAAAGTTTGGCAATAGGGTACCCTAACCAAGACTTAACCAAACCCTAGACCCCTAAGTAAGTCCTAAGTATCGCCTTATTATTCTGACCATTACTTTGTACTTTACTAACCTTAATTACACTTTACTGCGCATTAAAAGCTTACTTTACAACACTTTTCAGCGCTTTATTTCATTTTAAAATCACTCACAAACTCTAAACTCTTAATATTTAACAAGTTTGCTTTTATGCTTTTTTATTTATCAAAAAAGCTATTAATTTTAACTGTTTAAAAATAATACACAAAAGGAAAATAAATGTACTCACTAGTATTCAATACGCATACAATCAAGCTAAACTCACTAGACCAATGGCATAGCAAGGTATCTAAGCTGCAAGCTCAAGGTATTAATTATAAGTCTTTTGAGAAAGACTATATTGGTTGGAGGTTTTATTATTGATTGTTTATAGTAAGAAGAATGAAATTAAATTATTAGAAGGTTTATTTTATATAAGAGAAAAAATGGTGCGCCTTGAAATGCAAGGTAAACCTTATATGAGTGATAAGCAATTTGAAGCTTATCAAACATTGATAGACTTACTAGTAGAAACTGCTGATAATTTAGAAAAAGAAAAAGGTGCCGCCAATATAAGGCACTAACTTGTACATTAAATTGAATGGAATCCAATACATGTCTTTTATTATTTATTTTTGGTTTATCGCAGCATTTTTATTAAATCTTTACTCTTTATTTGTACTTTTAGTAATCAGGAGTAAAGACCCTCAACCTTTACAGCTCTGGTTATTTACAGTTTTATTTACTATTTATTCAGCAATAATTTTTTTATTTTTACCCTTATACATATTTAGATCTCCTCAACTGTTCACTAGAAGAATAGCAAAAGGTTATTTTAAAGTTAAACAAAGCATAAGCTACTAGTCCCTACTGCTAACAATCTTAAATTATTATATAGAAGGAGTCTTAAATGACTAAAGAACAAAAGAAAAACAAAATTTTTGCAAGTTATTGCACCCCGAAGTACAGGTACGAAAGAATTATGTGTGGAATTAATAGTTTTAGAAGTCAAAGCTATCCTGATGGATTCAAAAAAGAAGCTATTTTTTGCAATTCATTAGAAGAACTAGAGCGTGCGGTTTTACACAGAAATATTGCTTTCGAGCATTATGGTCCACGCAGAACTTTACGTATGGAAGATTTAATAATTAAAATTGTAGAAGATTAATTATGACATTTCCAAAAGATAAGATAATTTACTATCATGGCCACTCAAACCCTTGTGTAGTAGGGGAGATATGCATACCTACAAATCTTGAACAAGACCCATCTGGTTTTGAAGTTATTGCAATCACACATAATATGATATATCAAGATTACGGTGATAGTCTTTCTGATATAACAAAAATTTGGGATGCTCACGTCCAAATAGAGTTAACAAATATCAATAGGTACGATACAGATTATGATAGTTGTATACATATTCCTCTGAATATAGGCGAATACACAACTTTAAGTAATCAAATCCTTAAGCAAATTTTACTTGATAATAATGTAAGATTTGTAATTATACCAGACCACTGTATCCAACCACACTTATTTACTTTAAATGAGTTTAATACAAAATATTTAGGAGTAAAAAAAGAAATGCAACAATCCCAATTTGATTTTATGAAAGATATCCCTAAAGATTATGAAGCTATTGCAAAAAATCTTGGTTCTCTGTTAAATCAAAAGCAAGCAGCTTACGGTGATGCCTTTGGCAATATGGAGCAAGTAGTTAATGTATTTTACCCTCATGGTATAAAGCCTCATCAGTATAAAAATGTTTTGACGTTAGTTAGAATTCTAGACAAAATGTTTCGCATTTCCAACTTACCAGAATCCAACAAAGATAGAATGGACGAAGACCCTTGGAAAGACATTGCTGGCTATGCAATTTTAGCTTTGTCTCAATTGAAAAAGTAAAAAAATGATTAAAAATCTTTTAAAGAAAAAAATTGAAGAAAAATTTAATGCTTTTTGTATAGATTATTTAGAAAAAGTTTTATTTCATTTAGATGAAGATCAAAGTTTTAGAACTTTTCAACATTTTTTAGAAATGCAAGGTATTGAACTTGATGATTACATCAGTTTTTCTCCTGAAAAGCTTATTGATGATTACATAAAGCATATTGATGTTTTTTTTAAAAATGCTGAGCTTTCTTTAATAAGTATAACTTCTGAAAAACTCTATGCTTTTTTGTCATTAATTAAACCTTTGTATACAAAACGTATTCTTTTTAAATTAATTGAAAATTTAAAAGACGAAATTGACATAGAAAAAGAAATTAAAGTTTCTTTAGCTATACAGCTAATAAAAAATACTATTGTCGAAATGAACTTCGAAGAAGAGAATATTCACTAATGCCTATTACAGATTTAATTATTTGGTATCTAGCTATATATGGAATGGCCTGGACTATCGTATATGGTAAAATTATGGACCCTTACCACGGTTGGATATCTCAAAAGTATATAAAAGAAGGTAAATATAGTTTTTTATTTAAATTAACCAGATGTATTGTATGCGTTTCTTTCTGGTGCGCAGCAATTTTTGTAAACCATTATTTTGCACCTGAGACATGGATAACTAAGCTGCTTGTAGTTTTCAGCAATGTGGCTTTTACATGGTTTTTAGCAAATAAATACAAAGACTTAGATGAATAAATTAACCCTATTAATTGTTTTACTTTTCGGTTGTGAATTTAGACCACCAAGCTATGAGTTTAAATTCGATTACGAAAATACTAAATGTATCCACCCTATTAATGAAATTCACTTTTATAATAACAAGTTCTCAGAAATAATAGAATGTGTATATGATTATAAAGATAGAGTTTCTCAAGAAAATGTCTTTCTAGAAGACTCTTTAGATTTGTCAAAAATGATTATTTACAACTATTATAAAACTTATTATGAGAAAATTATTTTTGATTACAATAATGGTGATAAAGACCACTATTACATAGTTGATAGACAGTATATTTCTACTGAATGAAAATGAAAGAGTAACAATGATTGTAAAAGATTATGTTGACGCAGTAATTGGACTGCAATACGGAGATGAAGGTAAAGGCAAAATTACCGCAGGTATTTGTGATGCAAAAAACTATTCACTTACTGCTAGATATAATGGTGGTCCAAATGCTGGTCACACAATCAATATTGATGGAGTAACTCAATTAAAACTACATCAATTGCCTTCTTCTATCGCCTATAAGAAGAGAGGTTATATTGGACCTGGTTGTGTTGTTGATTTTACGAAGCTTGAAGAAGAAGCGACTATATTTAAAGATATAATGGGTTTCGATCCCTATCAATATCTTTCTATTGATCCAAAAGCCATTGTCATTACTCAAAATCATAAGTTTATTGACAGTTTAAATCATGCTAAAAAAGGCAGTACATCTTCTGGTATCGCTCCTGCTTATGCAGAATTCTATAATAGAACTGCAGAACTAGCAGGTGATTACACTTGGCCAGATACAAAAGGTTCTGAGCTAATAAAGCAATGGCCAACTATTGACACTTTATTGTTAGAGGGTGCTCAGGGCCATTATTTAAACCCTTATCAAGGAACTTATCCATATACTACTTCTAGTAGTTGTCATCCAGGAGTAGCAGCTGCAAATTTTGGTTTTCCTGCTAGTAAAATTAGAAACATTATAGGTGTTGCCAAATGTTATGAAACTCGTAGTGGTTATGATCCGGAGTTCACATCAATACTTACTTCACCTTACTCTTTTGGTAAATATATCACTCCTCAAGATAGCTGTTTCAATGAGATATATAACGAAATTATTGAAGTTGGTAAAGAATATGGAGTTACTACTGGTCGTAAAAGAACAGTTAGATTTTTAGATTTAACTAGGCTCATTAAAGCAATTAATGAAACTGGAACAACTATTGTTGTTGTTCAAAAATGGGATATACTTGAGCAAGTAAAAGATTCATTTAAACTTTACCAAGAGGGATCAATGCTTAGTTTTAATACTGTAGAGGAAATGAAGCAATATATTTTCGATACAATTGATGCTAAGTGTCCTAGCGTTGAAGCTATTGCTTCTAGTGCATCTCCTTACAACGATATACCTTACTGGAGTAAATGGCTGTGATTGAAAGATATAAAAATAAACATATAGAATATGTTTGGAGCGATAAGCATAAGTTTGGTCTTTGGGAACAAGTATCCATGTATTATCTCAATAATATTCTAAAGCAAAAAGATCACTCTTATACTTATAAGTATCCACACCCATTAAAAATCCAAGATATTTATGATTTAGAAAAAAAGACAAAACATGAGTTTGTTGCTTTTTTATTTAACTTAAATAATAGGCTAGAACATCATAATGAACCTAATCTAAGTAAATATTTACATCATGGTCTTACTAGTTCAGATATTATTGATACAGTTAGTAGTATTCAGATTAAACAAAGCATTGGCTTTATAACTACTTCTATTCTAAACTTAAGAGAAGTTTTAATTGAAAAAATAGAATTAGTTGAAGGGCTAAATGTTGTTGGTAGGACTCATGGAAAGCATGCAGAATTAATTTCTTTACAAGATAGATTCCATAACTTTTTTGCAGCTATAATGGAGCTTAATGCCGATCTTATTAGAATTGAATCAGGTATGCCTGGTAAACTTACTGGACCTGTAGGTTCTAGCAATCATGTAAACTCAATCGCAGCAAAAGAAACTTTAAAGAAGTTTAGGCTTAGAGAATCTCCCTCAAACACTCAAGTAATACCTAGAAGGAATTACACTGAATTTGTTTACACATTAGCTTTGCTTTTAAAAGAGTACGAACAATTTGCAATTAATGTCAGACTGTTAGCAATAGACGAAGTTAATGAGTTTCAAGAAGGTTTTTTAAAAGGCCAGACTGGAAGCTCTGCTATGCCCCATAAAAATAATCCTATATCTTCTGAAAATATTTGCGGAATGTCTAGGCTTATGCAAAGAAATCTTGATGCTGCCTTAAATAATATACCTCTATGGCTAGAAAGAGATATCTCTCATAGCAGTGTAGAAAGGGTTATTTGGCCAGAATCTTTTCATATTGCCATGCATGCTACAGAAAAGATTACTTCTTTAATAGAAGGCTTAGTTATAAACAAAGAGTCTATTGACAATAATATTAAAAACTCACCACATTTAAAGTCTCATCAAGAGCTACTACAGACTAAATCTAGATTTAGTTCTTACTTTTCTATTCAAGAAAAATATAAAAGATGAGTGCTTTTATCTCCAAGTCTATTTATAAAAAAAGAATCGAAATATGCACTACATGCGAACATTTTGATTCAAAGTTAAATAGATGTAATTTGTGTAAATGCTTTTTGCTATTAAAAGCTGTTTTAAAAGAACAAAAATGTCCTGAACGAAAGTGGCCTGAAAATGGACTATGATATTGACTATAATGTTACTGCTAACATGTCTTTTTTAGATAAACAAAAATTTATAAATGATATATCTCTTCAAGAAGATTTCATATTAAATGAAGTAAGGACAAAGCAAGAGCAATACAATTATAAAAATCTTTATTGGGATATTTTTTTTAAAATGCCTTACGATATGTATTATTTTACAACCCTTAAAAATTGAAAGTTTAAATCATGCAAGATATGATTGGTCAAGAAATCTCTCCTGGAGATTTCTTTATAATGCCGAGTGGCAACGCTAGGTATGGTGGTCTATTTGTTGAAATTGGAATTGTTTTAAGCCATGGTGCTAAAATGATGAAAACATTAACAAGTAGGTTTGATAAAGTTAAAGCTAAACCTACAAATAAAACTTCAAAGAAAGTTTTAAAAATAACTTTAACTAAAGAAATGCAAAAAACTGATGCAGTAATTAAATTAAAAGAGCATTATGATTTATTTTAAGTGTATAATTTTTACTATATTTTTATATTCTTGTGATTTTCAAGGAAAAGAATATAACTTAACTAAAAACTATTATATTTCAGATTATGCTCTAGAATATAATGTTCAAGACTACAATTTATCTAGCTTAAACGAAAAAGACGTTTCTTTAAAAGATGACTACTCAATCCAAGTAAACGATAAAAATATTGAACACAATTGTTTTGATGATTTAGATAACGATAATGATAATTTTTTTGACTGTCAGGATTATGACTGTTGCGAGCATTCGATTTGTATTGAACAAAATTCAGGTTGCAAGTAATATCACGTCCGTATAAGGGCCTATAGCTCAGTGGTTAGAGCTCCCGACTCATAATCGGTAGGTCCCAGGTTCAAGTCCTGGTGGGCCCACTACAGTTAATCAAAAATATAAGCTGTTCAAACCTCAGTAAGATTATTTTACAAGCCCTTCCTTCCTTTCTGCTTGTACTTTAATGGATTAGTTACCCTCTTACGTGCGGAAGGCTTACGAACCGCACATCTATTTTGAAATCTATTGATTTGATTTTGTCAAATTTGATATATGCTTTTTTTTAAAAGGAGCTTATTATGATTAATGAAAAATCAGTAATTTTATTCTATAATTTTTTTATATATTTTATATATTTGTTGAGTTATTTATGAGCTGTTACTATGATTTTGTAAATCAACTTTGCTTTTGCGTAGATATCTTTGAATATCTTGTATAAATAGAAATAAATCCATAATCGTTAGTATAATAACTAAACATTATCTGGAGGTTTTCTATGCTTTACTTACTGCCTTTAATTATCTTTATTTCTTGTTCCGAACCTAGAGTAAAACAAACCCTTTTATGCGATAAGGCTCTACTGCAAATAACTAATTGTTATTACAAAAATTCTCACAACAATAAGCTATTATATCTTATCGATTGGAACTCAACTTGTAACACCCAAAGAGCTAAACAGATCCTACTCTTAAAATGCAACGATCCCTACTTCGATAGGTTTCGCTACTAATGACTCTTCTACATCCACAAGACATGGTTACAGCTAATATAGCCGTAGTTTTAACAGATATTATTGGTAGTACCAAATTTGTTCAACGTGTTGGTGCTAGGCAAGCTGCAATCCGTTTTTCGCAACACGACAGACTAGTACTAGCTTTAATAGCTACTCATAATGGTCAGTGGGTAGATAATTCTGACGGTCATTTAATGTACTTTAATACTATTCAAGACGCTATAGGATTTGCTTTTTCTTACAAAAACAAACTAAGAGATTTTGGCTTTCCTTTTAGAAGTAGAGTTGGAATTCATTGGGATTCAATGATTGTATTAAAGACTTCTGAAAGATTAGTAAGAGGTGGGGTTAAAAAAATAAATATAGAAGGTTTAGGTAAAAATATAGCTGCAAGAACTATGAGTCTATGTTCTCCTGAGCAAATACTAATATCCGAAAATGCTTACTTACAATTTAAAAAAAGATTAAGTTACCACAAGTATATTCCTAAAAATGCTTTATTTGCTTTTGTAGGACTTTATAAATTTAAAGGCGTTTCTGCGCCTGAAAGAATTTATGCACTAGGAATAGAAACTTCTCACTTGCAACCTCCCGCCAATAGTGAGAAAGCGAAAAAAATAGCTGGTCCGAATCAAGTTAAGACTAGATTGAGAAATAAAAAAATAACAGAAATTGTACTTTGGATATTTTGGCGTTTATCTTTCTTATTCTCTTTATTTGTTTTAATTTACTTATGGCCTTTCTTATCTTCAGAAGATAAGAAGCGTTACTGGAATCTTGATTCTGAGTTATTACTTATTTTTGAATATATAGATTATATGGCTCGCGCAACAATACACCTTATTTTAAAAGGTTTTTAAAATGTCTAAAAAAGAAACAACACATAAACAAAGCATAGCAGACTCTAAAGCTAAACGTGGTTGGTGGTTTTCTGTTATGTTTTTATTAATAGTAGTAGGTCTTATACTATTTCTCACTTATGTAAAAATAGTTGATGAAAACAGAGATGTTCTAGTCGGTATTTTAGGTATGATAACAGGCAGCATTAGCTCTATGATGGCAATTGCTTCTGGACGCGATCCTAGCGAAGTTGAAGAATTGAAAGATAAGCTGTCAGCTGCAAATGCAGACAGGGCTGCTTTGATAGCAAGGCTTCGAGATGCTCAAATTCAAATGCAACTTAAAACAGATCAGTTACTTGAAATTCAAGCAGCAGTTATTAATAAATTGTCTGTATTTGAAAAAAATAAAATAAAAAATATCTCAGAAAAAGACGTTGTCTTAGACCCTCATGTTCAGCAATGGCTCCCTGATGTAAATAGAGATTGATTGCATTTACATGTACTTAATGTTTTTTTACAAAAGGGGCAATCTTTTAAATTGCAATAGCATTTAAACCTTAAGCAATGCTCACATTTAATCCTTAACAAAAATAATAATTTATTTAACACACTAATCTCCTTTCAGGAATTTAAAATGAAATTACTTATAGCACTTATTTCTTTATCTTTTCTATTACAAGCTTGCGGTCAAGAAAAGACTTTTAAAAAACTAGACCAAGATATCGAAAATGACTCTTTACTTGATAGTACACTGCATCTTAAAGTACAATACTATCAGTTTGATACCTTGGACCTCAGTTTGGACTAATCGCTATGGATAAAAACCCTTTGCAATCTAAGAAATTCTTAGCCTATATAATAGCTGATTTAGGTTGGAAAGTTGCTTTACTTTACATGTTAACTCATCTTCAAAGCAAGTTGGACTATTATAGTTTTTTTGTAATAGTGTCTTTGATAATTGTAAGCGGTTTTATTCAAGTTGGTTACATTCTGGGTCAGGCAGCGTTAGATAAATATCTAAAGGTAGCCGAAAATATAAATCCTAATGATAAAAGAAATAATAAAAATTAAAATTTTTATTAGGCATCAAAGATGCCTATATCTATTTTAGAATTAAAATTGTAACGAAAGTAAATATTGTAAAATGAATGTAGAAGAAAACCATTATGTCTTTAAGCCCAATTTTTTATATCAAAAAGAATCAAATTATCTTTATTCAAATTTACTTAAAGAAATACCTTGGAGGCAGGTCAAGTATTTTAAACCAGAAAGAGGTTTAATAACTACTCCTAGAATGACTTGGGTGTGTGGGTTCCATCAAAATAAACATTACCCCATCCACCTACCTCAAAAAATTAACCCTAATCCATTTCCTGAATGGATTTTACCTCTTAAAAACTTAGTTGAATTAGAATGTAAAACTACTTTTAATTTTATTTTATTCTCTCTCTACAGGGATGAAAACGATTCTATAGCTTTTCATTCTGATGATGAAAAGTTTTTAGGCGACAATCCTACTATTGCATCTCTTTCGGTTGGATTCGATAGGCTTTTCTCTTTAAAGAATAAGCACACAAAATTAAGGAAAGATTTTATATTGACTAATGGAAGTTTATTTATTATGAGAAATAATTGTCAAAAAGATTATATGCACTCTGTTCCTAAGCAAAAAGAATCTAATAGTCCTAGAATTAGTTTAACTTTTAGAAATGCTTTAAATGAAGCAGCCTCTAAAAATTATTATAAATACAACCTTTTAAATACGATATTATAACTTATGACTTATCAAACTTTATCAAGAGATAACAAGCAAAAAGCAATAGACTTTACAGAAGAACTAAATGAGCTTTTAAGAAAATATAATTTTCATTTAGAATCTTCAGAATTGCATTACAAAAATTTACCAGTAGCTTTTATAGACGATTATAAAACTTACATCTCTTTACTAGATTCAGAAACTGAAACAATAGTTCATCAAACAAAAAATGTTGAAAATTAGTTTATTATATTTATTTCCCTATTTATTCTCTTGCCATAGTTTAATTACGAAACTTTCCTACTCATCAAATTATACTTCCGAGCAGCTTCATACTTGTTCAATGCTTCTGCAAGAAAGCGACTATTACAATATTGATAAAAAGTTACTTGTCGCTATTGTTTGGGAGGAAAGTAAATTCTTTATACTTCCCAAACCAAATAAAAGTAATTGTGTTGGTCCCTTGCAAATAAAAGTAGGTTATTGGTGTCCAAACAAACATGGAGTCTGGTCCAAACATAAAAAAGATGGCGTTTTAGAACATTGCGATACAATAGCAAGAGGTCTTTACGCTTTTAATTATTATTTTTCTAAGAAAAAATCTCTTGTAGAAAAAATATGCCTTTATGGCCCGGCAAAAAAATGTAAAAATTATAAAACCTCAATATATTCTAAAAGGTATGTTGATGCAGTTTTAAAAAACTTAAAAAGGATACAACATCATGTTATTCAAAGGTGAACTTGTTTTACCGCAATCTCATTGGAAGCCTGCTTTTAATTCTTTGTTAAATTTTGTAAACGAAGAAAGAGAAGTTGCTTATGAAGTTGCTATAAATATATATAATAAATCAAAAGAACTCGATTTTGAATCTTTTAATTTTGAAAAAATGCTTTCAATTTATGAGTTAACTAATTATCAAAAAGAATTAATTAAAAATTCTTTATATAAGAAAAATAATAATAAAGTTTATAAACCGAAATCTTACAGAAAAATTACCAATAGATCTGATTCTATTGATTTAGTAGATTTTAGAATTACAGTCGACAAAGTATTAAATAAAATTTCTTTTGTTTCTGTTGATTTTGATAATTGTGAACTTAATGAACTAATAACAGACCATCCCTTTATAAATCAATACTTAACGATGGTTGAAAGTATTGATTGGCCGACTAGAGTTGGTCCTGTAAAGACAGTTAGAGGTTGTTCTGTTACTTTTATAAAAGATGGAAAAGCTACAGAGTTTTATTCTGCAGGAAACAATCCTCCAAAAATTAATTTTGACAATTCTATTGTTGCTAAACAACCTTCTTTTTTAGATTCTACTCCTTTAAATAAAGTTTCTTTTAAAAATTTCCCTTTAGATAAAGAAACTCATAAGCAGTCAATAAATTATGTTGACCCAGAACTGTGTTAAACATGTCAATAACAACCAAATATGATTTTACTAAAAGATCTTTAATTGCACGACACTATCTAACGACTTTTGAAGATTTACTTGATTTATACTTATCTGATCTTCCTTCAGCTTTAAAAAATCTTTATTTACCTTTACTTAAAGATTCTAAAAATTTAAGCTTCGAAAATACTACAGACACAATATTTTTTTTAATTAATTTTATTAGAGTAGTATCTATTACTGAAATTGATTTTGATTATTTATCTGCATTCAACGATTACTCTAATCAACTCATAAAAGCTAATAGTCGGACTGAAGATAATGCATATAATTTTTTAATATTTTGTCAAGATCACAAATCAAAATATACTCTATCAGCCATCGACTTAGAAGAATTCAGGGTTTAATATGTTAACTGAAAATAATAAAATGGTTTTAAATTCCTTATTGACTCATTTGCTAGCAGTTAAAAATAAAGCTACTTTAGAGCTACATACTTGCATGAATGACCCAACATATTATTCTCCTACTTCAGGTTTAAGCTTACAGCAGTACCTATCTTTAAACATAGATACAATTATTTCTGTAGATGCTAAAATAGCCTACCTCCAAAATAAATTTTCTTCACAAGAAAGTTAGCTTCCATTGAAAATTTCTTTATACGAAAACTCAAATAATCCTGGATTTATTAAACTAATTGACTCCATGGGGGATGATGGTTTAACTTCCGTCAATGCAGCAAGAGCTTCTTTCGGTGTTACAAAAAATGCTTTAGATGCTAGAGATAAAAAGTTGCTTGAATATTGTATGAGAGAAAAACATACAAGTATTTTTGAACATAATACTGTTACTTTTGCTTTTAAAGTACCGTTATTTGTTGCTAGACAACATATGCGACACAGAACATGGAGCTTTAATGAAATTAGTCGAAGGTACACTTCTGTTAACATAGATTTCTATACCCCTAATACTTTTCGCTCTCCACACGATACAAATCGTCAAGCAAGTATATCTAACTCATCTTTAAATCCAGTTTTAAAAATTACAAATGGAGAACTAAACGACTATCCCTTAACTGCGCATCAAGCAGTTAACGCTCATATTGAATCTTCATTACACTTATTTAATACTTTGATTGAAAATAATATCTGCAGAGAACAAGCAAGGATGGTTTTGCCCCAAAATATGTACACTACATATTGGGGGACTGTTAATCTAAATAATTTAATAAAGTTCATAGAGCTTCGTGATCATGAAGGAGCTCAACTAGAAATTCAAGAAATGGCTCGTGGCTGTAAAAAAATTATAAAACATATTTGGCCAGAAACATTTAGTATATACGAAAAGGTAAATAATGACACTTAACGAATGGATTGGTGAAGGCAATATTGGCACTGACATAGTACTAAGACACACCAAGGATAGTTGCAGGCCTGTATTAAACATGGTGCTTTTTATTGATGCTACTTACAAGTCTAAAAAGAATGTAAACTCAGATTATGTCATAAAGAAAAGACTTACAAAGGTCCCTCTTGTAGCCTGGTTTAAAAAAGCAGAAGCGATTTCAAATCAATTTAAAAAAGGCGACAAAGTTAGAGTTAAGGGTTCTTTGAGAACCCGCCTTATGAAAAAAAATGGCTCTACTTTTTCAACTTTTGAAATAGTAATTGATGATTTAATGCTTTTAGCAAGAAAAAGTTAACTCTCTTTCAGCTCTAACCTCTAGTGCCACTTCTAGAACTTCTTTCATGTTTAATGAAGCGCAATCAATTTTGTTATTAGTCAAGTTGAAATGATTAATAAACCCATTGAATTTACCTGCAACGCAGTCTTCGTCCACTCCTTTAGTTTCACACACTTCTAAAGGTATATTGCAAGCATAAGAAACACACTCCCACAAAGCTGCTAAAGCGTCTAGCTGAACTTTATAAAAACCAAGATGTTCTTGAACGATCTTATTAGTATGCAAAGTGGATCTAGGCTCTATTGGCCGTTTACCAAAACCGTTTTTTACATACCAGTTTTGATACTTGGGGTAAAAAGCATTTGATATTTCTACCCCCAAACCAATTATATTTGAAAGCTTATTCCCTGCTTGCCAAGCAGCATCTTGCATATCCATAAGCTGATAGATAGTTCCATCATTATCAATGCAAAAGTGCATAGAAAGATTCCTTTTGTTAATTATGTTAACGCAACTTTTACTTGTCAAAGCAGCATCCCAGTGATTTACAAATTGAATAGGGTCTCTTTTTGGCTTGTCTTGAAAAGAATAATAGTTCTTGCCTTCAATAGATAATCCTGATTTTTCAGTATAAATCCTTACTTTAGGCCAAAATATTTTATATTCTTCTCCATTGTAAATTAAAAACATTTCTTTTTTGCGTTTACGGGTTTTTTCACCTTTAAAACCACTTTGTTTAGATAGTGCTTCTGCAAGAACTCTGCGATAAGTAGATGGTCCTACCAAACCATCTGGACTTAAACCATTTTCTTCTTGAAACTTGCAAACTAAATCTACAAGATCACTATCTAACGCTTCTCCACCAAACCAAGAAGGAGTCCAATTATATTTAATCAAACTTGACCGATTATACTTAAGTACTTTTTCGTAGTCTAACATTTTCAAACCTTTAAATATAAAATAAGTAATACAATGATAAAATTATTAACTATTATATACTCTTCTAATAAAATTATTGAAACCCTTAAACAAACATTCTCTTTCTTAAATAGATTGCTTTTAATATGGGCTTAAATATTACCCTAGCTATACACGACTACTTGTTTTTACTATGTTTTTTTACAGGCTTTAGCTTTTTAAGTTATTGCTTAGTACTTTTCTTTTTAAACATCGCACATTATTTAAAGTTTAAAACTTTATTAATGTCAAATAATGATCGTTACATCATATCTCTTGTTGAAAAAAATAAAGAGCTTGAAAAGCAAAAAGCTTTTTTACAGCAACAAATTGATGACATAACTACAAACTTAATTAATAATCTCCAATAAGGAAAATAAAATGACTTACAATGTTTATATAACTGGTTGTTTTTCTTCTCAACAACATATAAATGCTTCTTCTAGAGAAGAAGCTGTATGTACTGCTTTATCTAATTTAAATAATCAGCCTTCAGATTTAATTACTATAGATATTAATGAAGTCGAAGCCGACTTACAACAATCTTACGTGTCTTTAAAAGCTTATTATTCCTCTTTTAATCAAACTCAAGCTGAAGAAGGCTATACGCCTATGCATTCTTTACTTGCTAACCAGCAGCCTAATTACACTCCTTTTATTAGATAAGGTTTCTATTGGATCATAGATTTAATTTTTCACATAAAAAAGAAAAGTTAATTGTAGATCGAATAGAAAGAAAAATTGTATTTTTTAAATACCTGTTAAAAGATGTACAATATTATATTAGTGGTTCTTTTCTTATGAATCTTACTTTTGCTCAAAAAGAAAAGTACTCTGATATAGACTTGTACTTCCCAGACAAAGATAATTATTTCAAAGCAGTCAAAATATTAAACAACTCTGAAGATTTTGCTATAAAATTTGCAAGTAAGTATGCAATTACTTACACAAGTATCAATCAAGTAGATTTGCAACTAGTAAAAACTTCAGTAAGTAATATTTACAAGCTAGCGAATCAACATGATTTTGCTAACTGCTGCCTTGCTTACGAGCCCAATAGAATGTTTTATTACTGTACTGTAAAAGCATTTAATGCTTGGGCTCATGGTGTTTTAGACCCTAATAAAACTCCACTACTAAATTTTAATTATCCCCCCCACTTGTTTTTAAACCAACTAAAACTTTTTTACTCTAGACTTAAAAAATATACTTCTAGGTATAATTTAATTTTAAGTCAAAATATCATAAACACTATAAAAAAAATAAAAAAACTTCATCTTTTACATTTAAATTTTTACGAAGAAAAAAATTACTTATACGATTATGCTGGCTCTAGAGTTATATGTATAATTTCTAGCACCTTACTAAGTGATTATTTATCAAGGATAATAGATGAAAAGAGTATGTTTAAACTACCAGTCTTGTAGCTATTACGAGTATCTAGATTCAATTAAGGATGAAATGCTTTGCATATCTTGCCCTGAGTGCAATTCTATTGCAGTACTAGTTAAAGATACTTTTAACACAGAACACGAGCTTTCAAAGCAAAAAGAAACAAAAACTGTAATAAATTTTATGAAAGATTTTTAAATGTTAAATATCTATACCTCGAGCAAATGTTATCATAATACTACGTATATTCGTTTTATTTCTCTAGATACTAAACTAGCACAAGCATATCGTAATATGCCTAGTGAAACTCTAGAAAATATAAAAACAAATATTATAAACTCTTCCACTTCTGCAAAAACAAGCTCTCCTTTAAGCAACAGCTCGTTATGCCTTTACCCTACGCAAGGCTTTGCAGGTCGAGAAAACACCTTCACTCCCGTAATGTATGACTCTAAATTTGAGTTATTGGGTTATAAAGAAGATAAGATTCCTATTGTTTCAAATTTTTCAAAAACTTTTTTTGAAAAGTTTAATCATATACCTACTCAACATAATTATTCTTTTGAAGATTTTAAGGATTTATTTGATAGTTGTAATTTTCGAAATACTTTTACTTCCTCCAGTCAAAATAATTCTCTATTAAAATTATCAACTTTATCTTTTACTTCTTTGCAAAAAGAAAACCTACCTTTTGAGACTTATGATGTTTTATCTTTAAAAGCTCCTTGCTCTGGTTTTCAAAAAGAATTAAAACATAATAAATTTACTAAAAAAAAATATGTTAAGGGTGACTCTGCTTTCCTTCCAGTTTTAATACCTCTGAAGATTTATGATTTTAATAGCTCTTCTTTTTATGATGCTTATTTATTTACTTTTAATTTAGATATTAATCATAATAAAATAAAAAAATATAAAAAAATTACTAACTATTTAGCTTCTTTTGTTAAAAATGGATACCTTTATGATTCTTTATACTTTTACAATACTGATCTCTTTAATACTTTAACTAACACTGACTTATTACTTAAAATAAAAAAGCATAACTGTTCTAAAAATTTTATTGAAATTGCAGAAAAAGAACCAAGGACATTTGAAAATTTACTTTTACCCTTATCTAAGCCTATAGAAAAAGCTGACTTTTTAAGTACTAGTAAAATATTTAAATACCCTTCAAAGATAATCTCTAAAGAATTTAAATTAACTAAAAAGTTAACAGAAGTTAATAACTTTTTCACTCACCCAAACTCAGATAATAATTTACGAATAATTAAAAGACAGATAAATGCTTATCAAAGTAAAATTGATGACATTGACAATCGTATAAGAGTATTAAGTGAACAAAAAATAGCTCAAAAAAATGGCTTAGAAGAATTCCTGCAAAAAAAACAAAATCTTTCTAATAACATTAATATCTTTTTTGATAATTTAAAAACCAACACTTTAAAATATAAAGCTTTTGCAAAAAAAGAAATTCAACTAAAAGAACATAAAAAAGAATTAAAAAAGACTCTATCTTCTACTGAAGACCTTACTTTATCTAACCTGTTAGATGATTTCGAAATTATAGATATTATCTTTGAAGATGGAAGTAAATGGACTGATGTTAAAGATTTTAGTCCAGAGTATTTAACTAAGCATAAAATAAAAGAAATTTTCTTTGCTACAAAAAAGCCTTCTAAAGTCACTTTGGTAAATGGAAAAGCTTCTGTTGTCGCTGGTCCTTTCCTGCTAAAGGCTAACAAAAATGCCCTTTATATAAAAGCTAAAGATTTTACAACAAACCTAGGCATTGATAAAACGAGAAATAATACAAATAGATATGGTAGGGCTTACATACACCCGCATGCAGCTACCAGGAATATCGATACTAATTTTTTCTCTTCTTGGTCTAGCGCTTGTCTTGGTGAAGCTTCTGGAATTTTATATAAAGCTTTCGCAGAAAATAATTTAAAGATGATTTTAATTTCAGTTAACTGCTGGCTCACTTCTGCCAATCAGGTTGATCATTGGGGTAAAAATTATATTTATTTTACTTCTTGGGAAGACTACCTGAACGTATCTTCTCTGCAACAAATCTCTGACGAAACTTTACAAAAAAATAAAGTCATATTAAATAAATATTTATCTAGGCAGATCACACACTATAATCATACCCCGCTAAAAGAAGACACTAATTCTTCTGACCTTCCTTCAGAAGACTCTCAAACTGTTTTAAACAACCCTGATTCAGGGTATGTTCCTTATGTAAGTACTACATGGAGTTAAATACTGTAATGAAAAGTATTACGCCTTTAATGGTTACGAATATAAAACCTAAAATACTCATTTCCGACAAATGCTTAAACGCTATAAAGCATATTGTAAATATTGCCCCAGAAGAAGCCCAATGGTTTCATACTGTAGATGTTGTAGAAAAAGAAAATAATGTTTACTTGCATCTTTCAGATACACTATACATTCCAAAACAAAACACTTCTGCTGCTCAAGTAAATTCAACTTCATCTATGATGATTGAATTTTACAGTGAACTTAAAGCTGAATTTAATGATCAGGATATAATTAATAATAAATTAAAAAGTATGACTTGTTGGTGTCACAGTCACCATAATATGGCGCCCACCCCTAGCGCTCAAGATAATACTCAATTTACAAAAAATATTAATATGGCTTTGAATCAAAATATTAATCAATGGCAAATCATGTTAATTTTTAATAAAAAAAATCATTTCTATAGTAGAGTTAGAGATCCTAATACTGGAGTAGTATTTGAAGGTGTCGATATCGTCACAATGAATGATTATGATTTCTCTTACATTGATAAAGCTGCAAGAGAAAAATTTCTAAAGCCTAAACTAAAACCTTTGACTGTATCTACTTTTGATAAAGCAGGATGGGGTTCTAGATTAGGATTAAATCCTTCTTACTTAAAATCATCAAACGCTTCTTATTCCGAGAATCATTTTCAAGAAATAGAAAAAATAAATGATACTATTGTAGATAATATTATGACGGATATTTATCCAAACTTTCATGATAGTCCCTTTTCATCAGTATCTCTGAATTCAAAACAAAAAGCTTTTCAAGCTTTACATATTTTAGATGATCATCTTGATGAAAAGGAAATGCACTTCTTATACTTCTTATTAAAAAGTACTCCAAAAAAATGTTTAACTATTTTTACTGATAAAAGATACGATAAGAATAGTTTACCTGAAAAAGTAATTCGAGATGAAATTGCTGCTTATTTTTTATCGAGCAAGCAGACGCTTTCTACATTAGAAATTAATTTAAAAACTGTTTTAGATATTGTAGACTTGCCTACTCTTTCTGATGCTAAATTTTTCCTGGAGCAAATATAATGACAACCGTATCTTTTTTACGTCATAATTCTTTTTTTGCTCCTAGCGATGCAGAAGATACTTACTTTAATATAATCGGTGTTGGAGCCACTGGTTCATGGGCTGCTTTGATTGCAGCTAAGATGGGCTGGCACAACTTTAGAGTTTGGGATTTAGATATTATCGAATCTCACAATTGTCCTAATCAAGCTTACGATTTAGATCAGGTTGGTATGAAAAAAGTTAATGCGCTTGAGCAAACACTTAAAAAGTTCAACCCCGATGTAATTGTAGAAAAGTACGACTGCTTTTTTGAAAGCAAAAAGCACAAAGATCTTCTAGAAGGCTATGTTTTTATTGCTGTCGATTCTAATGCAGCAAGAGCTGATATATTGTCAAGCATTAGCAATAACGTTGATATTGATTTAGCATTTGAAACTAAAATGGGTTTTGATCATGCATCAATGGAAATCATCGACCCTTTCGATACGAATCACATAGATAGTCTTTTAAACTCTTTGATTCCAGACGAAGAGCTTGAAGAAAGTGCTTGCAATGCCAGAATAATGACTACTTTAACTACTCTTGTGGCTTCTACTCTTGTTCATGCAATGTGTGATCATTCTTCTTCACCAAGAAGAAAGAAAACCTTTACTTGTAAGAAAAAAACTTTATTCTACTTAAATA
>Ga0098049_1000341_pt1 | contig 19358 bp, 14 predicted proteins | sample 13BtaG_FD_92582 | JGI IMG/M metagenome (GOLD analysis project Ga0098049, IMG submission 92582) | Marine viral communities from the Subarctic Pacific Ocean - 13B_ETSP_OMZ_AT15268_CsCl metaG | ecosystem: Environmental > Aquatic > Marine > Oceanic | place: Subarctic Pacific Ocean | collected...
AGGCAAGTTACCGGAAGCAATCCAGAAGTGCCTGGAATACTTCCCGGGTGTTGATCGATCGGTGAGTGGATACGAGGGGTTGATCGCCGCACAGGACTGCTTACCCAATAACGATGTGCGGGATCGCTTTGCCCGAGACTGCAGCTATTTAGCACGACTGTGGGAAGCGATTTCTCCCGATCCCATCCTGAGCGACCATGAAACCGACTACCGATGGATCGTGCAGGTCTACGAGTCGGTCAAACCGACCACAGGGAGCGGAGGGCTGGTCTGGCATCGCCTCGGGGCGAAGACGATCGAGCTAATTCACGAGAACGTGAGCGTCGAAGCAGTGAATGACGATCTCGAGACACTAATACTCAATGCTGAGCTACTGGAAGCGGTGTTGGGAACCCCTGATACGACCAAGAAGGCAAAGGAAATCGACATCAAAGTGTCGAATCGACTTAGGAAACACGTGCATGACCCGCGGTTCAAGGCACTGGCCGAACGCCTCGAAGCCCTTCGTGAAAAGCACGAGCAGGGTCTACTCATCAGCATCGACTTCCTGAAGGAGTTGCTCGAGCTTGCCAAGGATGTGGTGGCGATGGAACAGACCTCGCCCCCGATCGAGCAGGAGGAACGCGGGAAGGCCGCACTCACCGAGCTTTTCGAGGAAGCGAAGAGCGGGGATACACCGATCATGGTTGGAAGGGTGGTCGAGGACATCGACGCGATTGTTCGTCACGTCCGTTTTGACGGCTGGCAAGATACCCACGCAGGTGAACGTGAAGTAAAGAAGGCCCTACGTAAGACCCTCTTCAAGTACCAGCTACATTCTGATATTGAGCTTTTTAACCGGGCTTATGAATACATAAAAAGGTATTATTAAAACGAATACGATTATTGGAATAATTGTATACTTTTTAAGTGATATGGGTTGTAGGAATTAGTCATTATGTATAATGAAAGATGATAAGAAAAAGCTATATATATTAAGCATCGTAAATAACATTACGCGCTCGAGCCCGCGCATGTTGACTATGCCACTGATTATTGAGGCTTTGGCCGATGAAGAACTAAAAATTGACCTAGAGGTTTTAAGATTTATTAATACTCGGTTCTTCCCAAGACATGGTTTATGTCTTACTCCTAAGGATGTTGCCCAATTCATTGCCGAAATTGTTTTACAATATTCTCCTAGGAAAATAATAGACCCTTGGGCTAATTTAGGGTCTCTGGCTTTACCGCTATACGAAAGAGTTAAGCCAAAATGTCTTGACGCTTATTCTCCCAACGCTGTTGAAGAGGAAATCTGGGACTTTATACAAGGGTCCAAAGGAATAAACCTCCGAATTGGCGATGGCCTTGATGCCCTTATTTCCGGCCAATCCCAATTTGATGCCGTAGTTAGTTGTCCACCTTTTGGTATGCGAACGAACCTATCGGTCGAGCTAGAGCAGGATGGGAAAAAAACTAGATTCAAAGGTGAATATGCTCACCTTCTAATTTTGGAATCATGCAAACATCTTTCAGCGGATGGCCTGGGGGTATTCATTGTAAGCAACAATTTCTTATGGTCCCTCTCTGCAGAAAGAATAAAGATAGCAATGGCCAAACTCGGATTCAGAATGACCGTTGCAATTGAGTTACCAGCTGGAACATTTGCTCCGGTCACAGGCATTCATTGTCACATCGTCATAATCGAGAAAACTGAGGATGAGAGTGTCTTCACTGGAAAATTCTCATCCAGTGAAGAGAGCCGAAAAGACCTTTTGAAAAATATTAAAAAGAGAAAGGATGGCAGTAACATCGAAGAGGGTGTCTCCGTTCCTAGACAGTCTTTTCGCGGATTCTCCTCAATTGATTTAGCCGAACAATCAAAGAGAATGGCAACGCTTCAGGAATTGGTTCCAAAGCCTTTTTTGAGTGTAATTAAAGAATTGAATACGCCCGGACCCGCTAAAGACGCTAACGGTTTCCAACATATAGAAAATTCTGTATATCTTCCGCAAATGGGTTCAACGCCTGCCACCACAGTTCAGGAAGACTTACCCGAAAAATTGAAGAGCTATTTTCAACTTGTTATCGATCCTGAAGTAGCGGACGCTGAATTTATAGCGGGGATGCTAAATACACCTTTCGGCCAAATTTTGAGAGACACGCTACGAAGCGGTACTATTCCAAGAATATCAGCAGAACTCCTCAGAGAATCTTCGATCTATTTGCCGAAGGGAGGAAGAAAGCTTCAAACTAAATTGGTGAAGTTCCGTAAGAAGCTCTCATTTTTGCGTGACCAAGTAAATGAGTTTGAAAGTCGTTTGTGGTCTAAGCCCTCATCTGTTGTTTCGCTAGAAGAATCCGTCACAAAAATTTTTAGTAATGAGCGGTATGAGGATTGGCTCGAAACCTTGCCGTTTCCATTAGCCTCGATTTTGTGGGTCTGTCATATTGAAGAAGGAAGCTCTAAACGTAAATATGAGTGTAAGATTCATTTTTTTGAGGCTCTTGCCCAATTTCTTGGGGTGCTTCATTTAAGTGCTTATAAAAGCGAATCTAATAGTTGGGAGAGCGTTCAAGAAGATATGAACGATGCGTTGAGAAATGGTAGGGTTTCACTGCGTATGGCTACCTTTGGAACGTGGGTCACTTTGTTAGGATTCTTTAGCAAAAAATCTCGTTCGCAGTTGAATCACGAAAAAGAAGAAGAGAGAGAGGCAATTTACGAACTATACAAAACTAGAAACCAAGACTTTTTGAATAAACTTTTTTCGAAAAAAATTGTATCCATTATCACAGAGGTTAACAAAATAAGAAATGACTGGCTTGGCCACACGGGCATCGTTGCGGAAATGGATGCATCTAGGATAAACGAAGAATTAGATCAAAAAATTCAAGAAGTACGCGGGATATTTGGAATTTCATGGAACGATTATCAGTTATGGCTACCAGGTAATTCCAGATACTCTGATGGTTCGCATGAATACAGAGCTAAGAAAATAATGGGTACGAGAACTCCATTTGTTACTGAGTCTGTAAGCGTAATTCAGCCAATGGAAGATGGACAATTGCAATTTAAAGACCCTAGCGAAGCACGAGCGTTAAAGGTCTTGCCGTTTGTTAAAATTCTACCGTCCCCAAAGACACAAGAGAACGCCTGTTATTTTTATAATCGGAAGGGTAAGACAGGAATAAGGTTCTTGTCTTACTACTTTGAGGGGGATAGCAAAGTCACTGAGGAATTTGGCGATGTTGCTTCCGTTATCGAGAATCTCGAACCGGATATAAGCGACTCCTAGCAAATGATGATAAAATTTACTTAAGCAACATCTTCCTTATTTCAAAACTGCTGCTTTAGTACTTCATTCGATCCCTATTCCTTACATTCCAGTTCGAAATTATATTTAATATAAAAAACAAAGCGGTCTACGTATGAGCAACGGATTCTACTCCAAAATTTTCTTAGAATCGGTCCCCAAAATGCTTTCGAATAAATCCTTTAAAGATGGTTTAATCGATTATCTTGAGGACGATGTTGATGGGATTCTCAAAAAATTTAGAAGCGGCGAAATTTTAGATGAGGTAGAAAAATCAAAACTAGTTGAAGCAGCTTCTGAGGTATTTTTAGAGAACTCGAGATCAGTAATCTCGTTTGGGTGGGATGGCGATGCGCCGTTTAATTCCGGACAAATTTCAATACGTCGGATCACGGATATTTACATGCTTGTATCCTCAGATATGGAGCCTGAGGGACCATTTTCATCAATCAATGAGGCGTTGCACACGGAATATTTTGATTTCTCTTCAACAATGCTTACATACATAGAATCAGAATCGATGCCGGCGACTATGCTGGTAGATATAGCGAAAGGTCTGTTTGATTGGAAACAAGGCAAAGAAATTCTGATAAATTCGGAAAAATATGTTCCCGTTGGAAATGATTCTTATCCAGCTAAACGCAAACTAATCAAAGCTAAAGATCTAAGCCATTCATGTACTGAAATAGTTCCTACGCTTTTAGAAATCAAAAAATTCGAAGACAGCCTCGCTTTATATTACTTAGATCATCCAATAAAGTTTAAAAATGGTAAAGTTGCGAAGCATAATTTGCGATCATTCTGGGAGCATATAATAGAAGAATTTACTGCTTTTGGGAGCCTGGAAGTAGACATGGAAACTATGGTTCTTAGGCCTCCATCCATATGCTCGTACGCATTATTGGAACATCAAAAATGCGAAATAGAACAACCAAATTGCCAGTTTATTAATAAATTCAGGGATGCTATTGCCTTTGATGAGATTATTCGTCCCTGTGCGGGGCCTGAGGTAGTAGATCAAATAGCACGCTATGAATCTGTATTTAGTTTTTTAAATGACTTGGGTATCTCTCTTCCCAATCATCCCCAGGTCACTTTAGAAAGCTACGATGCCTCTAGTGTCTTTACTGATCCAGATGAAATGAAATTCGTCGAAGGGTTAGAGAAGGCATTTCTTGGATTTAGTGTAGTTGAGAAAACGGTCGTGCATTTTCTTTTTTCAGGACATAACCATGCTCTCTTATTTCCGATGGTCCTAGCGAAACGCAGGTGCACTGCCGCCGGTTACGCCAATGGAGTTATGGCGGCGGAATGTGTGGTAAGAGGAGTTTTTGGGGATGTGGGAGTCGACGAGCATCGAAACTACGTAGAACTCCTTAAGAACGATGCGACTGTTGCATTGGAGTTTCTAAGTGCATCGATCGATCCATTTGTTGTTGAGATTGAGGGGGGTGAAACAGAGATTAGGGAGTTTAAATCAACACTACAAAAAAACTTACACACTGGCAAAAAGGACAAGAATATAGCTCATGCTTCTTTGAAGACCGTCGCGGCGTTTCTCAATTCTATTGGAGGTGATTTGTTTATTGGGGTGGATGATAGTGGCACAGTGTTAGGCATAGAAGAAGATGGCTTTCCGAACAACGATCGATTTTTGTTGTGTTTGACAGACTTAGTTAATGATCAAATTGGAAAAGAGTTCAGGGATTGTTGGAATGCCGAGTTGAGAGAAATTGATGGGAAAACAGTCTGTAAGGTCGTTGTAAGGCGAAGTGGCAGGGCTGTGTTCCTCGGTAAGGAAGAAGAGCTTTTTATACGAACCGGTCCATCCACAAATAAGTTGAATCCGAAGCAAGCGATCGAATATGTCGCTAATCATTTTGAATAAAATCATCAAAAAGTAAGAGGTTTAAGAGAGACTGGGAATTTAAGGGCTATTAAGGGAAGGTGGAGTTGATCGTATCAGTCCTAGATCTGGATCCAAAAGCAAAATACTTGGAGGAGATGAAGTCGTTGATTGATTGAGATTAAATTCTCGGTCTGGCGCACATCAGGTAACTCGACCACTTTGCTACCGGTTTTTTTGAGCGTCCAAAAAAACCCGAAACCCTAAAAGTTTTACAAAATCGATCCTGTTACTGGAAGGGTAATTAAAATGACATGGATTCAGAGGTTCATTCAGGGGTTTTCTCGAAAATTTGCGTGAGTATTTACTCATGCTTCCCCGATTTAGAAATGCATAATCCTAGCCTATGGGCCTTAGTATGAGGTTAACGTTACTGACTCCGTTTCTCCGGAGAATAATCGATTAGACATTTCTCAATTAGATTCCCTAGGTGAATTATTGTCCGGATCGTTTCCTCGACGAACTGATCTGGGATTTTATCCTGCGAGAGAGTGGGAGAAGAAACCATCTCCTCAAAAGTTTGCTTAATTTGTTCGGGGAGATCTCTGCTGAGTTTGTGGATGTAGCGGTTTCTTACCTCTGTTATAGCGTCGAGTCTTCGATTAGTGTCCTTATCTAGATTCAAATCCCAACCGCAATCTCTCTGGAGCCAAAGGATATACTTTCTGATATACGGCATTTTTCGATTATCCAGTTCCGGCTGTTCTCCAGAAATATCAGCAACTTCATCAGCAACTTCAGAAAATAGGTTTTCAAGTAACGAAAGTAGTGAAGAAATTGCAAAACCGTTTAAGAAATCCGGGAAGAATTCATTGTCGATCGTCGCGACCTCAGCTATGCCAAGCGATTCTGCACTTCCATCGTCATGAAATTTTTCAAAATTCTTGGGGCTTTCAATAATCGGGGATAACCAGCGTCGGTTGAGACTCCAAAACCTAACCAGGCTGTTAAATCTCATGCCGAATTCATTGATTGAAGCAAAGCCGTATTCTGCATGAAATTCAAGAGTGGGATCTACTTGCCAGAATTCATTAAAGTAATCTGCAGGATTTATTTTATTTTTCATTTATTTATGGATACACCTATTAGAACAGCGACTTTGGCAATTTAGCTGCGAACAGTGCTGGGGCATCCCAAATAGCTTACTTACTTTTCTCTAGGTTATTTTGAGCGGTCAGATAATCGAAATGTTCAACCGTACACGCCTTGCTCTCGTCAGTGCGTTTAACAATGTAGCAAGTGTAGGAACGTCCAGTCCCCTCGATATAATGCTCGTTATGTTTAATTATAGAATCCTCGTAACCATCCCCGTCATAGTCTCCTCGAACCAGCTCATCTACAGAATGTCTCATACCACTTGTTTCAAAACTAATGCTGTTCTCTGATTTTTTAACCGATTTGATTCGGCCATTCTTTGAATAATCCGTTAGCGAGAAACCTTTTGCCGTGTCCGATTCCAAGCGGATTCTCTCTTCACTCCCAAACCAAGGCAAAAACGACACGGACAAATCCATAAGGTCGTCCCCCAGAAGGCTTCGCTTTGAAGCGCTGCTATACTTCGAAAACACCAGCGGTGGCAAAATACGCACAAACCACGAATTCATAGAGATGTCATAAGTGGTATAGGGTGCAGCCCCTTTCCTTCTCATCTCTAGGTATTGGCCCGCGGTTTCTACTCGGACATAGGACTTATTGTCTTCAAGGTCCAGCCGTAGGAACTCGTAACCATCTTGCCCTCCCATTGAGATTTTTTGGTCAAATAAGCTATCTACATCGGGAACTTCGTCGAAGCTGGAAACCGTAAGCTCTTCAAATTCGAAGGGTTGAACAATTCTAGGCTTTATACTCGATCGTTCAACCAGCTCCAATACGCAGGCCAATACGAGCAAGGCGAAGATGATTGGTAGTCGATAATGTTTCATTTGGATTCAGCTTTCAATTGTTCAGTTGTATTGGCTTCACCTCAAGCTTCACCAAACCGTTGGAGAGAGTGAAGCTGGATAAGTCTTCCTCTCCATCAAATTGGAAATCTTCTCCAAGGTTCCATTGTGCTTTGCTGTAAGCTGGCTCACCAGCGAGATTAGCATTCCAGTTTATATTGTACCATGTTCTGCCATCTGTAATGTTTTTACTGACACTGAGCCAGAAGTCACCGGGAGGCCAGTCTCCTGCGAAGTTGTAATCGGGTCCGGAGATTTGGATGCGCCACTCGCCATCATCTTGCTTCGACTTCGCATCTCGCGACACAGAGCAGATCCCATCCAGAAACACTTCTCGTTCCCGCAGCACGTATCCTGGGCTTTCAACATTCCACGCTAATCCGTTTGAATCTACGTACCATTGGGCAGTGAATTTGGCATAGACTTTCTCTCGATCATCCCACTCGTCATCGTCTTGCTCCGTGTCATGGGAGAAGTCCAAGGCTTCAATGGGCGTGAGTATTGGCTCGTCTAACTTCGGCTCCGTTGAGCTTTTTGAGCAGCCGACTAACAATGAAAATGAAAGAACAAGGAGAGCTTTGAATGTGAAAACCACAAATAAATGAATGGCAGTTTTGGAGATTATGCAAGAAACCCTGACAGTACGATCAGGTTCTAGCGCGGCGAAATGTATAGCACTATATTCGGCACCTAGTAGGGTTTTTTCATGTTCCGTCGCTTAACTTTAGTTGGATTTTTGACCATTCTGGTATCATCAAGCAATGCAGCAAGTATAACGGAGAGTCCGACCGCCACTGGTTGGGCCAATTGGGTCTCCAACAGCGGCCTTATTGAGGACGTTGGGTCTCTAAGGCTTGGGAGTAACGGGAACCATCTGACAAGCGGCCCAATGGCCCCCGTTATAGGCTTCAAATTTGATTCTCCGACGAATCTGGCTTCTGTCACAAGCATCAAGCTGACGGTAACGGTAACAGAGCATTATTCAGGAGGGTACAGCTGGGCAGGTAGCGATGTTTTAGCTGATGTTTATTTGAATCAAAACACGAACAGCAATCTCAGTGAGGTGCTTGAGCCAAATGGCATGTTCATTTTAGATTCTGAATGGGTGGATACTGAAGTGGATCTTACTTTTCCGGCAGGTACTCCTGCCTCTCCGTATGCGCTGCCTTATGGAACACAGGTGGAGATTGACCTGACGGATGATTTAACGGCTTCGGTAGCTGGGTCAGGCCAAGTAGAGTTCGTTACAATGCTTTATCCAACCGCATTTAACGGGGGCTGGGTCGAACTCGGCGAAAGGGGTTCTGCAAGAGAACCTTTTCTTGAAATAGAGTATCAGGCCTCCGTTCCCGACACAGGGTCCACAGCAGCTCTTCTAGGAGCTGGTGTAGTTGCTTTAGCCTTTGCTAGGCGAAGATTAGGATAAGGGTTCCCAGCCTCAGAAGCCCTCAGGACGACAATTTTTGCGGGGGGCAGTTGATGAATACTAATGCAGAGGCTGCTACTCGAATAACCCCCGCCCCCCCATCTAATTTCCTGTCACTTTCCTGCCATAATCAGTGCAGGATAATGCACCCTCAAGACATTAGCTGCTAGGGATTAGCCCCACAACCCATTGTTCCCCAGGGATTTGTGCGATTTCAAGTCCCGCCCTGGGCACCATATAAATCACTGTATATGAACTAGATAGGTTTTTATGGCTTAAAATCCTGTCCACTTCCTGTCAAATCAGGCTTGCGAAACTGCATACAATAGCCATTGTGTTGCATATGCCTGCAATGAGTGAATCCAAGCTGAAGAGGTGGGAATATCCAAAGAACTCAGGGATATGGATACGCGAGATGGTGTACTCGCATACCTTCTACAGTAAGCAATCAACGTACAGTGCTTTCCAAGTTACGATTCCCGCGAAACTCACGGGAAAAGCCAGAAAGCGAAAGCAATTCAAGGTAAGACTAGAGGCTGAGAAGTTTGCTTCTACTGAATTCAGAGGGAGCAAGAAACAAGGGGAAGATTACTTCAAAGCCACGGAAGCTGAGCGCCGTGAATTCGTTGAGTGGCTACCAAAGCTCAGGGATTATGGAATTGGGTTATCGGAAGCTCTCGATTTTGCTCTAAAGCGTATGAGGCCTGAAGGGGGAGAGCGATCAGTCGCTCAAGCTGTTCAGGAAATGGTTGAGAGCAAAAGCCTGAGGCTTCAACGAGGTGACCTTAGGGAAAGGAGCTTCAAGGACTTCAAGAGCAGAGCTAATAAGTTTGGGAATGCATTTGGTGATCTTCCAATCAAGGAGCTAGAACTTGAGTCCATTGCAGATTGGCTAGTTGGTTTGGAGCTAGAGCCTCGCACAACGAAGAACTATCTTTCGGTGGTTGGCGAAATTCTGCACGAGGCCTTTCAGAGGAAGTACATCCTAGAAAGTCCTTTGGTCAGGCTGACATCGAATAGGCGCAAGGAATTGATTGGAAACAGCGATTCAAATTCGCAGCCAGCGATTCTCTCCCTAGGAGCCACCAGACGACTGCTTGAAGGAGCGTTGAAGCATTCGGAGTTAGAAATGCTGGGACCTATCGTACTGGGCCTCTTGTGTGGGATCAGGGTGGGGGAGCTTCAACGCTTGAGCTGGGATCTAGTGAAGACTGATACGGAATCTCCATTCGTAACAATACCCCCTGATATGGCGAAGAAGCGCAATATACGAAACGTAGATATTGCTCCTAATGCAATAAAGTGGCTCTCGCTCGTGCCTAGAAGAGAAGGGAAGGTCGTAAACGTCTCGAACTACGAGAGCTATCGATTGAGATTCAACCGTTTATTGGAGTTGTCGAAATTCGGAAAGAAAAACGCTGATGGCGGGTGGGTATCAGATTGGAAAACCAACGCCATGCGGCACTCGTTCGGAAGTTATCACTACGCATTGCATGGCAATCCACTTGAGACTTCTAGGCAGTTAGGGCACAAAGCTAGCGACCAAGTCCTATTCGATCACTACCGAGCACTCGCCACCAAGGAGCAAGGAGAAGCCTTCTTCTCTATTGTGCCGCCTAAATCAGCATCTAAACTAGTGGAGTTCGTAGGATGAGCAACGAGACGAATAAAATCCTCAAGGAAATCGCCGATCGACTTAAGAGCATCGATGAACGCCTGGGTTTGCTAATAGTGAATCCAAATCTTAAAGAAACCGACCCAGATGTTTTCTATCTAGACATGGTTCAATCTCGTTTCTCCCAATCAGAGAAAGCCTGGCAAGAGGAGAAACATGCGATGTCCGATGAAGACGAATTTTATCTTATCGCGGAAGAAGAATCGAATGAGATCTATCGCGATATTTGGGGTATCGAGCCACTTAGCGAAGACATAGACCCCGAGCAATTGATTCAGAGTTACACCGGACTGACTTTTTGCGATCTCGCGAATCGGCTCGAGGATTCTTTGCCCGCGAACCGAAGTGGTCGTTATGTTAAATTGAGAAAGCTTTTTAAAAGCGTTGAAAGAAAAATGTATTCAGGTAGCCCTTACAATCAATTTCTAGCAGCGAAAACCACCCCTAGCAAAATTAGGATAGATTACCACGCTTCCTACTTCATAACTAGGATCATCAAGAAGTTGATTCTCAAGGGAGAATTAAAATATCCAAAAAAAAATTGATTTTTTGCTTGGTGCCATTTTAGGGAGGTCTGCCGTTACGAAGCTGTCCATTAATGGGTAGGCTCTGTTGCAAATTTACGCAAACTCCGGTTTGGACTGTTACGACATTGCTTTCGTCTTAATTCGACACGGTAGGAATCGGGCAGTTTCGCACGCATTGCTGTTACGCAAAGATCTGGCTCGGTTTTGCTAAAGTGCGTGAATGGACAAAAACAAAGTTATAAAATTCAATCCATTGCGAGCAAATCCACCGGTCAATATGTCGGCCATGGAAGCCGCGATTTACCTCGGGGTTTCTGAAAGAAAGCTCAGGGACTCAATAGCGCGAGGCGACGTTAGGCACGCACGCTTCGGCTCAAGAATCATCCTTCGAAAGCAGGACCTCGATTCTTTTTTGGAAGGGATGGTGGCGTAGTATGAAAATTGGAGATTACGATTTAGAGGTAGTGTCCCTGTTCCCAATAAACATCAAACTATCCCTTCATGCTGAAGCGATAGCTGGGGACAAGGGATCTAAAGTCCCCAATGGTCTTAAGAAGGGTGACAGGTACATCCGCAAGAACTTCATTGGATACTACAGTGACCCGGCGCTCATCTTAAGGGTCATGAAGCAGTACGAGGTGGCCATTGCCATTCAGACGGCCCAAAACCTCTCTGAGCTTAGGCTGGCGTTGGATATCAAAGGGTTTGAGGCCCTTGATCTTCGCGAATTACGCACAGAGATTCTAGACTTAAGAAGAGAGCAGAAGATAAAGGAGCAGAAAGAAGATGAGGCACTGAGAATACAGGGAAACGGACCCCCGGGTGGCAGTGCGCCTGGGAGGGGCAAATCGCAGAAAGAAACGGCCGCATGGTACCTACTACCCTCTGATAAAGAGGAACTTGCGAAGCTCCCAAAAGAGTACGGTACACTTACAAAGAACCCACAATTCGCAGACCTTAACGCCGACAAAGATCCTGAATCTGAGGACCGAGAGCCCAAGCAGGTTGGAGGTGCCAAGTGATTTACACCGCCGACAATCTGCGTATTGCGTTCAGTTTTAGAGATGCACCCGCAGCGGACGGGTATCTGACGCTGGACCGATCTTCCTACTTCAGCGTAGTCAGAACTGGCGGCACGCTAGAGCGGATCTACGCCTTGATGCCGAACATTGTCCTGCTTCCCATCAGGCAGGGCAGCAAGGCGCCTACCATATCCGGATGGCAGCGAACGAAGCTTAGCAAGACCCGGCAACCTTGGTATCAGGAGCGGCTGCGGCAGGACGGGAATGTCGGCGTCCTCCTTGGCACGAGAGGCAACGGGATTTGCACTATCGACCTTGATTCGGACGAGGATGCGGAGCGATTCCTTGAGGCTAATCCGAAGTTGAGGGATGGGCTGATAACCAAAGGGCGGAGGGGCATCAACGTCTGGGTTAGTCTGATCGACGAGCCTCCTAAGCTGGAGAAGTTCGGCTGGGGCGAGTGGCGATCCGATGGAGGGCAGACTGTGATAGCCGGAACGCATCCTGACGGCATGCCCTACCGCTTCATATCGGAGGAGCCTCCAAAACAGGTACTATTCTCCGACATCGTCTTCCCGTTCCCAGATAGGCCGGAAGTGTTACACAATATTGGGTTATCAATAGACATAGAGAACGACGAGGAGTACAGTAACGATGATAAAAATGATAACGACAAGCCATCACTGGAGAGACTATATATCAAACTAGTAGAGCCATATATAAATCCAGTTCCACAGACTAGAAACGACAACCTCGTAAAGACCCTGTCGTTTTTATTCTATCAAACGTCGCCTGATGTCGCTTTAGGTCTGGGGTTGTTGATTTACGACAAGCACAAGGATGTCTGGAGGGATTCGAGGGGGGAGCATGAAGGCGAGTGCAAGAGGTTCTTGGAGAGCATAGCGAAGGACTATTCCGAGAGGCTTCCGATTAAGGCTCAGGAGAAGTTTGCCGTTCTGGACGAGAAGGAGCGGATAGCCTTCCGCATCTGCTTCAGTTTAGCGCGGATTAGCGACAAGCGGAAGTTCTTCCTTTCGGCTAGGGAGCTGATGGACCGGATGGGGCTTCCCGGGCCGATGAGCGCCCAGAGGCTGTTGGAGAAGCTCGCGAAGGAGGATGTCATCAAACCCCTGAAGAAGGGTAGCCTGAAGGACAGGAAGGCGTCTACATTTCGGTGGCTAATCGGTGGCAAGTTCAAGGAAAGGGAAGTGATGCAGAAGGATGCAGCCTAAACTTTGTATGGGAACAGAAGTTTTATTTGTGTAATCGCCCAACGGTGCAATTGTTGAGTGGTTTGTATGTCTCAGTCTCCACCAAAAAGTTCTAAGGGTCTATCCTCCCACCTTTGGGAAGCCGCCAACATACTGCGCGGCTCGGCGGTCGATCGGACCGACTGGAAGGGCTACATCCTGCCGCTGCTCTTCTTCAAGCGGATCAGTGATGTTTGGGATGAAGAGCACGCCCGCATGCTCGCGGACTACGGCGAGGACTTCACTGATGAGCACCGCTTCCAGATCCCCGACGGCTGCCACTGGGACGACATCCGCTCCACCGCCCAGAACGTCGGGGCTGCTCTCAAGCACGCCATGCAGGAGATCGAGCGGGTCAACCCCGACACCCTCTACCGCGTCTTCGGCACCGGCGACTGGGGCAACAAGGAGAAGTTCACCGACGAGCTGATCAAGGACATGATCGAGGGCTTCTCGGCGATCGAGCTCGGCAACAACGCCGTCGACACCGATGTCCTGGGCGACGCCTACGAGTACCTCGTGGGCAAGTTCGCCGACGTCACCCGCCGCAACAAAGCCGGCGAGTTCTACACCCCCCGCAGCGTAGTGCGGATGATGGTCGAGATCCTCGACCCCAAGGAAGGCGAGTCGATCTACGACCCCGCCTGCGGCACCGGTGGCATGCTGCTGGCCGCGATCGACCACGTGAAGCGCCAGGGCGGCGACCCGCGCACCTTCTTCGGCAAGATCTACGGCCAGGAGAAGAACCTCACGACCTCCTCGGTCGCGCGCATGAACCTCGTCCTCCACGGCATCGAGGATTTCCAGATCGCCCGCGAAGACACCCTCCGCAACCCTGCCTTCACCGACGGTGCCGGCGGCCTGGCGAAGTTCGACTGCGTGATCGCCAACCCACCGTTCTCACTCAAGGACTGGGGACGCGACATCTGGGAGAACGATCCCTGGGGCCGCACGCAGTATGGGCTGCCTCCCAACAAATACGGCGACTACGCCTTTGTGCAGCACATGATCGCGTCGATGGCTGAGGGCGGTTCCAGCCGCATGGCCGTAGTCCTTCCGCAGGGCGCCCTCTTCCGTAAGAGCGCCGAAGGCAAGATCCGCGAAGCCCTGCTCAAGGAAGACCTGATCGAAGCGGTGATCGGAATGGCCCCGAACCTCTTCTATGGCACGGGACTCGCCGGATGCGTGGTCGTGCTCCGGCGAAACAAGCCAGCCGAGCGAAAGAACAAGGTGCTCGTCATCGATGCACAGAGTTTGTTTCGGAAAGGCCGTGCTCAGAACTTCCTCGACCCTGAACACGGTGAACAGATCGTCGAGTGGTTCCAGGCGTTCGAAGATGTCGAAGACCGAGCCAAGGTCGTCAGTCTCGACGAGATCAAGGAAGAAGGCTGGACGCTCAATATCTCCCGCTACGTCCTGCCGCCCATCGGCGAGGACATCCCGCCGCTGCCCGAGGCGGTGGCTGCCTTCAAAGACGCACTCACCGAAGCACGCGCCGCCGAAGACCACCTGCGAACCGTATTGACCGAAGGAGGATGGCTCAATGACTGAACGCCTCTCCCAAAAGGAGCTCGAGACCTACCTCTGGGGTGCGGCCACCCTGCTGCGTGGGCTCATCGATGCCAGCGACTACAAGCAGTACATCTTCCCGCTGCTCTTCTTCAAGCGGCTCTCGGACGTCTGGGAAGGCGACTACAACGAAGCCTTCGAAGACACCCAGGACGAGGGCTACGCCACCGCGACCGCCAATGATCGCTTCACTGTTCCCGAGGGTGCACACTGGAAAGATGTCCGCGACGCTTCACGCGATGTAGGTCGGGCACTTCTCAACGCCTATCAGGCGATCGAAGCAGCCAATCCGGAGCGACTCAAAGGCGTTTTTGGCAGTGCCGCCTGGACCGACAAGGCCCAGATGCCGGACGAGACCCTCAAGAACCTGATCGAGCACTTCTCCAAGCACACCCTGAGTCTCGCCAACGTCCCCGAAGACGAACTCGGCAACGGCTACGAGTACCTCATAAAGCAGTTCGCCGATGACTCGGGTCACACCGCACAGGAGTTCTACACCAACCGCACGCTTGTGCACCTGATGGCCCAGATGCTCGAACCCAAGGCGGGCGAGACCATCTACGACCCCACCTGCGGTACCGGCGGCATGTTGATCTCGTGCCTGGCTGAGGTGAAACGAAACGGTGGCGACATCCGCACCATCGGCCTCTATGGTCAGGAACTCATCAACATCACCGCGGCCATCGCCCGCATGAACCTCGTGCTGCACGGCGTTTCCGACTTCGACATCCGCAGTGGCAACACCCTGCATGATCCGGCTCTGATCGAAGGCGACCGACTCAAAACCTTCGACGTGGTCCTCGCCAATCCGCCGTACTCGATCAAGAAATGGAATCGCGAAGCGTGGCAGAGTGACCAATGGGGACGCAACTTCCTCGGGACGCCTCCACAGGGTCGTGCCGACTACGCGTTCTTTCAGCACATCCTCAAGAGTATGGACCCGAAGACAGGACGATGCGCGATCCTCTATCCGCACGGGGTGCTCTTCCGACCAGAAGAGAAAGAGATGCGTCTCAAGCTCATCGAGAGCGACATGGTTGAAGCGGTCTTGGGGCTCGGCAAGGAGCTGTTCTACAACTCACCAATGGAAGCGTGCGTGGTGATCTGCCGTTCACAGAAGTCCGAAGAGCGAAAGAACAAGACGCTTCTCATTCATGCTGTCAAGGAAGTGTACAAGGAGCGTTCACAGAGCTTCCTGAAGCCCGAACACCAATCTCGCATCCTGAAGGCGTACCAAGATTTCCGCGAAGAGCCCGGATTCACGGCCGTTGTTGATCGCGAACAACTTCTCGCCAACGGCGGTCGGCTTTCTATTCCGCTCTACGTGAAAGGGGCATCGGCATCTGACGACGAAGGCGAGAAAGTGAGCTTGGAGGATGCATGGAATGCGTTTGAGAATGACGGTGAACGATTCTGGGGACAGATTACAGAGCTTGTTGAGACGCTCGACACCTTCGCGCGACAGGAGGTCTCCAATGACTGACTCTCTCGCATCCACAACCTCCACGAAGGTCCAACTGAAGGACTGCTGTGAAGAGATTGCTCAGCGAATCGACAATCCCGCTGAGAGCGGGTTCGAGCGGTTCGTAGGCTTGGAGCACCTAGAAACCGGTGAAACGTCGATACGAAACTGGGGTAGCACCGAGGACGTCACTTCATCCATGAAGTTGTTCAAGGCAGGCGACGTGATCGTCGCTCGGCGAAATGTCTACCTGCGCCGGGCTTCACGTGCTCACTTTGATGGGCTCTGTTCCGGTGACGGGATTGTGCTTCGTAGCAAGCCAGGTATCTGTCTTCCAGACCTGCTCCCCTTCCTTCTAAATACAGATGCATTCTGGGAATACGTAACTTCCCAGGCAGATGGGACGATGTCTAAGCGGATCACCGTGAAGCGACTCTTGTCGTACGAGTTCGCCCTGCCACCGCTGGAGGAGCAGCGGCGGATTGCGGAGGTGCTGCAGGCGGCAAACAGTTATTCAGGAAGTCTTGACAGCATGTGTGAAGCTGCTGAACAGGCGCATCGAGCACTTCGTCTTCGCTTGTTCCGGCTGGACGCATCGCCTAGATGGGATAGGTCCGGAAAATTACCGGAGGGCTGGAACAAAACAGCAATTGGAGAAGTTGCGGAATTCTTGGACGGCAAACGTGTGCCACTGAAATCTGCTGATCGGGCTCAGCGTCAAGGGCCGTATCCATATTACGGGGCTTCTGGTGTTATCGATCATATTGACGATTACATCTTCGACGAAGACCTGCTCCTTGTATCAGAAGACGGCGCAAATCTAATCGATCGTACTACACCAATTGCATTCGAGGTGTCCGGCAAAATTTGGGTCAATAACCACGCACATGTCCTGAGGGCCAAGCCGCCATTTTCAAACTTTGTTATTTCTGAGTATATCGAGTCACTGAATGTTGAGCCGTTTGTGACAGGTAGTGCTCAGCCTAAGATCAATAAGGCTGCCTGCGAATCCATCCCCATTCCACTGCCCCCGACTGACGTACTTGCGGATATTGAACAGAAGCTACGGGGAAGCGTTGCTGTCCTTAAGGCTTGTCGCGAGCGGGGATCTGCTTCCAAAGAAGTCACTCAGGCTGCTTTACGAGAATTGTTGATTACTAAGGGGGCAGAGTTATGACCTTCAACGAAGCCAACACCGTCGAAGCGTTCATCCGCGATCTGCTCTGCGGAGGCGTCACCGATCGTACTACTGCCGCTCCAGGCCTGGCCCGCCACAACAACCAACTCTCTGGTCTCGGCTGGCACTACCTCTCCCACCAAGACCTTCCCCGCCAGCCCCAGGAAGCACTCGTCGAGGATCACCTTCGCGAGGCACTCATCCGGCTGAACCCCACGATCGCCGCCAACCCCGATCGTGCCGACGATGTGATCTACCAGTTGCGGGCGATCATCATGGGCGTCCGCAGCGACGGACTCGTGAAAGCCAACGAGGCCTTCGCCGACTGGCTCACCGGCGAGAAGTCGATGCCCTTCGGCGAGAACGGCGAGCACGTCACCATCAAGCTCATCGACTTCGAGGACCTCGAGCAGAACCAGTACGTCGTCACCCAGCAGTACACCTTCCAGGCCGGCCCCGTCACGAAGCGGGCCGATCTGGTGATGCTCATCAACGGCATTCCAATCGTCCTGATCGAAGCGAAGACCCCCGTCCGCGCGAGCCAGAGTTGGCTCGATGGCGCCCTGCAGGTCCACGACGACTACGAACGCAACATCCCCGAACTCTTCGTGCCCAACGCATTCTCGATCGCCACCGAGGGCAAGGAGTTCCGCTACGGATCGATCCGTATGCCGGTCGAGTTCTGGGGGCCATGGCGACTGGAAGATGAAAACGCTCTGCCGTCGATCGAAGAGATCGGCAATGCGGTCAATTCGATGCTGCGGCCGAACGTCGTGCTCGACCTGCTGGCGAACTTCACCTCCTACGCAAGCCACAAGGGCAAGCAGCGGATCAAGATCATCGCCCGCTACCAGCAGTACGAGGGCACGAACAAGGTGGTCGAACGCGTGGTCGCCGGCCACCCGAAGAAGGGCCTAATCTGGCACTTCCAGGGTTCGGGCAAGTCGCTGCTGATGCTCTTCGCCGCCCGCAAGCTGCGTCTGCACCCGGCCCTCAAGAATCCGACGGTGATGATCCTGGTCGACCGGATCGACCTCGACAGCCAGATCAGCGGCACCTTCTACGCCAACGACGCGGCCAACCTCGTGAAGGCCGAGAGCCAGAAGGACCTCGAGGAGACTCTGAGCAAGGACTCCCGCAAGATCATCATCTCCACCATCCACAAGTTCGGTGACGTGGAAGGTGTGCTCAACGCCCGCAGCAATATCATCGTGCTCGTCGACGAAGCCCACCGCAGCCAGGAAGGCGACCTGGGCAGGAAGATGCGAGTCGCTCTGCCGAAAGCGTTTTTGTTCGGCCTGACCGGCACGCCGATCAACCGAGCGGACAAGAACACCTTCTTCGCCTTCGGTGCGGAGGAAGACGAGAGCGGCTACATGAGCCGTTATGGGTTTGATGATTCGATTCGAGACGGCGCAACCAAAGAACTGCATTTTGAGCCGCGTCTCGTCGATCTGCATGTCAATCAAGAGGCTATTGACGAAGCCTTTGAGGAAATGACAGCAGGCCTCTCGACAGAAGAAAAAGAAGAACTCTCAAAGTCTTCCGCGAAGATGAACGTGCTTTTGAAGTCACCAGCCCGTGTGGCTGCAGTCTGTCAAGATATGGCTCAGCACTTTCAGGAGAAGGTTGAGCCGAACGGGTTCGGAGCTCAGGTCGTTACCATCGATCGAGAAGCATGCGTGCTCTACAAACAGGAGCTCGACAAGCATCTGCCGCCAGAGACATCTGATATTGTCATGTCGATCAGCAGTGGCGAGTCGCAGTATGCAGAATACAACCGCGATCGGGATGCTGAGGAGAAATTGCTGGATCGTTTTCGGGATCCCGACGACCCTCTGAAGATCATCATCGTCACTGCCAAATTATTGACAGGCTTTGATGCCCCGATCCTCCAGACGATGTATCTCGACAAGCCCCTGCGGGACCACACGCTCCTGCAGGCGATTTGCCGGGCCAACCGCCCCTACGGTCAGGAGAAAACGCACGGCCTGATCGTTGACTACCTCGGCGTCTTTGACGACGTCGCCCAGGCTCTTGAGTTCGACGAAGAGGGTATCACGCGCGTGGTGTCCAATATCGAGGAGCTCAAAGGCAAGTTACCGGAA
>Ga0098049_1000343_pt1 | contig 19315 bp, 18 predicted proteins | sample 13BtaG_FD_92582 | JGI IMG/M metagenome (GOLD analysis project Ga0098049, IMG submission 92582) | Marine viral communities from the Subarctic Pacific Ocean - 13B_ETSP_OMZ_AT15268_CsCl metaG | ecosystem: Environmental > Aquatic > Marine > Oceanic | place: Subarctic Pacific Ocean | collected...
AATAAAACATAATGGTTATTATTTTATTGACATAGAAAATAAAATTAAAAATAACTATAGTTTGTTTTTATCTTATATTGAAAAAAACAACAATAATAAATTAAAAAGTAAAAAACATAAAAATATTATAAGTGAAAAATTATCAGATTTTATAATTGATTTTTATAAAATTCACGACAATAATGTTGTAAAATACTTGAAAGATCATTATGAAAAAGTTTTTAAAGATCAAAACATAGATCAAAGTTTAAAAGCAAATATAGAAGAATATATAAAGTTTATTTCAGTTAAGGGTTCAAAAGATTATTTTAAAAAAAGTTTTAATGAAAATAAGTTAAGTCAAGAAAAAGTTTTTTATGATATTACTTTAAAATATTTATCTGTTTATAATTTTTTATTTAAAACTAAGTCTTTATTCAACGTTTATTGTGATATTAATACTGATTTTTCAAAAATTGAAAAGACTATTAAAGAATTAAACAAAGAAGAAACAGAATATTCAGGAGTTAAAGACAAAAGACACAAATTACTTCAAAACAAAAATTTTGGAGAACTTCCTAATATTAAAAAATTGATTAAAGTAAAGATTAAAGATCAAAAAGCAAAACAAAATATATCAAAAATAAAAGATCAAAAATCTAAAAGCGATAAAAAAATAGCAAATGAGTTTTTAAACAAATTTTCAGAGTTTATAGATAAAAATACAAACAACGATCAAATGTTTACAATCAAAAAAGATGATTTTAATAGATTTAAAAAGTACAAAGAAGATTTTAATGAACAAAACATAAGAAAGTTTAAAAAAAGTTTTATAGATTACATAGATAAAAAATTACAAGATATTAATAAGTTAAGAAAAGAAAAGTTTATAGATTCTTCTACTTTTGAAGTGTACAAAAAAGGAGTAATTAAACATATATTTGGAACAATTCAATCAGATAAAAATAAAACTAAAATTAAATCTAGATTTGATAAATTGTGCAACAAAATAGAAAATAAAATAAAAGGTGATTATTTTAATAGTAATATAAGATTTTTAAATGATTTTAATAGTATAGTAGGTAATAATAACCTTAATAATACTATTAAAAATATTGAAGTTTTTTATAACAAAGTTGCTGAAGGTTATAATAAATATATTAATGTTTATAGAGAAATTGAAAATTTTGTTGAAAGTTTAATTAAAAAAGCGATAGAATTAGGCGATGAAGATACTAAATCATATATTGAGAAAAAAGAAAATTTAAAAAAAGATTTATTAAAATTAAAAGCTGATATGAGTTTTTCTTTTTCTGCATTTAAAAGATTAGAATATAAAAATAAGACAATTGAGAGTGCTTATAGGGCTGCAAAAAAAGATTTCATTAAAAAAGTAAAAGAAGGAAAAGTAGATTATTCCGAAGTTCAGGGTGGTTATAAGTCAAAAGATCTTGTAAAATATAAAAATTGGCAAAATTTTGGTATATCTGATATTGATTGTGATTTTATTGATGTTGAAGAGTATTCTGAAAAATCAAAGGATATTCAAATCGTAAAAGAGTCTGATGAATATGTAAAATTAAAAAAATTGCATGCAGAATATCAAAATATTTCAAAAAATATTCCAAAAACAAAAAAATATTTGTTAAAATTAAAAAATGATATTACTTTAAAGAAAAAAGAATTAGATAGTTTAAAAAAACCTACAGCTAAAAGATTAGATACTAAAGAGTATAGTACTATTAAAGGACAATTAAGAGCTTTAAAAAGTATAGAAAATATTGAATTCGATTCAATGTCTAGAAAAGATAGAACAAAAGAATTACAAGAATTACAAAAAGAGATTGATAAAAACAATAAAGAAACAAAAGAAATTCAAAAACAAATAGATCAAGATAATTCCACAAACGTTGATGAAATTCTAAATAAATATGGAATTTATATTGAAGACGATCCAAAACCTGAGCCAAAACCTGAGCCAAAACCTGAGCCAAAACCTGAGCCAAAACCTGAGCCAAAAGATGAAGATGAAGATGAAGATGAAGATGATGAAGATGATGATGATGAAGATGATGATGATGATGATGATGATGATGAAGAAGAAGATCCTTCAATAGCACTAACTAGAGATAATCTAAAAGACTATATAGATAAACAAGTAAAAATTACAATAGGTAAATTTGTATTTATATTTCGAAACGATAAAAATAAAATTAGCTTAAAAATTAACGATTCTTATTTTAGAGATTATGTTTTTAAAAAACCAAAAAACTTTAATAATTTAGTAGAATATTCTGCAGGTAATAATAAAAGTTTAAAACAAAAAGTATTAGAAACTTTAAATTTTATAAAAAATCATTTTGAAAAACATAAAATTGACGCTGATATAATAAATAGTTATGAAGAATTTAAGCTTAACGGTTTTACAATAAGATTTACTGATCCTAGTACTAGTAGTAAATAAAGGAATTTTATAAGATGAATATAATAAAAGAAGAAAAAGCAGATCAAGAAAAATCTATATGGATTAAAGATAAGGATAAATTTGTAGAATATAGATTTAAACATGACGAAAATTATAATGAACTTGTAAAATATTTTAAAAATCAAAAAAAGAAAAGAAACTCAAATTTAGAAAAAAAAGCATTAAATACTTTAAATTATATACAAACAAAAGTAAAAGGCAATGCTAGAGATAAAAATAAAATAAAAAACAAAACTATTACAGATAATATGTTAAATAAATTATACGATGATATATTAAATGAAATTTCAGATAATAAAAATATATTAAATCTTGACAAATCATCAACAGAAAATTTAAAAAGTCTTATTATAGAACGCTGTATTAAAAATAACGAAGATTTTGTAAAAATTGATTATCCTCCAGAAAATCCTAAAAATTGGAGTATTAAAAGAATACCTATAGTAAATAATGATAAAAACAATAAAAAAATAAAAAATTTAATTAAAAAAAATGTAAAAACTGTTGAATTTATTATATCTTCATTTAATATTACTGTTAGTAGTCAAATATTTAAAAAAATTAAAAAAATAAAAATAGAAAAGAACAAAGATAATTTATATGAACTTAAAATAAATGTAGTAGATAATAAAAATATAGATCGTACATTTTTATTTGATGAAGATAATATTGCAGGAAATGTAATGTATCCAATAACTTTTAGTAATAAATTTAGCAAAAGAATTAAACGACAAATAGTATTATATCAGCCTTTTACTACAGAAACAAGTAATAAAAAAGAAATTAATATAAAAGATTGGTTTAGACTTTTAGATACGCATGTTAGAAAAATAAATAAAAAACTACTTAAAGATAAAATAGAAGTTAATAAAAAAGAAAATACATTTAATAAAAAGAAAAAAACAATAGATTATTATGATTTGGATAACAAACTTTTTTCTGATTTAGATGAAATAATAAAAAATAAAATAAATAAAATAAATAATAAAGAAATTTATTTTCATAAAGGAATGACTTCTTTTATTTTAAAATACCATTATGTTAAAAATAGTATAGAAAATATAAGTTACTATAAAAACAATGATCTTATAGATTTATATCTTAATAATATAAATCATTTGGCTGCTGTATTAAGTAAACTAGAAAAAAAGAACAAAGAAATTAAAGACGCTGGAATAAAAGTATCAGCATCATCTGGTATTAAGGCAATAGTTGTATTTTGGAATAAAACCAAAACTATTTTATATGAATTAAAGTCATATGACAGTATATTAAAAAAAGATTTTAAAAATAGTAACGAGCTTAGAAAATTGATTGAAAAAATTGAAAATGACGTTAAAAAATACCCGAAGCCTAAATTTAAAAATCCTTATTATGATGAAGAAGAAGATAATGATAAAGTTAAAGTAAAAAAAGCTGAAGAAACACTTAAAAATATTAAAAATAGCGTTAGTGCGGAATAAAAATTATGAAGAGTATAAAGAAAAATAAAAATAATCTTTACAATAAAAAGAGTTGTAATTGTCCTAAAAAACATACTATTGCTTTAGAATTTAATGGTGAAAAAATAACTTATTCATTTATAAACAAAGGAACTTATCATAAATTTTTAGATGCATTAGAAAATAAATATTATTTACCTGAAGATACTAATAAACCTAATAATAAATTAGCAGCTACTCAAGCTAATATAGATTATGTCAATAAAATACTTGGAATTATTAGAGATAAATTAAGGAAACAATCTGTTGGAGTAAGAGGAGAGCAAGAGTCTCAAACTTCTGTTTCTGCTAAAAACTTACCACAATCAGGAGATGTTTCTGATGCTGATGCTCCAAATCTTAACGCAGATAAAAAAGTTGAAACAGAAGACGATATAAAAAAGTTAGAAAAATCTTTAAAACGTATTAAGGAATATAAAAATTTTACTGGTATTTTAAAAAGCACTGATACGGGATTGTATTATTTGTGTAAGGAAGGAAAAATACACACAGCTAATTTATATAGATTTAAACGGGAAGGTTTAAAAAAGAAATTAAAGGGAGACGAGTATAAAAAAACACCTTTTATAAATTATTTAAGAAGTTTAAAATGGTCTTATCCTAGTGCTATACAAAAAAAATACGAAGATTTGTATGATAAATATGATTTAAAATATCTTGAAAAAGCAGGACCTAGAATAAAAGTAAACGACAAGGGAGAAGAAATCAAGGAAGATGGTGATAAAAGAACTACTTTTGGAACTGTTTCTTTATTGAATGATGAGCAAAAGTTTAGAATGTATTTTCTGTCAGAAACTACAAGTACTAAAACAATGTCAGATATGTTAAAAAGTGGTGAACATAAATTTAATTTAATACATAAAACTGTTGAAATGACAGCAAGAGAAATAAGAAATAATTTAGAATTGCGATTAAGTAATGGAGTTCCTGTAGACAATATAATAGAGTATGAAAAATCAAACGTACAACCAAAAAGCTACGATTTGTCAACTAAAATATACTTTGAAAAAGCTAATAAAATATCTTATAATAGTAAGCCTCCTACTTATGAAGAAATTAAAAACTATGATATTACTGCAACAGGAAAACAAGATGTAGATATTAAATCGATAATGGGAGAAATTGGATCTACAAAAAAATCTTCTGAAAATATAAATATTAAATATGAAATATCAGAAATACAAAGCGAAGTATTTCCTAACTATTTTACAGAAAAAAGAACTGAAAATCAGGAAGGGTTTGTTCCTAACTATGTAGTAATGAATTCAATACTACTAACAAGTCAACTCAAAAAAATACAAAGTTATTTAAATACTCATTGGCAAGCGTTAGGTTTTGCAGAAGTTCCTGAAATTAAAATAACTTCTGGTTATAGATCAAAACAATATACTGAAAGTTTAGGCAAAAAAAATCACTCAGCTCATCAGTGGGGTGGAGCAGCTGATATTGCTACTGTTAGTAAATACAGTAAAAACGTAAAACACAGACTTTTTATAGTTATAAGATCACTAATGATAAATAACTATATCAATAAAGGTTTTATGATGACAAATTATAAAGAAGATAATCATCTTCATATTGATAATATAAAGCCTTATGTTCCTAAAAAATATAAATATAGAGATAATAAGACATTAAATCATTTAGATTTAAAAGATTATGATGGAGAATATAAACAAATAATAACAAGAACTAATTCCGTATTAAGTTTTTCTGACGTTAAAGAAAGTTATAAAAATGCAAAGAAAGAGATTGTAAATTATAATGAAATAGAAAATTTTATAATCTCTGAAATTAAAAAATCTTTGGTAAAATCTGGTACAAAAGCTAAGACAAAAGCTAAGACAAAAGCTAAGACAAAAGTTGAGCTAAAAGCTGCTAAGATTAATAGTTTCAAGAAAAAAATATTAGAACAAATATCAAGTAATCTAAGTAGTAAGACTAATCCCCGAGAATTGACTAATATACCGTTAAAATTTAATTATATGAGAACAGATATAGAATTTACGTTAATAAAAAATAAAAAAAATTGTATTAGTATAAAATTAGGCCAAGCTGATCCAATACTTTATTCTTTAAAAAGTATGAATCTTGATGTATTTGTAGAAAGTGCTATACCAAAGTGGAAAAAAAATGTAATACAAGAAATAGAAGTTACTTTTTATGCTAATGCGTATATTAAAAATATTGAAGTAAATAAAAAATTTAAAAACGTGCAATTAGAAGAATTGTTAAATGTTATGTTAAAAAATATAAAAGAAAAGAAAATTGAATATAAAGTAGGTGGTGATACTTTAACTTTTACAAAATTACAAGATGCTTAAAACTAAATTTTTTATTATTTTTATTAAACTATTAATATAGTCAATCCAGAAAAAGTATTTATCTATATCTAGAATTCTTCTAGTTCTTTCATTGCTTAGCATTGGCCAGCATATATACATAAAGTAAACAAAGCAAATAAATGCTAGTTTTGGGCATATAAACCAGAACCATTCTTTTAGTTTTCTATCTCTTGCTCTTGATTTTATTTTTTTAGCGCCTCCTAATCTTTTTACTTTTTCGCTATTTGGAGGAGGTTGCAAATGTTCAATATCAGTGCCTAGTGCGTAAACTTTTTCTGGATCTTTTACTCCTTTAAACTGATATAAACCAACAAGAGCGTATCTTGCATCTTTTGGAATGAATCTATTTTTATGAAGATTTTTTTTAAATCTTGTAATACCTTTATGAGATATAAGAATTTGTTCAGGTCCGCATATAGACATTGTTCTTGCTGCGATGTTTTTTCCTAATCCTTCTATGTTTATTCTTTTAACACCAGCATTTGCTAATTTTTTAGCTGTTTTTGTTATTATCATGCTATCCCAATGTATTCCTACTCTGCTTCTAAAAGGGCATTTATGTCTTCGTAGATCTTTTTTATATTCAAAAGCAAATCCAATAGCATCTTGAATAGAAGCAAAGTACATTAAATGTCCATCAGAGTTATCTACCCACTGTCCGTTAAATCTTGTGATTAAAGACATAACCATTCTATCATGTGCTCCAAACCACGAAGCAGCAGTTCGTGATCCGTATTTTTGGACAAACTTAGTTGAGCCTATAATATCTGTAAGTACAATTGCAATTTCTGCTTCTATCATATTGTCAGGTAAAGTCATTTTTGCTCCAGAAAGAATATTTATATATAAATATCAAAGTGAGTATAAAAATGAGTTTAGATAAAACACCAATGAAAAGTAAGAAATTTATAGCTTATATGACTTCAGAGTTTGGTTGGAAAGCTATATTATTTTATTTATTGTATCATTTGCAAGGAAAACTAGATCATTACTCTTTAGTTATGTTAATGACTGTTGTTATAACTAGTGGGTTTATTCAAATAGGATACATATTGGGTCAAGCTGCTCTTGATAAGTATGTTAATGCTGCAGTCGAGATATTAGATAATGACGAAAAAGAAGAAAACAAAAAAGTTTTAAAGGATTAATCTCTGTTTGAAATTAAATGAATCCAACCAGGTAAATATGAATAACCGTCAGAAGTAAAAACAGCAGCTTCTAGAGCTGCTTTAGAATACATAGTTACACCATTCATAGAAGTATTGTTATACCCGCATTTAAAGCATTCTTTCCATTTTCCTGCAGGATCATTTACATAATAATTATTTCCATCATATCCTCTTATTACTAAAACGTGACCAAATCCTGTAAAGTATCCGTGAACTATAGCAATATTTCCTTTTAAAAGTGCGTTTTGAAGATCTTCTGGAGAAGCTGTAACGTTTGTTTCTATTTTTGAAATATTTGAATAGCTAGAATATACTCTATTTAAACCGCTAGGAGATTGTGCAATATCTTTTCCCCATTCGTCAAATATATCATCAGGGTGTATTTTGCTTTCAAAGTGGCTTAAAACCATTGCTACTGATGTGTTTTGACATGTTGCCCATCCAAAATATTTATTTTCATATTGATTGTAATAAGGAATCTTTTTGAATTCATCTGATTCTTTAGCATTTAAAGTATTTTCTTCTTGATCACAAAGAGTGTTTATATCTCCTGCTTTTACGCAAGCACATTCATACTGACCACATCTTACTTGTGGTTTTTGAGCTTTTTTTTGAACTGCAAAAGCTGACCATATACATTCATCTTTTTCGTTGCAAATAGAACCTAAAGTTTGATTATTAGATTTGTATATAGAATTAATTTCTTTTGATGAATCAATATCAGAACAAGATAAAATAAAAAATAGATATATAGTTAAGAAATAACAATTAGTATAATTAATTTTATGCATTAAGTCTCCTAAAGTAATATATGGTGTAAATATGAATGAGTTATCTATTTTTTTAAGAAATTGTAAAAGCGCTGGGCTATATTTAAATGATTATGAATCAAAGTATCTTAAAGATATTTTTGAAGAGAATTTTGGTGGAAACTATTCAGAATTATCTAATAGTGAAAGTTCTTATTTATTATTAAAAGAATTTTTTGATAAATCTACAATTAGATATGCAAATAATAATAAATTTTTATTAGAGAAGATATCTAAAGAGTTTAGTTATGAAGTATCAAAGTATATGAATAATCATAACAATAATATGTTAAATGAATCTGTAGGTAGAAATTTACATACGGCTAAAAAAAAAGTGGTTGGAACATAACAGGCTACGAAATAGCAAGAAAATATGGCTATGATTTTGAGATAGGTATAGATGCCCATACAGGAAAAAATATTTTATATGTTCAAAAAGACGGTAAGCAAAGAGCTATTGAATTCAATTCAGAGCAAGAAGCAGATTTAGCTATTAGAAAGTTTATAGAGAAAATAATTAGTTCACAAAATATTGTGTAAATTTAATAAAAATAAATTATTATTTTCTTAAGCGGTTTTTAATTAAATTATTATCTCTATAAAAAATTTCGTGGTATTTGTTCATTAAATCTATAAAGATGCTGTGAACTTTATCGTCTAATTTTTTATCAAGATTTAGTGCTTCTTTGTAGTTTTTATTTAAAATTTTATCTACATCTGTTTCTAGATCTTTTTTAGAATAATCTTTTATTTTAGAGTCAACTGATTTATCAGAATCTTTTTTAAAACTTTTTAATTCTTTTCTTATCATTGATTTAATTTTATTTAAATCTGATCTTGATAATTTATCTGACATTTTACATCCTTTTCAGAGGTTTTATATGAGTATAACTAATTGGAATAATTATTTTCCATATCCTAAATATAGAGATCAGCAAAAATCTGCTATAGATAAAATATTAAGCGAGTTTAAAAATGGAAAAAAATATGCTATAGTTGAGTGTGGTACAGGTGTTGGTAAATCTGCGATAGGTTTAACAGTTGCAAGAACAATAAACAATTCTTCAGAGTATGAAGGAATATATACAAATGGATCTTATTTTCTTACTACACAAAAAATATTGCAAAATCAATATGAAAAAGATTTTTCTAAGTTTGATTTAGTATCTTTATATAGCTCATCTAACTATATGTGTAAAATTGATAAAAAACAAACTTGTAAAGATATACAGACTTCTTTAAGAAATTCTAATATTGACAAAAAATTTGACAAATGCAAATATGACTGTTGTTATAAAAATGCAAAAAAAGATTTTATTGAAAAAGACTTAGGCATTACAAATTTTAGTTATTTTTTAACAGAGAAAAATTATAGTGGAAAATTACCTCACAAAAAGATATTAGTTATTGATGAAGCTCATAATTTAGAAAATGAATTATCAAGATTTATAGAAATATCAATATCTAGTTATTTTTCTGAAAAGATATTAAACAAGAAAATTCCTGATGAAATCAATACTCAATTTAAAATGTTTAAATGGATAAAAGATGTTTATTTAAAAAGTTTAAATTCAAAAATTGATTTCATGAAAAGTCAGCTACAAAAGTTAGGATTAACAGGTAAAAAGATAGAAGAATTTAAAAAAATAAGTAACAATTATGATATGCTTCTTTCACATTCAAAGAAAATATTAGAGTTTATAACAATATATGATAAAGAAAATTGGGTTTTTGACATAGAACAAACAGAATCTAAAAAATATAAAAAGTTTGTATTTAAGCCTATTGATGTTTCACATTATTCAAAACAATATTTGTTAGATTTCGCTGATTACATAATATTCATGTCAGCAACTATAATATCACATGAAGGATTTATGGAAACAATAGGATTAGATAGCGAAAAAACAGTATCAATAAAAGAGTCTTCACCATTTGATCCTAAAAATAGTCCTGTAATTTATTCACCAGCTGGTAAAATGTCAGCAAAGTCTATTGATAAAACTTTGCCAGTTATGGTAGATATGGTAAAAGCAATATTAAGTAATCATAAAGATAAAAAAGGAATAATTCATACTCACAATACTAAAATTGCAAAGCATATATGCAATACAGTAAGAGACAGTAGATTAATATTAGCATATGGTGAAAATAGAAATAAAAACTTAGAAAAGCATATTAAATCTAAAAAGCCAACAGTTTTAATTTCTCCTTCAATGGCAGAAGGAGTAGATTTAAAAGGAAACCTATCAGATTTTCAGATAATTTGCAAAGTACCTTTTCCTTATTTAGGTGATAAAGTAACTAGAAAAAAGATGAATAAGTGGTCGTGGTGGTACAATACTCAGACTGTAAGAACAATAATACAAAGTTTAGGTAGAAGTATTAGATCAGAAAACGATAAGGCAGTTACATATATACTAGACGGTGATTGGGAAAGAATAAAATCTAATTGTAAAGATTATTTTCCTGAAAACTTTTTTAAAAATTATCACGAATATTAAGGAAAAATATATATGGATAAATCCAAAGTTACAGGTGCTGGCATTATAGCTTATTTTGATAATACAGATAGTAGTATTAAAGGATTAGAAGAAGATTTACTTTATCTAATTTTAATTGACAAGTCTAACGATTATGATTTTCCAAAAGGTGGAATAGATAAAAGTGACGATACAATATTTGATTGTGCTATAAGAGAAACTAAAGAAGAGATAAGTTTACATAGAAATGATTTTTTAAGATTTGATTCTGAGATTGATGAGGATGGATATTGTTGTGGTGAAAAATTAGTATTATTTCTTGGTGAACTTAATAAAGATAGTTTAGTAAATGCTGTTATAGGAACAAACCCTAAAACTTTAGAAAAAGAGCATTTAGATTATACTTGGTTATCGTATAAAAGAATATTAGAAGATAAAAGATTAAAAGATTATCTTATTCCTGGCATAAAATGGGCTCATAAAAAAATTAACAGTTATAGATAATTTTATAAAATATTAATTAAAAAAGGAAAATAAAATGAATGATTTGTTTTCTTTAGCTAAGAAATTAAACAATTTCAATAAAGATTTTAAGAACAAAAAGTATAGATTAGTTATCAAAAATTCTATATACACTAGTGAGTTTCTTTTTTTGTACTATTTTATTAGTTCAGATCATTTTAAAAACTCGCCGTATAGAGACATGTTAATAAATTATTTCAAAAAGTCTGAATCCATGTATCCTGGCAGCTCTTATTTAACTTCTGTTAAATTTGTAGAGAAAGTATTTAATATTGTTAATAAAAGAGAAGTTATTAAAACAGACAAAAATCTGAATAATATTTTTGAGTATTTAAAAAGTAAAACAAACATAAATGCTTTTGATCTTTTTAAGTCTATTTTGGAGTTTACTGGTCCAGATGGAACTATTATTTGTGAAAGAACAAAAAACAAAGAAATACAGATTGAAAAAAAGTCATTACCAGAATTTAAAATACAATTGCATAATGAATTTGTGACAACGTATTTTAGTAAAGTACATTCTACAACTAAAAACGTTTTATTTGTTGTTATTGATGGATTTATTGAAAGAGAATCAGAACTTATGCCTTTCTTGGAAAAAATGAAAGAAAATAAAGTTCAAGGAGTAATTGTATGTAGAGGTATTTCTGATACAGCTGCTAAACATTTAAAGAATATAATATTAAAAAATAGACTCTATCTTTATCCTTATATCTCTAAATTTGATAATAATGATCCTTTTTTATTTCAAGATCTTGCAAAAATTTCAAAAACAAAACTAATAACTTCAGAAACTATGGATGTTATTTATAAAGAAATTACAAATAAAAGTGAGATATTAAAAATAACATTAAATAGCAATAAAATTATATTTCATGAAAAAAATACTTCTTTGATAGAAGAAATAAACAAGCAAATAAAAAACTGTTCTAGTGAAGCTAAAAGTTATCTTTTAAAAAGAAGAAAAAGATCTATGCCTAACAAAACAATTGTTTATGTGCCTGAAAATAAAAATAATTTATTTAAAGAAATATCGTGCCTTATAAAGTGTTATAATATATCAGCAATATACGGAATAGAAAAGATAAACAACAATATAGTTTCTAAATTTAATAATGAATATACTAGCAAATTATCAAAAAGTATGTTTGAAAATATAAAAAATATAGGTTATTCTATAAAAAGAAAAGAGAAGTAGTGGATTATACTAAACATTTAATAGAATGTCAATGTATATTAAAGATATTCGAAACAAAAACAAAACCTATCTATCATAAGTTTCCTGTATTTTCTTTAGTTGATAATGACGTAGTAGAAGAAAAATACGTAATGTGTAATAATTGCAATATCATTCATAGAGTTTATGATATTTGTAAAAGCGAGATTAAATGGGGAAGTGAAGGATATAAATCTTTAGTATGTACAAAAGAAGATATAAAAGTAAACTTGATTAATCAAAATTTAAAAAACATATCAGACTTATTGACATTAAATGATATAGACGTTTCAGAGTGGGAATATGTTGATTATTTAATAGAAAATAATTTAGAAGGTCAAATAGTATTAGATAAAAAAGAGATAGATGACAAGATAAATTATAAAGTTTTATATATTAAAAAAGATGGAAAAACAAAAATCAAAAATCATTTAGAGCAAAGGTATTTATAATGTTAGATCCTAATAACGTAGAAGATTTACAATCAATTGAAAAATGTAGAAGTATTGTTAAAGAAATATTAAATTTTGGAGTTAGAAACGAAGAAATTTTAAAGATAATTGATTTATTATCATTAGAATTAGAAGATACAAATATCATGAGAAACATACAAAATGTATTAAAAAATAAAGAAGAAATTAACAAAAAAGAAAAAGTTAATATAGTTTTATAAAAATTAAAGACAAACATAAACAAAGGAAAAATTATGTCAGAAGAAAATATTATTAAAGAAATTGATACACAAGATCTAAATCCTTCATCACATCAAGATTGGTATAATCAGATTAGAGTTTTAGTAGAATCTATGGAGTTAGACGTTTTAAAAGCTCAGAAGAACAATAAGGCTGCTAGCGTTAGATTAAGAAAATCTTTAAGATATTTAAAAAGTGAAACTGGTAAATTTGTAAAGTTTACTCTTGGCAAAGATCCTCACTCTTAATCTTACTTTTTATTTTTTTAATTGCTTTTTTTTCTATTTGGCAAACTCTCATTCTGGTAATATCAAAAATTTCACCTATTTCTTGTAGTGTATATTGCCTTTCATTAGACATATTAATAATGCAGTTATTGTGGGTATTTAAATTTTCCCAATATCTGCATTTAGTATTTCTACATTTTTTATTAAATTTTTTATGAGCATCAAAGCAAGTTGAATTACTTAATTCGTCTTTCATTAAGTTTCCTTTCTAGATAACTTGATATTTATATTAGAATTATAGAATTAATCGAAAGGTTTTACAAGATGACAGATAATTCATCTAAAGAAAATGTTAAAAAAAATTTCATAATTGATACAAGTGTATTATTGTATGATAAAAGTTCATTATTTAATATGGGCAATAACAATATAATAATACCCTTAGTTGTATTAGAAGAAATAGATAGATTTAAATCAAAAGAGGGAATACTTGGAGAATATGCTAGGTATGTAAATAGATTTTTAGATGAATTAAGAAGCAGTGGCAGTTTATATAACGGTGTAGATTATAAGTTTAACGAAGTTTCTATAAATATAAAAGTTGAGTCTGAAACTTGTTGGTCGGGATTAGAAGGTTTAGATAAAAAGAATAATGATAATATTATAATAGCAACTGTAAATAAATTAAAAAAATCAGTTGAAGAAGAAGTAATATTAATAACTAAAGATATCAATCTAAGAGTAAAATGTGATTCAATAGGAATTAAAGCTGACGATTACTATGCAGATTACGAATTTATACAAGAAGACAACTTATATCAAGGTTATAAGGAAATAATTGTTGACTCTGATCTAATAAACAGAGCTTATTCTGGTAATCATTTAAAAATAAAAGAGCACGAAGAATTACAAAACATACTTTCAGAGAATGAATTTATTATTTTAAAATCTAACAATGGAAGTAATCAATCATGTTTAATGATGAGAAAACAAGAAAACTTAGTTATTCTAGAGTCTAAACAAGAATTATTAAGACAGTCTGGAATTGAAGCAAAAAATAAAGAACAGATATTTGCTTTAGAGTTATTATTAGATGAAGATATACCTTTAGTAACACTTACAGGTATACCTGGTAGTGGTAAAACTTATTTAGCTTTAATGACATCTTTGAAGTTTATTGAAAAAGAAACAAAAAAGAGAATTATATTTACAAGACCTATTCAAACTGTAGGAAAAGATATAGGTTATTTACCAGGAAGTTTAAATGAAAAGATGGCTCCTTGGCTTGCTCCAATAGTAGACAATTTCAGAAATCAGTTTGGTGATTTGTCTTATTTTGAATTAATGATGGAAAAAGGTCAAATAGATGTTGCACCTTTATCATATATAAGAGGTAGAAGCTTTAATGATTCAATTATAATTGTAGATGAGGCTCAAAATGCAACAGTTCATGAATTAAAAACCGTAATTACAAGAACTGGCAAAAACTCTAAAGTTGTTTTATTAGGAGATATTGACCAGGTAGATTTACCTTACGTTAATAAGTTTTCTAATGGTTTAACAATAGTAATTGAAAAATTAAAAAATGAAACTATCACAGGTCATATTAACTTTACTAAAGGATATAGATCTGAGCTTGCTAATATAGTGGCTGAAAAATTATAAAAAGGAAAAATTATGCCTACTACTAGAATTGATGCTAATAGAATTAGATACGTTTATCCACTGTTAAGAAAAGTACCTAGATACGGAGAAATAGCTTCTGGAGGAGCTAGTACTGTTGAAGTTGCAAAAATAAGTTTTAACAATGAAGAACAAAAATCATATACGTTTACTAAAGATTATACTTCAATTCCTATATGCGTAATTTCACCTGAAGATGAAAATGTCAATGTTTTTATAACTAGTTTAACAACAACAGTAATACAAATAAGTTCTTCAGCAACTTTTACAGGTTTTGTACATATTCACATTTATCCAGACGACGAGAGCTAAAATATGCAAAAAGGAAAAGCTACAATAATTGCAGGTCAAGACAATATTCAGATTAACTTCTCTGATCCTTTTATCAATACTCCTATTGTTAATATTAGTTGTAAAGAAAATGTTAACGTATATTTATTAGATGTAACGACAAGCTACATTACAGTATATATTAGTAGTATACTTTCTAGCAATTTAGAAATAAATTATATTGCACTAGAAAAAGAATTATAGGAGAAAAAAATGGCAAGAGACTTTTTAAGCTCACAAATAAGAACTAGTAAAATAATAGGTAATGGTACTCCAGAATCAGATCCAAAACTAGTAGTTTACTGGGATGATAATGCTGCAGATTCTAAAGGTACATATTCAGCAGGTCTAAGATCTAGAGTTGATGCTTTGCCTGATTCTACTTTTATTTATATTGATGGTGTTCCTGGATCAAAAGCTTTGGGCACAGCAAACACAGTTTCAGTTTTCGGGGGTGATGTTGTAATAAAAGGTAATCTTTATGTTGAAGGTAATGAATGGAGCATGTGGGAACCTGATCCTAGCGATTCAGACAATTTAATTCCTACAAATACTATAGACGGTGATACAGGTTTATTTGCAATGAATTTTGAAGCAATTTTAGAATCAGACGGTAATACAAGTTTTTCTAATTACACTATAACAGATAGAGATTTTGCAGTTGATAAATATTTTGAATTTGACAATGGCAATGTAACACCGAAATAAAAAAATAAATTAACTTTTAATATTATTAAAATCTATTATATTTAGATATAAACAATATGAAAGTAATAGTTATATAAGAATATTAGGAGTTAATAAATGGCAACTAAAAACTTAGTACCAAGAGCCGACAATGAAGGCAATATAGGTCTATCTACTAAAAAATGGGCAGGCGCACACTTTACAAACGGAACTTTCGATGAAATCAAAGTAAGAAGTCTAAAAGCATCAGACGATACAAATATAATAATAGCAGATTCAGCTAGTAATATAAGTGTAACAACAAACACAGCAGGACAATATATCATTGGAGGTGGAAGTGGATCTAGCGCTGAAGCTGACAAAATAGTAAAAAACGATACAAGTGTTACAGCTATAGATAATGACGGTAATGACTCAAAAATAGAATTAAAAGTCGACGATACTCTATATTGGACTTTTGAAAACGATGGAGACTTTATTCCTACTGATAATCCAGATATCGGAAGTTCTACAAATAAAGTTCAAAAACTTTTTGTTAATAGTGGAAATGATTCTGGAATTGAAATTGGTGATTCTCTTATAAAGTTTGACACAGCAAACAATAAATTACAACTACAACACAAACAAAGTAATCCTAATGCAACACAGTTATCAAATATCATAACTTCAGCTGAATTAACTTCTACATTAAGTGGATACCTTCAAGCAGAAGCTGATACTTTGGATTCTGTAGTAGAAAGAAACGCATCTACTGCACGTGCAGCAACTTTCAATAGCGTATCGATAGGAAACGATCCAAATACTATTACAGATTTGAAGACAATTGTTACACCTATTGATTCAAATTTAGACTTTAGTGTTAGAACTTCAGATGCTACTCATAAAATTAATTTTAAATGGAATAGCAGTACTATATTAACTTCATTTTCAAAAGGCAAAATTGAAATAGTCAGTGATCAAAGCAATCCAGCTAATATTGATTTTTATGCTACAAATAATACAAATAAGACAAATTTAAAAGCATCAGATGTAACTAGTGATGTAAATTTAACATTACCAAGTCAAAGCGGTACTTTAGCATTAAAATCTGAAGTTGATGCAATGGCATCAGGAATAAAAGTACAAAAAACTGTTAAAGCAGCAACTACAGATTCTTTCACAATGGCTTCACAAGCTACAAATTCAACTTTAGTTCTTGCTGATGGTGAAGGTGGATTTGACGCAGGAGCCGATTCATATACAGTTGATGGTGTTAGTTTAGTAGAAAACAATAGAGTATTAATAAAAGATGGTGTTAATTCAAACAATACAGGTGTATTAAATAAATGGAATGGTATTTATACTGTAGGTGTTTTAACAGGAGCAACTTTAACTTTAACTAGAGCTGATGACTTCAATAGTGGAGATTCAGTTTCAGGTTTCTTTATGTTTGTAGAACAAGGAACATCTAATGGTGATCAAGGTTTTGTTTGTACAAATGATTCTGGCACTGACGATCCTAATGGAACTACGCCTATTGAGTTTTCACAATTTACAGCTGCAGGACAAATTACAGCTGGCGATGGATTAAGTAAAAGTGGTGATACACTTAATATTGATGCAGATCAATCCACAACAATAACTTCAGTTGGTAATCTTACAAGTTTAACAGTTGATGGAACTTCAACACTTAAAAACAACGTTACTCTAGAAAATAAAAAAGGAATAATATTTAAAGAATTAACTTCAAATGGTTCTGAGAGTATTACATTAAGTGCTCCTGATTCACTAGGCTCTTCATATGCGTTGCAATTACCAACTGCATTACCCTCAACAAGTGGATACGTATTATCTTCTTCTGATCAAGGTGTTTTGTCTTGGATTGATAGTACTTCTGGTAATGGAATACAAAGCGTTCAAGAAGACGAAAATCCTATTTTAGGCGGTAGCTTACAGACAGGTAATTATTTTATAGATGGTGATTTAGTACCTATAACAAATAATAGTAAAAACTTAGGAAAAATTGTTGGAGACAACGAATACAATTGGCAAAATCTATATCTTTCAGGCAAAATTTTTCTTGCCCCCGATTATCAGATTAGTCATGATAACGGTTATATAACGCTTAAAAAAGACAATGATTCAACTAGATTTAAATTGGAATCATCTGCTTTAACTACTACTCCAAATGAACTTATTTTAAACTTTAAAAACAATCAATCAGCTGCAAGAACAATAAACAAAATAGACTTTGACCATAATGATATTACTAGTAGTTCTATAGAGTTAGATTCTACTTCTAATGCATTTGGATATAAATTTAAATTAAAAACACTTGGCAAAAATGATGATGGTGACAATACTTTAGATGATAGAATATTAATAGACACATCAAATGCAAGTAGAGCTTTACATAAAATTGAGCTTTCTTTACCTTTAGAAATTAAAGCATCAAGAAATCAATCAAGTAGCATAAAGCTATTTGAAAAGTCTCAAAATAATGGAAGTAACTATGTTCAAATAAAAGCACCTGATCTTATAGATCAAAATAATTCTTACACAATTACTTTGCCTGCTGCAGACGGTACAACAAATCAAATATTAAAAAGAAATTCTAATGGTGATCTAGAATGGTCAGATCAAAGTTCATTTAATCTAAAAGATGTAAATGATCAAAAAACTAGTTTAGTTCAAAACGATAAATTTTTAATTGCAGATTCTCAAGATAATTTAACAAATAAAAAAGTAAATTTCTCTGTTATAAAAGACAAAATATTCGATGGTTACGCACAAAATCAGCCTGTCGTGCTAGATTATAATCCGGGTAGTGATACTATTACTTCTACAATATCTAATAATAGTGTTTCTTTAGATAAAATATCTGCTATAGGTTCTATGAAAGTTTTAGGCAATTTAGGAGAAGCTGAAGCAAATGTAACTGAAGTAACAGTGTCAAAATCAGAGGCATTAGGAGGAGATAATCCTAGTGATGATGTTTTAGCTACTCAAAAAGCTATTAAAGCTTATGTTGATGCAAGAATAATAAACACAAGCTCTTCACCAACATCAGCTTTAGAGTTTGATATAGAAAATTTTCATCCAATAGGTCAAACTCTTAGCACAGATCCTGATGACAATACAAAGCAATATTACTTTTACAATAACGAGCAAGGATTTGCTTTTAATGATATAGAACTTGATCTTAGT
>Ga0098049_1000344_pt1 | contig 19310 bp, 6 predicted proteins | sample 13BtaG_FD_92582 | JGI IMG/M metagenome (GOLD analysis project Ga0098049, IMG submission 92582) | Marine viral communities from the Subarctic Pacific Ocean - 13B_ETSP_OMZ_AT15268_CsCl metaG | ecosystem: Environmental > Aquatic > Marine > Oceanic | place: Subarctic Pacific Ocean | collected 2015-01-16
ATTCTTCAACTCAATCTTCAGAAAGCCATGATTCAAGCTCAGCAAAAAAGCGCCGAAGCTCAATTGGATATTAAAGCTGAGTACATTGATATGTCGAATTCATTAAAGACCGAAAAACAGTTAATGGGTAGTTTAATAAGCGAAGAAAGGAAAGCTCGTATAGATTTTATTGGGGCTATTAATAAAGCTGAAGAGGCTTATAAGTTAGGAACAAATCAAGCCAAATCCGAATTTAAAAAAGGACTCATAAGTGATATTTCTTCTGGGCAAAACGCTGGTTTAACGCAAGCTTTAAAGCAAAATCTTTTTAAAGATTTAGATGAGGCGGATTTAAAAGATAAAACAACAGTAGATCTTACTAACGAATTAAACAGTAAAAGCGCTGAAGATTTATTACAAATATTAAAAGATATTGGAGTTAATGAGGACCAAGCAAATAAAATAGTAGAAAATAGAAGCCTTTTATATCAAAATCAAATTACATTATTAGGTAAACAAAAAACGCTATCGGAGTCCCAAGCTAATTCAGAGTTAACAATAAATAATATACTTGGCAAAAGAAGAGAGTTGCTTGAAGATATGAATCAGAGTATTCAAAACTTTAATAGAAACTCTAGTTTTCTTTCTGAAAGTTCTGCTCTTGATAAAAGAATAGCGGATGCAGGTAGGTCTGTAGGGGGATATACCTCAAAGCAAAAACAGTTGCAAATCGATAGATCTGATTTAGAAAGTAGAATCGTTCCTGATATGGTGCGAAAAAGTTCAGGCGCTAAATTAGGAATATTACAACAAGCCTCGAAGGATCTTGAGATTGGCGGATTTACGGACGAAGAAATTGATAAAATATTGAAAATGGAAGGCAAAGAAGTTGATATAAGTTCGATATTAGAATCACGATTCAAGGACGCTGGCGGAAAAAATGAAATAACTAATTTGCAAGATGTACTGGGAGGATACGGTAAAGATTTGTTGAGCGATGAAGAGTTTCAACAAACTGTTGGGGGTGGAGAGACTCGCCAAGAGATGAAGCAACGCCTTGAAGAATTAAAAATTTTAGATCAACAAAGATTAGGAGTAAACGGAGACTTAAATAAAGAAATAAAAAACATAAACGATAGCCTTATTCAACAAAATATATTAAAAGAAAAGGGCGTTCAGGCTGTAGAGAGCGAATTATCTGCTAGGGAGAAAAATGATAGGTATATGCGCGGGCAGTCTGTTACTATCGATGGACAGGTTGATGATAGGTCTGCAATAACTAGAGGTATGTCTAATTCATTTGCCGAAATGAGAGATCAAGCTCAATATATGCATTATGAAATAGGCAAAAGAGTTCCTAATTTATTGGCTGATGGATTAGCTGAAGCTATGCAAGTAGCTTTAAATGGCGCAGATGATCTTGGTGATGCAATGACTCAAATAGGAATAAATTTTTTGCAATCTATACAATCTGCATTTTTACAACAAGCTGCTCAAGGCATCGTTGGAGCAATGGGCTTTAAAGCTACTAATAGATATAATGGCGGGCATATAAGAAATTACTCTAAAGGTGGATCTGTTCCTGCTATGGTTTCCGACGGAGAATATCTTATGAGTAAAGAAGCTGTTAATAGGTATGGCGGAAGCTTTATGCATACTTTAAATGCTGGAGGTAAAATACCTAAATACGCTAATGGGGGATGGGTTGATTCGGATTTGAGCGGCGCTTTTTCATCTTCTCCATCAGCCTCTTCCTCTTTTAATGATTTCTTTACTCCTCAACCAGAATTTAGCGTTCTTCCTCCAAGAAGCTTTAAGGATAGAATGATGGATTTCATGAATGATACTGATAATATGAAATTGTTTGAGCAGGAGTATCAAAAAGCTGAAACCGAAGCTTTTGCACCAACCACACCCCTTTCAGATGTATTTAGTAACCCCCCTGGATCTTCAAGCTCTGTGGATCTAGCTAGCGTATTTAGCTCTCCTCCTAATTCATCTCCCGAAATATTTACAGAACCAAAAACAGAATTTAGCGTTCTTCCTCCAAGAAGTTTTAAAAATAGAATGATGGACTTTTTAGATGATTCAGATAATATGAAACTTTTTGAAGAGCAGTATGCGCTTGCCCAGAAGAAGGCCGCGGGAATAGGAGCGTTTTCGCTTAAAAACCAACCTAGCCCACAGCAGAAAATGGAGCGGGCAACCTCTCCTTTTGATTGGTCGCAAAATAGCGATGGCTCTGTTAATTTTGGATCAACTCTATTTGAGAGCCCGTTAAGAAGGGCAACTACTGTTTCAGATGTAAGTGGATCCGCAAGCCCCGAAATGGATAACTGGGATCCATTCGCTTTGATTGACCCAGATAAGATGCAAGGCCCTCCCATGGTAGATAAAAGCGCAGATATTCTTAAGTCTGTGGAGGATCAATTAATTAAGCAGAGATCTGCTGAGATAATGAAAAAGGGAGCGAATATATCCGACATTAGGAGAAAGTACGACTATCTTTTAAATAAAGTTAGGAATGAAAATGAAAACGTTTTTGATCATTCTGTAGAAAGAATTAGGCCTGGAGTGCCTGCATCGGGGAAAAATCAATTTGAGTTAATGAAAAAATTATACGGTATGGGGGAAAAGCCTTTGCCGTCATGGGCGACTGAGGGTAGCCCTGATTATTTATTGCCTCCGTTTATTAGAAATAAGCCTATAGATAAAGATTATAAAAAACGAGGATTTAAATACGGAGGTAAAACAAAAAAATTTGCTGAAGGAGGTAAGGTTCCTGAAGACGGATCTGCTCTTGCTGCTGATTTTGCTGGGGGTAGGGCGTTCGAATCAGGAAAAGCCTATCAGTCTAAGGCTATGAGCGGATATTTTTATAGTGGATTGGCTGGCAATGTTGGAATAGAAGATGACGCTTCAAAGCTTAGGGAAGTTCTTGCAGAAGAAGAGAGACAGCGACAAAAAGCTTTAATGAAGAAGAGGAAAAAGCAGCAGTTTTGGCAAAGTTTAGCAGGAACAGCTTTAAGTGCTGGAATAGCTTGGGGTACCAATAAGTTTGGCAGCATGTTTCAAAAACCAGATGCAACGTTAGATCTGTCTAGAGAAGCAATACTGAACGCGCCTAGCGAGTCTTTCGATATGGGTTTAGGAGATAGTTTTGGCTCTTTTGATAATATTAGTAGTCTAGGTAGCTCTTCTCTTGCCAATCAGTATGATTATTTTGGGAGGCCTAAAATTGGTAGAAACAGTGGAGGTTTTATTAGAAAATACGCGGGGGGTGGGTATATTTCAGGTAAATCTGGTATAGATCAAATTCCGGCAATGCTAAGCGAGGGTGAATATGTTATTAAGGCAAGTAGCGCAAGAAAATTAGGAAAGTCAACTCTTGACAGTATTAATGCTGGTAAATTTAATGATGGCGGACCTGTATCAGGGGAGTTTGGTTCATCCGATAGTAATATTTCTGGGGGTAATACTAATAATATTAATATTTCAATAAATATGGAGCAAGGTAAAGCTTCTAGCGAAAGCGAACAAAAATCAGGCCAAAATCCGGCAGAACAATCAGAAGAGCAAAGCAGTAATGTCGCTCTAGCAGATAAAATTAAACAGCAAGTAGTTTCAGTTATAGTTGAAGAGCAAAGGCCTGGCGGTTTATTAAGCGGTTAATATGAGTTATTCTAATTACGAGCAAACTGTAATTATAAATGGTTACGAATTATTAGGTGTTCAGTCCGTAGATGGCAGTTATGGAATTAGCGAGAAACCAATTAGGGTTGCTGGCGTAGGATTCATTGACGCATTAATTGATTCACCTTTGCAAGGCAACTTTTCTATAGGTAGAAAAATGGTTGGCTACGATCCTTTGTTAGAGAAAAATATATATGGTAAATATAAATTTGATGAAGAAGAGATTAACGGTTCAATACTATACGAAAATAATACAAAGGGCTTTGGCTTTACAAAAGGAAGAGTTTCAAGATATTCTGTAAACTGTTCAGTTGGTGAAATTCCTGATATTCAAACTGATATTATAGTTTATGGGCAGCTCGGAAAGGATGTGTCTATGAGTCCGGCAACAAAAGAAAATAAAAATATAAAATATCCGGATCAGTCAACAATAAGGGTTACTATTAGCGATTTTTCAATCGATGCAGTTAGTTCTTTTGCTTACAGTAGAGGAATAAATGTAAATGCTGTATATGGTTTGCCTAAGGGTAATTCTTCTGACTGGGAAAACTCTCAAGCTTCCGTTAAAAACTTAGAGCCAATTCAGATCGACACTCAATACCCTATAGAAACAGATGTCAATGTATCTATTATTGCTGATCAATATGAAATTAGAGAAATAAAAGATAGAATTCAAGCGGCTCCGAAAAGCGATGTTAAAATAGAAATTTTAGATTCTTATGCACAGACTGATATTAATACATTTGAGATTGAGAGTGCTCGATTAATTAGCGAAGCAATTAATAGTACTGTTGCAGAGGAAATGAATATCTCTTTAGCTTACAAAGGCTATGAAACCTATCACAATCCTTTAGTATGAGCGATAAATTGTTAAGATTTGAGGATGGTAAAATTACTATTGGAGGTAAAGATTTATTGGCTAGCTCTGCTAATTTATCTATATCTCCTAAGCTTGAGGCAGAAAGAGTATATGGTGATTATGATAGTTCTATTGTTGGGGCAAAAACAGAATTTGTAAAATTTGCTCCTGTTGGAGGATTGACTGGAAAATTATCTATAAATTTTTATATATCTTCTGATAAATTTACTGTTGATGGTAATCCTAATTCTATAGAAAGAATGTTTGATATTGCTGCGGGTATGGATGAGCGTTCTATTAATAATAATATTGTTGGTAGATATAGTTTTAATAATATGTATTTAAATTCTTTTAGTTTTGAAATGTCTCCTTTTAGAATGGTGATGGCTAGCGCCTCTTACGACATATATGGGTCAATTGAAAGAGTGATCGATCAGAGATTTCGTCAATCTAATGTAAATTTCGCGCACGGACTTAAGTCTTTCGGGAATATACTTGCCAGTGGGGTTGAACAAAATGAATTTGAAATTTCTAAGTTAAAATATAGTATCGTTGTTAATAGAAAAATACATGATCAAATACGAGCTAATGAAAATACTTCAATAAATACTAGCCCTAGCGGAACTGTTCCTGTTCGATGTTCTGTAGAAAATATAGAAAAAGAAATGAGAATCGAAGGTAATGAAATTATTGAAAAAATCAACGCATACGGAGATAAGCAAACATCTTCCGCTGCAGAGGGAATAGAGGGTTCTAAGATAGAAGCGTTTCTTTTATCTCTTGAAGGAGAAAAGGTCGCAAGGTTTTCCGCGAAAGGCAAGATTCAGACTCAAGACATTGCTATATCAGAAGGTCAATATGCTACAGCTAATATAACGATAAAAGAAATTATTAAATAATGAATAATTTAGAAGGGCTGTTAAAATCTCAAAACGTAACTCATGTAACGAATTATTCTGGTGAGTTTCAGACTGGCGTTGATTATAAAAAATTTGACTTCGTATATTATACTGGGGATGGTAGATTTTATTACGCCAAAGAAGATGCGATTAATGGCGGAGGAAATTTTATAGAGGCAAGTCAAAGATTAGCTTTAGTTCCTGATGGGCCAATCTCTAGCGAGGGTCAAACTCACTATATAGTTGATTTAATGAATAGGCCCGACGCTGTTAATTTAGAGTTGCGAGTTGGTCAAGTTTTAAATCTAGAAGGTTGTACTGGTGATAATAGCGGAATATATAGGGTTCTTGATATAGAAAAAGATATTAAGTCCTTGAATAACGACCCTGATCTCGAGGGAACCGCTATACAGGTTCTGCCTGTTAGTGGTGGGTTTAATGATTTTGAACCTATCGGACCTCAAACTATTTCGCTGTCTTCTATAAACACTTATCCATCTGATAATTCAAACACTTGGACTGCAGATAAATTTTTCTTTGATGCCGATTACAATTCAACCGCTAATTTTAAAGCGAATAATTATAAATATCAATATGGAAATGGTTACTATACGATTCAACCAAAAAACATTAATTCATTAACTTTCGAATTAGATTTAGAATTTAAAAATAGAACTAATAGAGAATCGAATGCAATAGTTCATTTCCTTGAAAATCATCAGGGTCAGCACGAAGAAGACATACCTTCTCCTAATCTAAAATATTCTCAAGGTATATCTGGTTTTAAATGGGATGGTAGTGCGGCGTTTTTTCCTTATAATTCAAACGAGATGCAACTTAAGAAATTTTATTGCAATGAATGGAGCCACGCGTTAAATTTTGAAAATAGTAATGATATTACTGTTAGATTTAGAAACTTAGATACATCAATATTAAATAAATCGGAGGGGCTTTTTCTTAATCCTGCAGATGAATATTCTGATACTGAATATTATGAAAAAAATGATGTTGTTTATTCTGATGAAAATAAAAAATTTTATTATTGGAGCGGAGAATCTCCTGAGGTGGGCAAGTCTCCTGTCGAAGCTCAGGATTCTTGGACTAGAGAAAATGGTTATTTTAAAGATGTTAATACTGAGTATTGGAGTAGGTCATTCTTTTGGAAGCCTTCGTTGAGTTTGAATATCACTCAAAAGCCAAGAACGAACGAAATAATATCAGAAGGAGGATATTCTCAAATATATGCTGACGGAATAAATCAAAGCCTTCTTTCTTTGGAATTGGAGTTTAATAATAGAAGTGATAGTGAAGCTTACGCAATCCTGCATTTTCTAGAACAACATTTAGGATATATACCTTTTGAGTTCAAGCCTCCAGCTCCATACGAGGCTTCCAAGAATTTTATATGTCAACAATGGCAGCACAGATATACTTATAAAAATAATCACTCTATCAAGGCTGTGTTTGAACAATTTCCGTTGGAGTTTACTGCCTCAGAATATGATAATAGCATTAGCCCTTCTTCCGCCTTGGAGGGTGAATTATTATGCCCAAATCCGTTAGTGGTTGCCGAGGTAAATGTTGATGAGCCTGTCTATTTGGGTAATTACGCTAAAAAAAGAGTGGAACTTAGAAATATAGGAGGCAAAACTATTACTGTATATAACTTAAGGCAATTAGATGAGTATAACCCTTTGTCGATAGTTTCTCAAGCTTCAGAAGATGATGTATGTCTTGTGAACTTAAATTCATTAAACTCTGATGATTTTATTTATCAGTTAGATGACGATAATTCTCTGCCGTTTAATTTATCTAATCAATATGTAAAGGTAGATAAATCTTATACTGAAGGGTTAGAGGGCGGTCAGTTTTTTACTATCATGGATAGAGATGGAGATAATTATACCATGCGAACTTATAATGGCTTAATAGATAAATATTTTCAAGACAATCGCGGCAATATAAAATCAATCGCTAGGGCCCAACTAGGAGAATCAGGAGATTCGTTTAGCCATAACGAATTTTTAATTAAGAACTTTTTTGTAAAAAATAAAACAAATCAAATCCCTGGTGGTCAGAGCGCTTTTTTTGATCTAGCATTTTACGGAGAAATAAATCCACTAAATTATGATTTTATATATCACATGAATAATGAAAATGCTGAGCTTGGCGATTTAGTTTTTGTTACCGAGGGAGGGCAAGAAGTGTTAATTAGCTCTTTATTTGGTCAGGGCTATTACGGTGGCGGAATTAATGTTGGAAATTCTTCTTTAAATAATAATATACTTATTAATACTTCTATATATATAAGCGATGTCTAGTTCTGATCAAAATTTTAATAAAAGTTTATTCTCAATAAATCCAGATGTTATTATTGATTTATTTGAAGTTGACTTTAGTAGCTTGCAATCTAATTTTGATGAACTTAAGGATGTATATGGGGTAAACTTGGGTGCAGAATCTGTTTATAGATTTTGTCCTATGATTAATGGATCTAATCCTGTTATATGGCAGGGTAATTCTTATCAGCCATTACCTATATCGATGAGCGGTTTTGAGCAAAAATCTGACGGCACCTTACCGAGACCTAAGCTTAAAATAGCAAATCCTCAAGGTTTGTTTTCTAAAATATTTTATTCTAACGAAGATTTTATTGGCTGTAAAGTTTCAAGAAAAAGAACTTACGCTAGATTTTTGGATGATGAAAATTTTCAACAGGATAGCGGTAATCCTTTTGGTAGTCCAGATCCTAACTCAAGGTTTAATGACGATGTATTTTTTATAAATAGAAAAACGTCTGAAGATAAAAATTTTATAGAAATGGAATTAGTTTCTGTGCTTGAACTTGAGGAATCTTGGGTTCCTGCTAGAATTATTTTAGCTGATTATTGCAACTGGACTTATAGATGTGAAATTGGTTGCGGGTATAAAGGTTTAGCTATAGAAACTGCAGATGGAAAAACATTGACTGAAGGGTTTGGTTTTAAAGATTCTTCTGGGAAAATAGATCCTTCAAAATATAGTAGCTCGGAGCAGGTTCCAGAATGGAATAAATTAGGTTTAAACGAAGGAGGGATTCAGCAAAATGGATACAGGTTGGGGGATGTCGTTAAGATAAGTCCTATTAGTAATAAAGACGCTTATAAGCGATCTGTCAGTCTGTTCGTTTGCATTCAGGACCATAATGATCCAGAACGACATCACCCATTTTTAGATAAAGAGTATTGGTTGAAAGATGAATGCTCTAAAACTTTAGAGGCTTGCCAAAAAAGATTTAGCAGGGAGAATGCAGATTTGATTAACTTTAATAAAATTGATTCAACTCACGAGGGTTTAAGGTTTGGAGGTTTTCCTGGAACAGAGAGATATAGTATTGAATGATATCCCTGAGGAGGTATTAGGTGAAATCAGTAAATTATCTCATCTAAGTGCTGATGAGGAAGTTTGCGGCATTATTTATGATAGGTGTAAGAATTTGAAACAATGCCAAAATATTAGTAATAATAAATCTAATTCTTTTTGTATTGATCCTTATGTTTTTATTGAATATGATGTTAATGTAGTGTTTCATTCCCATATTATTGGAAGCTCTTCTCCTTCTTGTTGGGATATGGATTCTTCGAATAAAATAAATATACCATATTTAATATATAGTCTAAGAGATAAAGACTTTTACTTATATAATAATGTAGGTGTATAAAATATGTAAGGTTTAAGGTAAAGTGAAGAAAATTTTTTTACATGGAGAAATTGGCACTCTTTTTGATAAAGAGTGGAATTTGGACGTGGATACTGTAGAAGAGGCTGTTCAGGCTATAGACGCTAATTCTAGTGGCTTTATTGATTTTTTAGTTAGAGAGCAAATTAATGGAAATAACTATTTATGTTTACACAAAAGCCCTAAGGAAATAAAAACAAAAGGGGACTTTAATAAAAATGTAATTAGTCACCATCAAAATAAAATTAAATCTTCTATGCATATTATTTGCACTGCGGATGGCGGATTTGTTGCTGGAATGGCAGCTAAGCTTTTTACTTCCACATTATTACAAAATGTTTTTACTTCTGTAGTTTGGGGCGCTATCACTCAAGTAGCAATGAATGTTTTATTTAAGCCGCCAAAACCACCTGATCAAGGAAAAGCGGTTTCGACTAAATCTTTTTTAATTAAAGGAGCTACTAATAGACAGGCACAGGGAATACCTGTTCCCTTGGGATACGGAAGGTTAATGGTTGGGTCGTCGAATATTTCTGCTTCGATGAGGAGTTTTCCAATACCTAGAAAATCATCGGCGGGAGATAACGCTTTAGAATCTTACAGCAAGGTAACTTACTTAGATATACTTTCGGAAGGGCCAATAGAAGGTTTCGTTAATAAATTAGGCGGGGCTATATCTGGGGGAGACATAAGGGAGGGTATATTTTTAAATAACGTCCAGATAAAAAACACTTCTTCTGATGGAGATGGGAGGCTTAATTATATTTTGAATGAAAATGAAGAAGAGGATTCTCCTGTTATGAAAAAAGGTTCAGACTCTGAATCTGTTATTTTACTTCCTTATTCTTCAACTATAATTCAATACGATCAGATCTTGTACGGAGGCTCTCCTTATAGAAAAAAAAATATAGGCAACTCCGAAGGTCAAGGTTTTTCGCATTCAGAATATTACTCATTAAAGTCTGCCGAGGACGCTGGGGCATTATTATTTAATCATTTTATCTCAAATTATAATGTTAAGAAAGTCATATTTTCTTTTAAAGTCGAGTTATCAAGAAGTGTTGTAGAAGGTTCTGATGAAAACGCCAAAATGGTCATAAGACCGAATACTGTAAATTTTGGTATATATATATCTAATGGGGATGATTTTTTATCTATTGTTGATGCTTCGTCTGGCTGTAAATATGAAATCCAAAAGGATTCTCAAGTTTCTTTGTTTAAATCGGAGACCATTTCAGATAATCTTCCTGCGATAGGTTTTAGTTTAAGTGGGGTTGCAACATCTCCTTATCAATTTGATATAGCGGTTGAGCTTCCTAGGATTATAAATAGTATAGATAGGAGTAAGGGATTTACATTCAAAATTATTAAGTTAAGCGCGGAATATGATAATACTGCCCAAAAAAGTTCAGTAGGGGGGATGGATCAAACAAGAAATCTTCAAATAGCTCATATTGAAGAAATTGTAGCAAATAAATTTTTATATCCACACTCTGCTATGTGTAAAATTTCCTTTGATAGTAAAAACTTTAGTTCTGTTCCTGAAAGAAGCTATCATTTGAAGCTGAAAAAAGTGCTCGTCCCTAGTAATTACGACCCTGTAGCAAAAACTTATAACGGCGCATGGAATGGAAAATTTAAGGGTCAATATAATAAGCTAAAATCATTAAGCTCCATCAGTGATGAATTCAAGGAATGGTCGGATAATCCTGCTTGGGTGTTTTATGATATATTACATAACCCTAGGTTTGGTTTGGGTAAGTATGGTTTGAATGAAGATTTTATTGATAAGTGGCAGTTATATAAAATAGCTAAATACTGTGATGAATTGGTTGAAACAGATTTCCCTGTTGAGTGTCAGAATAATATGCCTAAACCCTTTGAGACTTTTAACGTTGAATCCACTACATTAGGTGGGGCAAAATATTTTTCGGTAACTATTGATGATGGATTTTTTGAATTAGATGAAAATAATGAATATAAATTTTTAGATCATCCAGAGAATCTTTCTTCTGATGATAAAAGAGATATTTTTAAATCTGAATTTGGCGACGGAGAAAGCTTTAAGGGTAAAAAAATGGCGTTTTTTATATATCAGCACGGATATAAATTTGAAACTCTTAGTGAAGATCAGATTGAAAATATAAAAAGGAAGTCTGCCGTGCGGGAGGGTGAAGTGACTATACAGGAAAGAGTTATTTTGCATAGCGACGTTAATTCGAGGCAAGTTACACTACTGGGACCATCTTTTGATGAAGATCCTTCGTCGTTTAAAAAGAGTGGGTCTGATAGAAAAAAAATTGCTGGAGCTTGCTGTGTTCAAAAAAATCATCCGGTAGTAGAACCGAGATTTACTACTAATATATATATATCCGAAAAATCTGACGCTTTAGATATTATAAATTCAATGTCGGCAGTGTTTCGAGGTATGATAACTTATGCTTCTGGTAAAATATTTTCAACACAAGACTCTCTCAAGTCTCCTGTAATGTTATTTAATAACTCTAATATATCTGACTCTGGTTTTTTATATTCAGGTATGAGTAAAACGAAAAGAGTTACTGCTGTTTTGGTTAGGTTTAATAATAAGGATAAGCAATTTAAGCCCGACGTTGTTTATGAAGAAGATGCCGCTGCTATGCAAAAATTTGGATTTATAGATCATGAAGTCATGGGTTTTGGTTTAACTTCTGAATCTCAAGCTAGAAGGTTAGCTAAGTGGATTCTTTTAACTGGGCAATTAGAAAAAGAAACCATAAGGTTTACTGCTTCTCAAGAAGCTTCATATTTGCTTCCAGGTTCAATATTTGAAGTTTGCGATGAAATGAGAGCTGGAAACGATAAAAACGGCAGGATTAAGGCTGTAAAGAATTATATAGAATATAACTTTAATGGTAATAAATTTGAATCGCCTTCTAAAATTGTAGTTATAGATAAATCAATTCGATCCTCGCCTAGCATATCTTTTATTGAATTGACTATTGCTTCGGGACAAAATAAAGAAAACTTTGAAACAATAGAGATTAGGTCTGGAAGCGAAAACAATTCAGATGATCAAGATGCTGAAATTGATGCTGTAACTAACCCTCAAGTTTTAAAATTCAACGGATCTTTGGACTCTATATCTTTAGATAATTCATATGGATTTAAAAGTAGGCAAACCGTTATTAAAAATTTACAGTTCAAAAAATCTTTCAATGTTGAATTATCCTCCAATAAAATTAAAAGTTTTAATCATGGATTAACTGATGGAGAGAGAATTAGATTCTCTTCGTTAGGGGTTTTGCCTGGAGGTATCTCAAATAAATATATTTATCAGGCTAATTCTGTTACTAAGCATACATTTGAGATAAAAAAACTTGGATCCCAGAATAATGTCAATATTGTAGATATCGGTAGAGATGAATTTTTGAACAAAGGAGGTGAGCATTATTTCATATACGAGTCCGAAGGTAGACTCGATGATGCTTTAAATTCTATTCAAATTGGCGCTGCGTACAGTATAAAGGGTATTATTGGGGTTAAGGAAGAATTTTCTTGGTCTGAAGCTGAGAAAACTTCTCTTGGTTTGTCGTCTCAGTCTGAATTAGGTTTATATAAATCAGATTTCTTGGGAATGGTCGATCCTGGCGACGAGTGGATTTTTAGCCCAACCATGAATTGGATTTATGTCGAAAGCTTAAAAACAAATATATCTTCGCAGGATCAAATGTGGCTTTTTGAAAAGGATATTGGGTGGTTTTGGACTAATAATTCCATTAAAGATTCATTCTGGTATATTGTTTCTATTAAAAAATGGGTTAATGTGATATTTGATAGTGATGAAAGGAAGTTCATATCTGCATTTTTTGTATATGATGACACTCCAATCAATAAAGGAGATATTTATACTTTGGGCGAAAGTAAAAAAATGCCCGTTATTGAAGTTGTTTCTAATGGATTCTTTCTTTCTTTAACTGAATTTATTGATTTACAGGATTTTGTAATTCAGCAATTAGGCCAAGCAGCTCAGGAATCTATAATTGATTTTGATAGTAATCCGGGTTTGATGAAATCTGATATTAAAGAGTTTCATGCGATAGATGCAACTAATTCTATTCAAGGGGAAAACTCGGTAGTTATCGAATTTTTTCCAGAAAACAATTTAAATTTAAAATTAAATAATGAATTAACTCTTCAGGGCGTCAATTCTGCAAGCTCTGAGTTTAATGCATTAATTAATAAAGAGTTTTCTATTATTTATATAAGTGAAAGTTCCGTGGAAATAGTTGATTCTTCAGGTTTATATGATTCATTGAGAACTATTGATATAAGTGATTTCACAATTTTGCCTGATGGATCTGGCATAGGCTCTGCAAGTTATGTAAGAAGACCTGCAGTCAGTGCGGAAAGAAAGCTAGAGTCTCAATTATTTAGAACTTTAAGTGTAAAAGAAACATCTAAGAATGAATTTGAAGTAACTGGTTTGGAATATAATCCTTCCAAATTTAGATATGTAGATAAAAAAGGTGTTATAAGAAAACCCAGATCTCCGATTCCTCCTCAAGCCGACATGAATATCCCTGACGCTCCAAAAAATTTAATTTTAACAAGTTTAGTATAATGTTATCAACCGCCGTATCAATTGAGTTTGAAGTTTATGATTTAACCGCTTTTTATAAAGTGGTTGGAAGCTCTCAGAATTATTCTTTTGAAGAAGACTTAGGTTTAGGTTCAGATTTAGTTGAGGTTGAGGGTGCTGTTGCTAGTAAGGTAGTTTCCTTGAAAGGAAATTATGGTAAATTTTCTATTAGAGTATTTGCTGAAAGTAGTTTAGGTATAAGATCTAATTTTATTGAAGAGGATGTTATTGTTTCTCCTCCTTCTTTTGATGGAACTTTTACTTTTTCTAATTTAAGGGTTAGTAATTTGCCTGAAGATAGTAATCAGGGTTATTATATAAACACTAAACCAACAAAAGAATTAAACGAATTAATCGTAAATTCTGAATATGTAAATAAAAATATAGTTTTTAATTGGGAGTTGATTCCCCCTGAAGGGCATTACTTACAGGGACAAAGTGTATCGTCAGATTTATTAAATGATAATTTTCTTTCAGGCTTTAAGCTTGAGTTTTTTAATGATGGACAATTATTAGATTTTTCTTCTATAAATCAAGATTCTCCAGGACTTATAGCTTTGTCGGAGCAATTTTCAACATCGCCGGGAAATATAGATAATGTATTTAGTAACTACAGAGATTTTTCTTTTGAATTAAATCAAGATACACTTGAGGGGCTTGACTTATCTAGAAGTATAGACTTGAGGGTTACCGCTGTAGATTCTTTTGGGATGGAATCTACGGGCATAATAAAAACAAAAAATTATAAGCCTACTTTGTTTAATTTTGTGGACTCGTTTCGATCTTCATCAATGAATATGTCTTGGGGTGACAGCGATACGGATTATTCTGGTGTTAGGGTTAGAGCTTTAGGTATACCTTATGATGAAGAAATTTTTAACGAAAAAAGTATATTTGACTCTCTTCAATATTACTCTAGCTTGAATAACTCTAGGCCTTACCAAGCCCTTAACCACTCTAAATATTATATTGGAGAAAAAGTTGTATATCAAGACGGTGGGGTGTATGAATGCCTAGAATCCTTCATTAGGAATTCAATTCAGGACGACCCTGGTTATTCTGCTAGTAAATGGAAAAAGTTGGGAGACCTTATAAATTTTGAGTATACCGAAGAAATTATTAACTCTTATGAATTTTCATTAAGGCAAAATTGGGGTTTAAAATATTACTATGACTTACTACCTTTTGATCAGTATGGCTCTGGCGATTTAATGAATGTATCTGATCTAGGTTTATCTTTTGCGAACGATTCAATATTAAAAAGTTATCAGTCAGAAATAAAATTAAGTGAAATTCAATATAGAGAAAATAAAGATAGTTTTATTTTTAATTGGGAAATTTTAGATCAGGATAATCAGTCTGTTGATATTGACAAGTTTAGATTCTCATTATCTAGCTCTGATATTCCTTCCGTATTAGGTATAAGCGGGTCTTTGTTTGACAGCGATACGAATGTATTTATTAGTGGAATTACGGAAGGTAACAACTCTAAAAGTTTATCTGTGAACTCTGATGGATTTACTGAAGTTACTTTTGAGCTTCCTAGCACAAAGAATTTTAATTCTTTTCAATATACTCGAGAGCTAAATAATGAAATATATGGAACAGGTGGTTTCGTTAGTAATTACCGAGATTATGAAGACGGGAAATTATATTCTTCTGGTGATTATGTTTTGTCTCAAGATGGTAAAATATTTCAATTATTATTTGAGCCTCAAGTAGAAGTTAGTCCTTTTTATGAAAATTGGTCTAATATTAAAAGTTATTCTGTCGGAGATAAATTTAAGTATCAAAATATAATTTTTAATACAAAATCTTCTTTTAAAGAAAACGATTCTAGGTTTAAGGGTATATATGATGAAAGCGGATCTTACTCTGTTAATGATATTGTTATTTCTCCTAATTCTAAAATAAGAATTTTTTCTTCAGGAACAACATATGATCAAGGAGAGTTTATTCTTTATCAAGGTTGTATATATAGAGCTTTATTTACAAGCGATCAAGCACCATCTCCTTTGTCAGATTTTTGGGAAAAAGCCTCACCTTTTAATGATGTAGATTGCGACTATTATAAATTAGTAAATGATTTTGATGTAAAAATACCTCATGAGTCTCCATTTAACTGGAAAAAAGTAAACCCACTAATTTTATCAGAAGATTCGGATTATTTTGAAGTTTATATTCCTAATTATCAATATAATGTTTCTCATTGGTCTAATCAGGAGAGCTATAATCCTGGCGATATAGTTTTATATAATAATGATATATGGAGCGGCTTAGATTTTAGTTATAGTCAAACCCCTGATCTTAATTCGATATATTGGACTAGTAGTAATTTTGGGGAATATTCATCTTATTATGGTAGGAATTATTTATCTGGAGATTTAGTACAAAGTAATAATTACATTTATAAATGTTTAGTAGATAATCCTCGTGGTGGGCCTGTGATAGCTCAATCTAATGCCGGTCAGGAGGTAAATTCAACATATGTCGAATCTAATTGGCTTCCTGTTTGGGAAGAGAAAGTAGAATATAATAATTATATTTTTAATCACGTGGGGATCCCAGAAAGTGGTAAGAGAAATATAGGTATAGAAATTGGTATTATAGATACAGATGGTAACGTTGTAGATATAAAAAGAAAGGTTGCTGAAAATCCTCCTCCGATTATTACTGATAATAGTTTTAAATACGAAAATATTACTAATGTTAAAATTCCTAATAGTTTAGATTCTCTAACTGAGGCTAGTAAGGTTAAGTTTAACTTTAATTATATTGATGGAGGCCTTAGAGAGAAAACAACGAAAGTTAACCTTTATAGATCTAGTAAGCAAGATTTTTCAATAACAGGAACTAATGGATTACCTTATAATTCTTTAACTGAAGAAGGTTCGACCTTAGTAAAAACAGTAATTGGCGCTGCAGATGCAACGTTCGGCGATAATATTAATCAGATAATTGATGAACCTCCAATACCTGTAGTTGATGGCGTTGAAGAAAAAACTGGTTACTTTTATAAAATACTTCCTTTTGATGATTTTGGATCAGGCTCTTTATATCAGGTGGATGAGAAAGTTCTAGTTTGGCCTCGTAATTACAGTAATAATAATAAAAATAGTTTACCTGGACCAGTGTTAAGTTTGACTGAAGACGAGATTCCTGGAGAGGTAAATAATTTTGGTGGAGAAACTAGTTTTAATACTTATTTTCTTAATTGGGATATGCCGTTATCTCAGAGCCTTAATAATAGTATTATTAATATTCCTCCGAATGATTTAAGTCATTATGAATTGTGGTTTAAATATATAAACGAAAAAAACGAGCAATCTTTAACAGATCAAGGTGATGCAGACGCTTACTTTAGGACGGGGGATGGTGAAAAATTTTCAATACAAGATAATGAGGGTTATAGGAGAATTAAGGGTGATATTCTTTCCTCAATTGGAGCTTCTGAAGATATACCTGTAGATGAAATAGATCCAGGCTTAAAGATAACTAATGCGACTAATATATTTGATATTCCTGCTTCTTCGCCGTCGATTAAGGTTTCTCATATCGGTGTTGCTGGAGAAAAAGGTTATTTTTGGGTTAGGGCTGTAGATAAGGCAGGTAATAAAGGGCCTTTTGTTGGAGACCCTGATGCTTTGCAAGATGACTTATACATTCCTGGATTGAGCTTGGAATTAGGTGGGGTAAGTACGACTGATTTAGAAAATTTTCAAGGAAGTATAACATCTGAATTCAGAAACACTCCAGCAATAGTATCCGAAAGAGGGAATAATCCTTTTATTGTTAGTGGGGGTATTATAGAATGGATTACTCACACAATATGGTTAAATGGAGAATCTTACAATATATCTTCAGGAAGCGCAACAAATAACTCTAACGATCTTCACTATATATATTGGAATCCTAATACAATCGAAGGTTATGAGGTTAAGACGTCAAACCCTTCTGATGATGAAAATAATTCAGGTTTTATAGTAGCAACTTGGTCTAACGGTCAATTGCAAGTTAGTTATCATGCATTTGCTAATGCATTGATTGGTACGGCTCAAATTTCGAATGCAGCAATAACCGACGCAAAGATTAAAAGTTTAAAAGCTGATCAGATAACTGCCGGAAATGGATTGATAGCGGATCTTCAAATAACTGAAGGGTTAATTAAGTCTAAAAATTTTAATCTTAATGGTGGTGGGGCCGGCTTTCAATTAAACAATGATGGCACTTTTATATTTAGAGGTTTCAGCAATCAGGGGGGGGAGAGTTCTTTAGAATTAGATTCTAATGCAAACTTAATTTTAAAAGGAAAATTTAGGCAAGTTAGCGGGAATGATTTTGACTTTATTGAAATTATCGCTTCCCCTTCTTATTTTAAATACATTGATGAAAATACAGATTTGAAATTAGATCCTAATTCTCATGATAAAATATTTATAGATGTTTACTTTAGGAATACTAGCGTAAGTAGTATAAATGATGTAACTTTAAGCTTAAAATATATTGATTTAAATGGAGACGTTCAGGGAATCTCTGGTTCAGATAGTAGTTTTGATGCCATAAGGAATTCTGCTGAATTTAATCCACTAAATAATCAAAGTGACGGATGTATTATAAGTTATCAAATCACTGCGTCTCAGTTTAACTCTTTAATTAGCCAAAATGGTTTTATGGCAGATAGTTTAATATTTTTTATTAAAAGTGACTTGTCAAATATAGAGAAAACAATAAGTATACCTAGATTGACCGAAGGTAAGGTAGGAGATGATTCTATTGCTATTATTGGCTCTAACGATAATCATTCTCTTGTCGTTAATGATGACGGTAGTGAAGTTCGGGATATTTCGGGAGCAAATAATGAGATTTTCGTATATGAAGGTACAGATCTTTTGGATTACGTAGCTAATAAGGGTAATCATGAAGGTCTAACTGATAATGGCTCCTATAATTTAAGCGTAAATTATCCGTCGCCTAGTACGATTGAAGCCAGTATTAATAACCAAGGAAATGTAATATTTAGTGGTGATAGTATAAATTCCTCTATCGTTTTCACGGTAAACGCTTTTATAAAAAACAAGAGCGGGAATAACGTTCAGAGATCTATGAGCATAACTTTATCTCCTGCCAGAGGAGGTGCATCGGCAAGAGTAGCAAGATTAGAATCCGATTCTTATGTAATAAAGTACGATGATAACGAACAAAACCCTGATCCTTCTACAATAAATTTGACTATTAACGAGCAAGGTTTTAAGGATCCGCAGTACGCATGGGAAATAAATGGTGTGCCTCACGATACTTCGAATAAAACTTTAAGCATTAGTAGTAATAACACTGTTTGGTTTAATTTTTCAAAATCACCTAACCTTATTAAAGTGAAGGTAACAGAAGGAGATGATTCCTCAATTAGCGCAACTGATAGTATAACAATTGTGACCCTTAAAGATGGAATCCAAGGTACTGTCGGAACGATGCCAACCTATAGAGGGGAATGGAGTGCGGTCAAGACATATTATGCTGTAGGAGGCGCTGAAGATCAAGCTG
>Ga0098049_1000345_pt1 | contig 19309 bp, 21 predicted proteins | sample 13BtaG_FD_92582 | JGI IMG/M metagenome (GOLD analysis project Ga0098049, IMG submission 92582) | Marine viral communities from the Subarctic Pacific Ocean - 13B_ETSP_OMZ_AT15268_CsCl metaG | ecosystem: Environmental > Aquatic > Marine > Oceanic | place: Subarctic Pacific Ocean | collected...
CAGTGGTCGCAGTGGTCGTGAAAGTGGGTCGGGTATTGGGCGTGAGCCATGCTCTCCATGAGCGGGTTCTGCATCACGATGGCCTCGGAGCCATCCGGCTCGTTGGGGTCGGCAGGGCTGACGGTGTATAGCAGGTCCCAGTCGTCCGAGAGTGGGCTCATGGTCAGCGTGAGGTCGTGGTACCGGAAGGTGGCGATTTTGCCAGTCCATCGGCCTTCCGTGATTGTGGCAACGGTGCCCGACAGCGGCACCTGCTTGGTGCTGTGCTTGATGCGGTGGGTCTGCTCGTATTCCTCACCCCACGAGGCGGCAAAGAGAAGGCTACGGCGTTGGTGCATGCGCTCCAGTCGGCGGAGAGTCGTCTCCACGGCTGACCGTGCTTCGGCAGCGATTTTCACGGTGAAGGTGTCGCTCATTCACTCGTCCCCCTTCTTGTCGTAGGTGTACTTGATTTGATGGCATGCGGTGAGGTAGCCCATGAATTTGACTGCCTTCCATTCTCGGTTCGGTAGTTGCTCCCGTAGCCACTTCATCAGTCCCCGAATGGAGGTGAAATCTATACCATCAACCCGCATGGGCCGTTCCTCCGTCGGTGTGTAAATCGTCATGTAGTCTCGCCATATCCGTTCGTTTTCGTTTCGCATGTTATCGCCTCCATTGGTTCGGGTTCGTCCCGCTCATTTCAACCCAACCGCCGGACCCATATAAACCCACGCATCGGAGATTGATATTTAAAAGAACGCAAAACTGCGAGGCTGCGAGGGGCACTACGGAAGCGGTGAGAACCGGTCGCCGTTGTGGGTGTGTCGTCGGCAGATTCGACGAGATGGGGCTGGTCGGGAGAGCGTCGTATCAAGGTTGATGCTACCCATACATGCAGGGCATAGCAGAATCATACGGAAAAAGCCTACCCATATGCTCAGTCGTTGCTCTTTTTTCTGTGCATTTGCTCAGTCTTTACCGTTTTTCGGCGTTTTTTGCCGATTTAACGCTCTTTCCTAACATTTTTAGGACATACGAAACCGACGGACTGCCAACCGGACTTGGACTTTTTCTCTCTCTCTTTGACTCTCTCGGACCGCAGAGCGGCAGTATTAAGTCTTTCCTAATATAGTCTCTCTCTCTTCGTCTCTTCTCTTCTCTCTCTTCGTCTCTTCTCTCTCCGACTTGGACTCTTTCGGACTTGTTTGGCCTGTAACGGAACACCTTATTACTTCTTATCCTATTCTTAATATAGTAGGTCAAAAAAAATAAAAAAAAGGACGACCCCACCCCGAAGGGTGGAGCCGCCCAATGTTGGGGCACGGTGGGTTATCAGCCAGCCCGATTTTGCTGGCCTCGCTGGGGGTTGGGCTTGACGACCGCATCCGTTCACTCATAGGACATGAGTGCTTCAAAGCCAGCAATCAACTCCACCAAGTCACTTGCCCGAATCCAACCAGCCTTGAGAGGCTCGTTGTCGGGGTTCGTAACCTTGGTGTATGGTTCGTTTGCGACTTCTGCGGCATGCTCCTTAATCAAGTTAAGGATGCGTTCGTGCTTGTTCAGTTGCGCCATGTTATTTGTCCCTCCTGTCTTGCGACTGTGATTTGTGGAAGCCCCCGTAGGGGCGGTGAATGTGATTGGAAAAGGGAAGGGCGGGGGCCTTGGCCCCCACCCAACCGTTGTACACCTTGCGGTGGGTTGTGCGCACTCACTCACGAACGAACGCTCAGATGTCAGCCCAATGCCACTTCTCGTTCAAAGCCGTCCGGTAGTAGTCGTTGGTAGGAACCACTGGGTCCGTCCAAAACTCACCCCGAAGCAACTCCGCTCGGTCCAAGTCATCCACCCATGGCTGGCAATACTGCGGTAGGTTGTACCGTTCGCCCTCGGGTGTAATCCCTTGGTGCATGATGCAGTCGTAGCCGTGGCACTCGTAGGACTTGCTTCCGATGAAGGAAGGCCATCCGCCGGTCTTGTCGCAGATGTCAAAGGGTGTTTGGTGAACATCCGTGTCTGTAAGACGAATTGCGGCATCTGCTACTGGTGCTGGCAGAGCGCATGTGTCTGCGTTGCCAGTTGCCTTCTTGGGTGGTAAGGCGTAGGACCGCCACGAGAGCATGGTGCCTCGTGTGCTGTCCTCCCAGTCCTTGACCATCACACCATCAATCGTCCCGTTGGGTTGGATTGTGTAGTGCTTCCCGACCATGGCGGCCCAGTGATTCACTGGTTTTTGGACGGTGTGATACACCGTTCGCCCTCGCCTGTCCTTCACCTGTTCGGTGCGGATAATCGGGTAGGCCCACTTGCCCTTACCTTTGGTCTTGATGGTTCGGGTCTTGGCAACACGCTTGGGTTCCGTGATGGCTCGCTTGCCGGCGGCTTGCAGCCACAACTCCTCCGTTGATGCCACCATGATGTCCCCCGAGGGGTTGTCAAGGCGACCGAAGTGCAGCGGGTTTTCGCCGTTGGTCCAAAAGTGCAGGGTGCCTGACGGGTCTTTTGCATCGGCCCATATCAAAGACATGGGGCCAACACAGTGTTTCACTACTTCGTCAATGCCACCAACTGCGAGAGCCTCGCACACGGCTTGGCTGTCAACTGGTCCGGTCTGCTTACGACCATGCTTGGCTAGTGCGTCCCACACATCCATGTAGTTTCCTACGACCCCATTATGGACCAGCATGACTGTTCCGCATGAAGAGAAGTGTGGGTGAGCGTTGTCATCGGTGTTCTTGCCGTGTGTGCTGAACCGTGTATGAAACACGGTCCATGCAGTTGTTGGCTTGATGAAACGCTTGAGGCTGCTGGAGACAGCGGTGGCGGCAGAAGCCTCCTTGAAATACCAAAATGTCTCCACGGTCCCGTCGGATTTGACGGAATCCTCATCTATCCAAGCAACACCCGCCGCATGACTACCACGAGATTCCAGTGCCTCCCACAGTTGTGAAGAGGTCTTACCTGAATCGTACTGCTTACCACGGCTGTGAATTGCCCCAATGCCGCAGCCGACCACGAGGGCCAATGCTGCAACGGCTGGGCCGAAGGTCATAGCAACTCCGAGGAGTCCAAGACCAAACGCACTTGCGAAGTACTCCGAGTGTATCTCATCCCAATCCATAGATTGAGTGCTGACGCACCCAGCGCAGTCATCTCGGCTACAAGTTGTGCATTTTTGACGCAGCGGAATGCCCCGAAGGACATCTATTCGCCGTGCAAAGTATGTCATCAACTGGCCTCTCGGTGAAAGGCCAAGGAAGTGTGCCAAGTCGTCCAGTTGTAGGTGTTCGTCCTGCAACTGGAGAACGGCTTTCATTTCCCCATGCGTGATGTGAGCGGCTCGGGTAAGAAGGGCGGTGCATAGTTGCGCCCATGCGTCCAGTTTCACCTCGTTGATTGAACCGGCGTGTTGCCGGAATTCAACGGTTCCATAGCGAGACAGGCTATTGATATTCACATGGTAGTACCGTGTGTCCCTAGCGTAGTCGTATAGGAATTCGGCCCACAATTCTTCCGTCTGTGGTTTTCGCAGATGCGTGATTTGATGTCTCGCTTCTGCCAACAGTCGGGTTGCGGGCTTGGTGTATGTTTGGTACCATCTGCTTCTCGGCACAAGGGAATTGAACACATCCTTGAACACAGTGTATAGAACACTGGTCTTGGTTGCGATTGTTTTTGCTTGTTCCCATGTGATTGTCTCGTCGTGGCCCCATACATCACTTGGACCTTTCAGCCCAAGGTGCAGGTGCGACGAACAAGAACGGTCATGTCGTACAAGACCGTCAAGTTTTGATGCCACCGAGGAGAGCCACTTTCGTCGCTCTTTCATCCCAGTGAGTGGTGGTGACACGATTTCAACCCCACCTTCATCCTCTGTCAGACTGCTGTCGGACACAAGTTTTGTGTGGGTTCGTGTGTTGTGGTTGTAGCCTTCATAGTAGGCTTCCCATCCACCACTACCACGGACCTTGGTTAGGAATCTAGCCAAGGAGTGGTTTGCATCTTCCGAGTTTTTGTGGGCGGTCTTGAGGACCTCCAATTCATACCCGTAGGTTTGCTCTTTGCGTTCGTTCGTTCTTCGCCCGATGTAAGCGACCAGCATGGCGGCTCCGAGTGCAAGCACCCAAAACATACCAAGCAAGAAGCCCACACCGTTCAGTGCTTCGTTCTGCATCATTTCGTTCTGCATTTGTTTCATCCTCCGATGTTGGCCCGTCGTTGTCGGTGTTTCCGACCAGTGAGGACGGGGCACTGTGTGCTGGGTTCATGGCCGCTCATACGGCTCGCCCAAGTGGAAAGTGAATGTGAATCACAGGGAAGAACGCCCCTCACCCGTCCGATTCCCAATGAAGGGGTGGATGAGGGGGGATGACTGCCTTTCAACCTTCAACTCAAGCATACGGACCGCACTGAGGGCGGTGCTGGCTTGCTTCATTTATCGGCTGTCATCCAACTGCGACCACTGCCCGTGAGGACATCCTTCGGGTGCCATGGTCGCTTCGCACATCTGCCCGCCGCTCGTGTCGGCTGTACAACCCATGAAGTCCTTCACTGCGGAGTGTGGTCGCTGGCTGGGGCTTGACAGGTTGCAGGTTAGCCCGCCGAAGCGGGTTTAGGCCGTCTCGCTCGCATGCTGTTTCATGGGCCGCCTTGAAGTGTCTCAAGATTGCGTGCCACACCGTGAATGCAGTCCCTCGGAGTAATTCGGGCTCATTTTGCCGTTTCAATTGGGGGCAGTTTCGGACTGCCCTACGAACGCCGATAATCTGGTTTTTGGGTTGCGTGTGCTGGCTGCGGATGCGGACGACCGGTAGTCGCCCACATCCCCCCACCTTGACCCGAAGGCCACCAGTGGGGGCGTGTTTTTCGTCGGCTTCATCGTAGCAGGTCAGGTCGGTGCAAGTCCCGCCGAAGCAATACACCCTATCCTCCGAGGTATTTAAACCCCTGCAAATGAAAAACCGTGGCACTGCGAGCCTGTTGAAACCGCCACCCTATCATTAACGGGTCGTCGGTGGGGTATGGAAATAGGCCGAAATGGGGCCGCCGACACCCCAAAAACACAGGAAAATTACACGCCGACCGGTGGCCGACTTGGACTTCAAGAAAACCGGTCCGACTCTCTCCATCCACGCCCGCTGAGGTTGGAGGGACTTCCTAATATAAGAAATGTTTTTTTCTCTCTCTCTTCTCTCTCCCACTTCTCTCTCTCCCATGTGGGTGGGCCCTCGGCTTCGGCAAGCACGGTCGGTAAAAGCAACGACAGCGTAGCATCGGCGGGTTTATATACAACCACCTGCTACGCTTGACTGGTGAGAAACACCATGTGGAGAAAAATACGCAGAACAGAAAAAGCGATGGCGGCATTATTGATGTTGCTTGAAACCATGATGAACAATGTGAAGGTGCAAGAGCGGTTCCAACAGAACCTATTTGTTGACAAGGGCTGGGTTCAGACCTTTGGAGCAATCATTTGCGAGCGACTGGCCGGTGAAGTGCGAGCCGTTCAAAAGTGGTTCAACGAAACCAAGTGCATGGACGCAGTTGAATATTGCGAGATTGACCACGACGACGAAACCAGTCATGTGGACATGTGTCGAATCTGCAACGGTGAATTGGAGGACAAGCGATACGACGAGTTGCGAGCCTTGCACCGTGAAATCCTCCGATTGAGCAAGACCTTGAAAACGGTGTCCGAGTTGAGCCATGTCCCAACTTACGACATCCCAGCCAAGGAATTGCTTGACCGTTAAGGCGGATTCACTGACGGGCATCATCCAACTCATTGAGTTGTACAACGCTATCACTGGGGCCAAGGCCCCAGTGGTGGCCTTTTTCTCTCTCTCTCTCTCTCTTTTCTTTTTTTTTGGTCGCTGCCTAATATGAAAGACTGTATCTATGTAGTAGTAAATGTCCCCCAGTCATACAGGGCGGTGAGTTGATATACAACCATGGCGTGGGAGTGGTGTAAGCGACCAACATCACAGAGCAGGGGGGATAACAATAGGATTCACAGCAGGAGAACGATTTGACCACATTATTGGTGACATGACCGCTGAGGAGTTGCGTGCTATGGTGCGCCGCTACTTGCGTGGTTGTCTTGCCAACGGTGCGGACAAGGAATACATGTGCATGTGTGCGTGGTCTTTGTTTTGCGACAAGAACACGGACCGCGGCGTGTATTACATGGAAGAGTTGTACCACATTCGTGAGCAATTCCGCAAGGAATTGAAATGAGGTCGGCGCAACCCCTCCATCCAGTCATAGACTGTACAACGACTCGTCCTCCGCCAAGGCGGGGGGCGGGTCCTTTTCTCTCTCTCTCTCTCTCCTCAGCGGAAGGGGAGGCCACCCTAATATATGCAAGACTATGTCACCCGTCAGCCAAGGCCGGCGGGTGGCCCCACCCCCGTGTCGGGTCGTCGGCGGGTCGTCGGCGGTCAAAAAAACGGCGAAAATCGGGGGTGTCCCACTGTGGGGTTTATATCCCACGAGCCCCACGGCGGACTGCCGAAGGAGGCATGGAACACATGGAACACAACATGAAGAACACAATGGAGAACGCAAAAGCCCTAGCGGGTGCAGTGCATGACATCGCTCATGCTACAGCATACCCTATGGTCACTGAGGTCATCAAGACCCAAGTGCAACTCGCTGAACGAGTCAGTGAGTTAGAGGACGACATGGAGAGCGCAGAGGGCAACATGCAGAACCTCATGCAGATGACAACCACAGCAATGGAGAGCATCCGTCAAGAGATGCATGAAGCCGCTGCTGAGTTGAGCAACCCCGACGACGACCGAATGGCCAAGTTGGAACAGCGCACCGACCGACTGGAAGAGCAGATGACTCAAATCATCCACTTGCTCGGCCAAGTCGGACAACTGGACTGAGCACCGTCCAAGTCGTTGAAAGAACCGTGAAAACGGGTACAACGACCCTTCTCAAGCCAAGGCTTGGGAGGGGTCCTTTTCTCACACCTCCGCACTCTCTCCGACCGGAGGGGCCGCTGCGTTTTCGGTCGCCCTAATATGCAGGTCGCCAAAAATCACGACGAGAGCACACATAGGGGACAGCCAACCCCCACGCATTTTTTTGAACAAAACTTTGATAAACTGGCGTTAGTAATCCCTTACCAATGGAACCTCAAGAAATCCTTGATTTGTATGATGCTGAAAATTTCCCATCTCGGATGGCGTTGGCCCGTTATGTGGCAGACAGGCATCCGGAAAAAACAGTCAAGGGGTGGGAAATGTATATCTTGAAGCAGGAAGCCTACGCAGCAGTCCCCTACACTTACGACGACAAGGAGGACATTTACTACTTGGATATGGGTTCTTATGTCCACCAACTAAGTGGTGCCGACCATCAGCACATACTAAATCAATACACTGGTGGTATGAACATCACCTACTTGGCTGGCGAGATGGGTGTGTCCACCGAATTCATTCACCGATGGCGACGCACCTTTGGGATTAGGCGTGGTGGTCCTGCTGTCACGACAGAAGAAATCCTTGAAAAGACCGAGGATGAGTTGGTGGATGCGATTATCAGTCGGAAAATTTACAATTCGCAAGTCAAGGTTGTGAAGCGACAACAAAGGGAGTTAGAGACTGATGCTGAAAAGTGGCGAAACCTCACCGCTCAAGTGGACTATCTCAAGGGTTCATTGGAAAAGGCACCCAAGACCGTACCCCGACTCAAGTTAAAAAAGACTACAAAGCCTTACGCCCTTGTCGTTTGCCCCACTGACTTCCACTGGGGCAAGTATGGGTGGGTTGACGAGGTTGGCGAAACCTACCACTTTGAAGAGGCCCGTAAGCGTCTGTTTGAAAAGACCCAAAGTCTCATTGAGCGCATCCCCGTTTGCCCCGAAAAAATTTATGTCGGTGCTGGTTCGGACTGGTTCCATGTGGATAATGATGCTGGGACCACTACCAAGGGTACCCCGCAGGACATGTGCGCTTCCCCCGCTGAAATCCTTATCACTGGGTGTAAGTTGGCCCGAGAGCACATTGACCTTTTGCGACAAGTCGCTCCTGTTGAAATCGTAATGATGGCTGGCAACCATGACCGTCATTCATCCCTTGCCCTAATGATGTATCTTTCTGCCGCTTACGAAGATGTGGACGATGTCTCAATCACAATTACGGCAAACAACCGACGCTACATAACCTACGGGGAGACGCTTCTCGGTTTCACTCACGGCGATGGTTTGTCCCGCAAAACAAACATGGCTGGTCTTATGGCTGTTGAAGCACGCCAACAGTGGGGCTTGACGACGCACAAGATATGGTTCCATGGGCACCTGCATCATCAGCGCCTTACAGAGAAAGACGGCTGTCTTATTGTGCAGATGCCGTCTCTTGCAGGACACGACCGCTACCACGCCCGCTCCGGCTACACTACCTCCACTGCCGGACTTGCTGCATATTTTATTGACAAGGATGAGGGCTACATTGGCTCCTTGTTCGCACCAGTTGTTCACGAGGACTGAATATGGTAAGGTCAAGGAATTGTATGCCTCAAAAGTTGCGACAGTGCAACAACTGCGGTAGGGTTGCCATGCGCAGGACCAACGGCAACTGCAAACGCTGGTGCAAAGATACCAAAAGAACAGTCCACTGCGGCTCAATGCGAGTTGTTAAAAAGGGTGAGCCTAACTCATGGGTTATGGGGGATAGGAACAATGGATAAAGATTTTGACAAGTTTATCGCCAACGCTATGGATGCACAGGTTCTAAGGAACGGTATTTTCAAGAAGCGTTGGTGGTGGCCGTTTTGGTAATGCCAAATTTCAATTTCCGCAGGTCGGAATATGACATCAAACACTTTTACGAGTGGTTGTCGCCCGAATACAAGTGGGCGGGTCATATTGAAGATTGGATGAACCTTTATGCCGACCGCCAAGGGGCATCTGTTCACCGTGTTTGTATTATCGCCCCTCGTTCGCACAGCAAGTCTGCTACGCTTCGTGTCAAGTTGCTACACATGTGTTTGTTTGAAAAGCGAAACGACAAACCTATGGAAGTATGGTTGTTTTCAGCCAGCATCCGGCAAGCATCAAACCGTCTTGAAGAAATCAAGACTGACATGCGCCGACACCCCGAATTGCGTAAGTATCTTGACGAGCGTAAGTCCAATAAACAAAAAATCCAATTCACGAACGGTGCTTGGATTCAAGCCACCGGTGTAGGCTCCGCTATTCGTGGTGAACACCCTGCTGTAGTAGCACTTGACGATGTCCTTGCAGAGATTGGAGACATGACAATGGATGCTGTGAGGGACTGGTTTAAGAAGGTTATCACCCCGATGCTTGACCCCAACACCTCGTGCTTCGTCGTAGGCACTCCTATGTCCCACACAGACCTGTATCACTCCGAGATGCTATCGGAAAAGGCAAAGCAAGTATGGAAGTCGGGCACATGGTCTGCATTTACCAACTGGGATGAGCATAGGGCTGACCCCGATAATGTAGTTTTAACACCACTTTGGCCCGAATTCCGTCCCACCGAGTTTCTCTTGGAACAGAAAATCAGCATGGACGACGACCTCGCCTTCGCTCAAGAGTATTTGTGCAAGGTCGTGGACGATGATGCCCAAGTTTTCAATAGGAATCTCATCCGAAAAAACATAGACATAGATGCCTTTGGAGGTTTCAACGGTGATTTCAATGACGGTACCGTCCAATTCGTCCTCGGTTTTGACCCCGCTCATGGTATAGGAAAAGATTACTCTGTCCTAATATGTTTGCGGCAAGATGAGCAAGGGTATATTCATTTCGTTGACATGTGGAGGCGTAATGATTTCCCTCCGGACAAGCAAGCAGATGTTATTATTGAATGGGCACAGCACTTCAAAGCACCTGTGGCTGCTGAGGATGTAGGTTTCCAACGCCTTTACGAAACTGTCATTGAGCAGAAGGGGGGACATCTTGAGTATCGTCCCTCTAAGGCATCCAACAAGGGCCTAAAGCAGGGCCTACTCAACAGACTTCGTGTTTGGTTTGAGAGAGAGTTGGTTGTTTTCCCATACGGAAACGCCGGAATCCGGAAAAAGGTAGCCATCATACTTGATGAATTAGAATCTCATGTGTGGAAGAAAGGTGAAATCGTTGATGTTGGAAAACATAACGACACAGTCATGGCTCTAGCGCACGCCATTGACCAGTTTAAACCCAAGAGTGCTGAGTTTGCGCCGATGGCAAGCAAAACTACCAGCATGGGTGGGTGGGGCAAGAAAAGACAACCTGTCAAAAAAAGAGGAAAAAGGCCAAAACAACATAGGAAGTACCCTAGATTTGGCCCATAATACTTAAATCTCAAGAACCTTCAAATAGCACCAGTCGCGTGATTCACCACATGGCTTGGTGGAACCCATTGACTTGGCGCACAGTGGTGGCAACTCAAGAAACAGAATCAATCCCCCTAAACAGAACCGCTCATCGTAGCGACAGAACACCCTTTACAATCATGGCTGCTGGCATTGATGACATCGTAAAAGACACAAATGACTTTCGTGATAAATACGACTACACGAATGACTTTGACTTGTATGACAACATGCTTAACTATGACCCCGAGTTGAACGGTGCGGTCCGCACTATCAGCCTAACAGCCAACAAGTATCGTGTTGTCGGTGGCAAAAACAATGCAATCCGCAGCGCAATCAAAAATCTCGTTGAAGAAGTGTTGGAATTTGACGACCTGCTTATCAACGCCATGAGAAATCTTATGGTTTATGGCAACGACATCAACAAGTATGTAGGTAATAGTCGTAATGGTATCACCGAGGTGCAATCATTACCTGTCGCTCAAATGACAATTCTTGATAATCGCCCCCCAAACACGACTACTGATAAAGAAAACGCCATACTTACCAATGAGAAGTATCTGCTTCGTGAACAAGACCGAGATATGCAGGAATTTCCCCGAAGTGAAATTCTTCACATCCGTATTGATTATCGCTCCTACTGGTACAGGGATAAGTTAGGTCGCTGGACTTATGGCGTGTGGGGTGCATCTCGCTTCTCATCCCTTAAGCAAGCGATTCGTGCCAAGTATAACAGTATGAACAACCGCATAGCCTTGGAGGACAGCCTTACCAAGCAATACATCACAATCGGCGCAGAAGCCACGGCAGGTATCACTGACCCCGACGAAGCCAACGCTCGCCTATCGTATGTCATGGACGAGGTAGGGGACTTGTTAGACGGCCTTCGTGCTGACCAAGTGCCTATTCTCCCCCACTATGTTAAGATGGAATTCGTGGATTTGAAGAATACAGTCCCCGACAACTCATCATTCCTTGACTCGGTCAATGGAGACATCTCTTCTGTTCTTCATGTCCCTCGTGTCTCTATGGGGCAGGAAAGAGGCTCAACCTTTGCCGCTACATTTAACGCCAGTCAGTGGTCAGTGCAAGCGATTCGCCGCTTGCAGAAAGTGCTTTCTCAATCCATGCACGAATTGTTTTCAAAGCACCTTACCTTACTTGGTATCAACCACACCCTTGCCGACCTACCCAAGGTTGAATTTGAACCGATTGACGAAGAGTCTCCGTTTGAATCCACTCGTCGTGTCGTCATGGCCCATGAAGCGGGTATTACTACCCTTAACGAGGCACGAGAACAACTCGGATTAGGGGCTATGAGGGGCAGCGAAGGAAAACAACGATATGTCAAACCGAATAGTAGTAAATCAAGTGGCGAGTTGCCACGCGACAACGAGAACAAACCCCCCTCGGAGGCAGAATAATGAGAGATGGACGACAACATAAAGATTCGGTCAATGACAGAATGATTAAATACACAGCACTTCCAGCGGTTTATCTGTGGTTGGCTGCAAGTGGCGCAGTAGTGGCTATGGGAATACTCAAGCCCGATGTTGTGCTTGAAAACATTGAGGGTTTTATCGCCCTTATCGCAATCATTGGTGGAACGGCACAGCCAGCCTTCGCAACCATGCTTGAGTTGTGGAAGGCCGAACAACAAACCGAGACGGAGTTGCATCCTTCGGTTATTGAATCCCAAACCCGTGTGATGGAAGAAAGAGCCTCTCTTGAACGACAAATGGCTCTCAAAGCCCAAGAGCACAAACATACAATGGATGCCGAAGAACGCCGAGCGAGAATTGATTTGGTTCGTGAGGGTAAGGCTGTATGGAAAAAGAAAGAGGATTGACGGTAAAACATCTTCGTTTTTTACATGATGGGTGGCCGCATGAGTTTGCCACAGCCCAAGAAAAAGGTTATCCTAAAGTTTTTGACCTCATGTCTTACTGGGTACTACACTATGATGGTGTTCCTATTGGCTACACTGGCAGTCTTGATATGGGCCACTTTATCTTTGTCGGAAACACCTTTATCCTCCCACAGTATCGGCAACATGGTTGGCATTCCTATCTCCTATCCGTAAGAAACTCCAAACTTGGGCTGCGTCCAAAGGTGACAGTCTTAAATCCCATTGATGGGACAGACATGGCTAACCTCGTAAGAGTAGTCCAAAAATTAGGCTACAAGCCAATAAGGTCGTATAGGGATGTGGAAGATGTCATGTCGCTAAATCTCTATGATGAAATTCGCAGCGAAAATCAACAATTGTGGCGAATGGATTAAAAGTCAGTCGGTATGTGGGTATATCATGCCGAGTCCTCGTGACGGTGAAATGCGTAAGGATTTCGTCGCCCGCTGTATGGCGGACAGCAAGTCCACGAAGGACTTTCCGGACCGAGAGCAACGCTATGCTTTCTGTATGAACACCTTTGAGGACAGCGACTACACGGCTTCTATTGAGACTGTGGAGGCTTTGCAGTATGGTCGCCCTAAGAAGAATGACATTCGTAAGACACCAGCCAAGCCAAGCGAGCGACGCAAGGGTTCAAAGAAAAACAAAAAGGACTCGGCAAGCAAGCCTAACAAGTCCATTTCAATGAGCAAGGAAACTGAGGCTCGTATTCGCAAGTTGATGACTGAACACAATAAGAAAGTGTCTGCAAAAGGCAAAGGCTCTAAGGCGGGAATGGGAGCCTTGAAATCAGTCTTTCGTCGTGGTGCTGGTGCTTTTAGCAGGTCACATGCACCTAATATGTCCCGAACCGGATGGGGAGTTGCGAGGGTCAAAGCGTTCCTCTATCTATTACGGAATGGCAGACCCTCTAACCCCAACTACAAGCAAGACAATGACCTACTTCCCAAGTCCCATCCCCGAAGCAGCGCCAAAGCCAGTGTTGAAGATGAAGAGCCTTTTACCTACGATTTCCCCGAGTACGAGGATTGGGGTGTTGAATCCCCAACAATTGAATTAGAGGCCGCAGAATACCAAGGTAAGAAGGTCACCCTTAACAAACCATTCCGAACACAAGGCGGAAAAAAGAAGTTTGCTGTGTATGTGCAAAACTCAAGCGGTCGTGTTATCATCGTGCGCTTCGGTGACCCTAATATGGAAATCAAGCGAGATGACCCAAAGCGACGCAAGGCATTCCGAGACAGACACAACTGCGATACTGCAAAAGATAAAACAACTCCCCGTTACTGGTCATGCCGACAATGGCGTGGCGGAAATAAGGTTGAGGCAAATGAGGGCGATACTATGGACGAAGAATACTATGAAGAATTCTATGACGAAGAAGAAACGATTGAGGCTAATGAAGAATCCTGCTGTGGCGGTTGTGCTGAAAAGACTGCGAAGGAATTGCGGAAGGATGTGTACGACAACCCCCGTGAGGCTGGCGCACGAGCAGAAGAAATCGGATGCAAAGGTATTCATTCCCATAAGGAAGGCGACGACACTGTGTTCATGCCTTGTGAATCCCACGAAGAGTATGAAGAAAAGACTGGCGAAAAGGTCGCATACTACAAAGACGATGAGGACAAAGAAGCCTCGTATCACGACGACTCGTGTGGCGTTGGCGAAAAAATGGTCGGCGGCAAGTGCGTGCGTGTCGCAGTGACCTGTGAGATTGAGGTTGAAGAAATTGAAACTCGCATTGAAGCATCAACTGGTAAAACCATTATGAGAATTAGTGGTGTAGCATTTACAGACGGTGTCAACAAAAACTCGTGGGGCATTCGCCCCGCACTCGCAAAGCGTCTTGCCGACGAGATGATTGGTGCAGATGTCACCCTTAATCACCCCAAGGCTGAGATGGGTCGGTTCACTCGTAATATGGACGGCGGCACGAATGAAGCCGTTGTGGGAGAAGTCACCGAAGCATCCTACCACGAGCGCAAAGGTGGCTATGTTGTCCGCTATGTTGCCGAAGTTGTTCGCCCCGAACTTTTCTCGGCACTTGAGTCCGGCTATGGTGTCTCCATCGGCGGAACAGGTATTCCCTCGGAAGTCATTGAGGCTAAAGAAGCGGGAGGCCGCCCTACTATGTGGTTTGCTGATGATTTCGCCTTTGACCATCTAGCGATTGTGTATAGGCCCGCATACAAGGAGGCTAATATTGAAAAGGTTGAAAAGGTTGAAGCAAGTGAAACCTTTATGTATCAAACCGATGGTAGCGATAATCAACCGAAGGTGGAAAAAATGACCGACGAAGAAATCAACATGGCCTCAGAACTTGAGGCTCTCAAAGCAGAACTTGTCCTACGAGAAGCACGAATCTCCGAATTTGAAGCCGCAGATGTCGCACGAGCAGAAGAGGGTCGCCTCTCTCTTGTGAACAAGGCAAGCGAATTGGGACTCAAGGGACACGAAGAATTTTCCGTTGAGACGCTAAACACCATGATTGCATCATGGGAAGCATCTCGCCCTGTGGTTGAAGAACCAAAAATTGAGATGGCACCAGCCGTCCCAGCATCCGAACCTGTGGCCGCTTCCGAAGCCGCAGAACCCGTGGTCGCCAACTACCTCAACGGCAACCTCGTCAAGACTCCCGAAACCCTATACGCTCGTGCATACGACGCATGGGCCAAGGCTTACAACCAAGTCATGGTCGGAGAGACGAAAGCAAAACTATACAACCAATTGGAGTGATAAAATATGAGCATGTATTCCGGACTAAGCCCTGTCAACGCAAAAGACATTCAAAACACATTTAGCCAAAGCGGTTTGCTGGTCATGTATCACGCAGACGGTATCAAAGTGACCGCAGGTGTGACCGATAAGCCAATCGGTGTCACGCTGGACGAATCCAGCCGTGGTGCTGATAACACCCTTGAAGCCGCCGGAACCGGCACGGTTTCAATCCTCCCATTCAGCGGTGTTCAATACATCCGTGTCATCACCAACGGTGCTGTCAAGACGGGTGCCCCTGTGTATATGGCTCAAACAGCCGAGGCAGACGGACACTGCAAAGTGAACGACGCAACCAACTCAGCGCAATTCATTGGCTACTACATGGGTGAGGATGGTATCACCCCCGCCACTGGCGATTTGATTCCTGTTTCATGCCACCCCGTGGCGGCTTGAGCAGAATAATAAAAATGGAGATGAAAATATGAGCAACCAATCACTTGAAGAAATCCTAAATGTCAGCGCCGCAACCGGACCCTTTGGTAAGGGCGACGCTGTTCTTGAGCAAACCCTCCGAGACTTTATCCAACTACAATCCACCACGATTGCAGTCGGAACGCAAGTCGTCGGTGTCCGCACTGTCGGCTGGCTTACCTTCACATGGTACACCGGCGCAAGCGGAACCTTCCAATACCCACTGGACGACAACGCAGTCGTTGACCCAACCAAGATTGGAACGGCTAACTACTCCGTCCACTTGGAAAAGGGACAGGGTCGCTGTGTGTTCCTAGACTCCACCCTCCTCCGAGGCGAGTCCTTTGAGAACATGAACCGACAGCAGTTGGCTATCATCCAAGCCCGTGCTGACCTCATTGACAACCACATCCTAGGAAAGTTGCACGGTGGCGCTGGTCAAACCCAAGCCGCTACTGCTGTTTGGGGCACTGGCTCGGCTGACGAAGAAGCAGACATCTTGGACGCTATGGACAAGATTTTCAACAACGGTCGTGTTTCGGGCAACGAGCCTTTGGCTCTTATCCTGCCAGCCACCTGCCGCTCGCAGATGATGAACACCCGCCTTTACACGAACCTCTTGCAGTCCCTCCAAGAGCGACTCAACACAATGATTACGCTTGATGTGTATTACACACGAGACTTCGGCGCAAGCGGTGCAATCGGCTCCGACGCTCTCTTGCTAATCAAGGGCGCACAGACGGCTGAATTCTTCACCTACAACGGCGACGGATTCCAAGAGACTGAATTGACCCGTATTGAGGGTGTCGGTTTCTCGTGGCTTCTCACCTCCTACATGGGGACTGTGGTTCACGAGCACCAAGATGGCGCAGCATCCGGTAAGAACAACCGCATCTGCAAAATCACTGGCGTAGTCGCTTGAGGTTGATTCACTTGGCTGAATCCAAGGCCGCACTTGTGCGGCAGTTGAAAGAGCGTGGCGTGCCCGTGCCTAAAGGTGCTAAGGTCAGCGACCTCCAGCACCGCCTAAAGCACTGGAAAGGTGGCAAGGGTTATCTCATGCGCCTCGCCTTGACTCCGAAGAAAGACTCACTGGCTGCTGTTCTTGAGCAGGGTAAATTGTATTGGGTGCCCAACAGCACCTATGCCGAACAACTTGCCAAGACACGAGTTGTGTATATTGTGGGCATGGAATCGGAGCCGCCAGCATCAGTCGTCGCACTGGATGTGCCGATTGATTTTTAAGACGCACCGCAAATAGGTGTTCTTGATGGTAGTCTCCACTGATAACATTCGGGACTTGCTCAACAGGCCGAGAGGCTTGAATGACGCAACGGTCACTGAGATAATCAGTATTCGGACTACGGAAGTGAATAAGATTGCCCGTGGTTCTTTATACAGCGTGGGTGACCATGCCGTGAGTACCGATTTGAAAGAGGGCGCTATCAAGTTGCTATGCGCTCTTGACTGCCTAAATATTCTAATTGATACTGTACCGTCATACTATAGCGAGAGTGAAAGAAGTGTGTATGACCGCAGGTTTCAACAACAAATTGAAACCATTCAGCGCAGGGCCGATGAAGCCGTTGCGATGATTAAGGAAGGAGAAGGTTCGGCCTTCGTCGTCAAGAAAACTACCTCTCGCCTACCAAGCGATTGAGGTGTTTAGATGGCAGACAGATATTGGATTTCTAACACCAACTCCAACGCCAACACAGCGAGCAATTGGAATACAGCAGCAGACGGCACTGGTTCCAGCGGAGTCCCCACCACAAACGACAGCGTATTCATAGGTCATAGCGACACTCTAGCAATCGCTAAAGGCAATGGAATATGCACATGGGACATAGCAACCACGCTAACGGCTATGACTGTGTATAGTGGCTATAACGATGTGATTGAGACAGGGGAGACTATATCGTTCACTACCCCCTCCACTATCACGCATGCTGATGCTGATTGGGATTCGTTAGGGTATCGGGTTGGTATGAAAATCATAGTCAGCGGTGCCACTAACGCTGGCAACAACGCCACGCTCACAGTCGCTACCATATCGGATAATGTGCTGACTGTTGCCGAAACATCAGTTGTCACCGAGGCTGCTGGCGCTACTATCTCTGTCACTTATCAAGCACGACTTGATTTACAGGCTGACATTACACTTAACTTGCTTACACTGGACGGGCACATTCTCAACTCATCCGGTTCCGACCAAAAGATAACCTTTTCCGGAACCTACATCTCAGGCACGGATAGCAGATATATTCTTAATGGGGATAATCAACTGGTGACATCCACCAACTTATCATACACCATAGATTCTTCGGCTAATGGCACTAACCCCCTATATTTTGATGATGGCAACTACCCCTCAATAAAAATAAGTGGTAGTGGGCATATCTGCTTTGGTCACAAAACCCCGACGAGTAATTTGTTCGGACAAGCAACATTTGCACAGTTTGACATGTCTGTAAATACCACTACCTCAGTTGATACGACAGCGGCACCTTTAGACAATCAAAGTAAAAAATTTGTGGTTCAATCCGCTTCAACTTTTGCGATGGCCGCCAACCTTTTTGACGCAGGTAAGTCAACATGGGAGTTTCAACTTGACACCTCAGCCTTTGCATTTCCAGTGTCTAGCGATACCGCCACATTCAACTGGTATAATCTTGTAATATCCAGTGAAGGGAGTGGTCGTAAGACTACTATCCCCTCTAATCGCACACTGAGCGTCAACAGTATCACAGTTGGGGTCAATGCTGTTCTTGAGGGTCATAAGGTGAGAGGTGAGCCTTGTAGCACAGTTGTTTCAGTGCGCCGCCCTAAAATCCTAGGGGCTTGGAATTTCTCACAAGTAAGTGACGGTATTTATGCCTCACTTATGGAAACTGCGTTTCCAATAACCCCCTCAAGTGGCGCTATTGGTCGTGTGCAGATTTCAAATGGTTCGGGCGCATTCACCAACGATGAAAAATTAACATGGACGAGTGCTACCTCCACCCTGCTTGTTAATGGCAAGTTGACAGTGACAGGGTTGATTGACCCTACCGGTATGGAATTCACCCCCGTCGCCGCTAACCCATCCACTCCTAACCCCGATAAGACAATATGGGTGAACAGTGGCGATAGTAATAAATTGTATTTTGGTTCAAGCGCAGTTAATGGTGCCGGACCAGCAGGTCCACAAGGGCCAGCAGGAGCAGATGGTGCTGACGGAACCGATGGTGCAGACGGTGCAGATGGGGCCGATGGTGCTGACGGGGCAGATGGAGCGCAAGGTCCAGCAGGTCCAGCCGGTCCACAAGGACCAGCAGGGACTGGGGGAACACCTTCGGGTTCGGCTGGTGCTATTCAATTTAGCGACGGCTCTGCCTTTGACGACGACGGTGCAAACCTGCATTGGGATGATACAAACAACCGCCTCGGCGTTGGGTTAAATGCGCCGGAACACACGCTTCATGTTGATGGGGTAGGCAATTTCCCTATGCGAATGCAAGCAAGCCAAGGCAACCTTCGGATGAATATGTTCGGTCATCTTCACATTCAAAACGATAACTCAAATCCAATTGACGGAAACACCATAGACAGTCCTCTTTGGCATATCGGTCAGCGTGATGGAGGGCAATTTGACATAGCCTTCGGTGCTTTAAGCACCCAATTGGTTTCGTATAATGACCGATTGCTGGAATTAAAGCGAGCCAACAATAGCGCAACGGGAGCAAAGCAAATCGGCTTCTTAGGGGCTACGCCGGTAGCACAACAGAGCGTAGTGGACCCCGCAGCAGCAGGTTTCAATCCGGTTGGTGCAAGTGCCAACGAAGTAGCATTACAAACAAGCCTTGATTCAGTTATAGCAGCATTACAGGCTCTTGGATTATTTGCATGAGGTGA
>Ga0098049_1000349_pt1 | contig 19243 bp, 20 predicted proteins | sample 13BtaG_FD_92582 | JGI IMG/M metagenome (GOLD analysis project Ga0098049, IMG submission 92582) | Marine viral communities from the Subarctic Pacific Ocean - 13B_ETSP_OMZ_AT15268_CsCl metaG | ecosystem: Environmental > Aquatic > Marine > Oceanic | place: Subarctic Pacific Ocean | collected...
ATTGTTGGTGGAATGATGACAGGTAATACCGAATCAGGTATTACAGTCACATACGAAGACGGAGACGGAACTGTAGACTTTACAGTAAGTCTTTCATCATTCGATACAGATGCATTATCAGAAGGAAGTTCAAACCTTTACTATACAGATGCAAGAGCAGATGCTAGAATTGATGCAGCAGATACAGATGCATTATCAGAAGGAAGTTCAAATCTGTATTATACAGATGCAAGAGCAGACGCAAGAGTTCAGAATGCAATCGTAGATTCAGATACTTTCGCAGGTGCAAGTGCAACTAGTGTTCCTTCTTCAGAATCAACAAAAGCATATGTTGATGCACAAACAACAGACGAAACTGCAGAGGGGTCAACAAACCTTTATTTTACAGAAGCAAGAGTTAAATCTTACTTAGGTGGTGGAACCTTTGACGGGAATATAATTCCAAGTGCAGATAACACTTATGACTTAGGTTCATCTTCCAAGATGTGGAAGGACGTGTATATCGGGCCAGGGTCATTATATGTTAACGGACAAAAAGTTATTGAAGAAGATTCAGGAACTATTGTTTTCAGTGCAGATGACAACCAAAATATGTCAATACAACCAAGTGGTTCGGGTGATTTAGAACTAGACCCAGTTGGAAGTGGTGTAATTGCTGTTAAAGGCCCTTTTCAAATTGAAGACGGACAAAATATTACTAACAGTGCTGGAAACGCAGTATCATTCAGTAATAACATAGTAGTTGACCAAATTGCCTCAAAATCAACAGACACTAACTTAGTGTTAAGTGGTAATGGAACAGGTAATGTCACATTAAACGACAACGTTGCAATTTCAGGTGACTTAACAGTTTCAGGAACTACAACAACTGTAAATTCAGAAACAATTTCACTTGCAGATAACATTATTGCATTAAACAGTAATTTCACTTCAGGTTCACCAACAGAAGATTCAGGTCTTAGTATCACTAGAGGTGGTTCTACTGCAAAAACTCTTCTTTGGGACGAAACAAATGATAAATGGACTGTAGGTTCAGAAACTTTTGTTGCTGCGACTTTTGAAGGAAACTTAACTGGTAATGTCACTGGAAATACTTCAGGTAGTGCTGGAACAGTCACTTCTATCAGTGGTCATAATATCTCAGTCCTAACAAACGACAGTGGATACTATAAAGCATCAGACAACGTATCATTAGGAACTATTGCATCAGGTGCGATAACAATCACTAATGCAACAAACAGTGGTGGAACTGCAAGAAACGTTTACCAATCAACATCAGCTCCTACAAGTAGTGATGGTGCAGTTGGTGATTTATGGGTTCTTTACTCCTAATATAGGGAGTAATAGAATTGCATAAATATAATATTAATATTCAGTGGAGATAAGATAAATGGCAACAGGTTATAGACAATATCCCTATATATCAAACGCTCAACAGCCTTTTACGTTTCAGAGTCCATTTACGTATTCTGCAAGGTATCCAGCAAGTGCTCAACAACCTTTTACGTATCAGAGTCCTTTTACGTATAATGCGAGGTATCCAGCAAATGCTCAACAACCTTTTACGTATCAGAGTCCGTTCACATATAGGGTTCCTTACATTGCTAATGCAAGACAACCATTAATCTATAGAAACCCTTTCACATATAGGGTTCCATATATTGCTAATGCAAGACAACCTATAATTTATTCACATAGGTCTCCATTTACGTATAGAAATCCTGTAAATGGACAACAACCTAACATTAGGAATGCACAAACACCATTCACATATAGAAATCCAGTTAATGGTCAAGAACCTAACATTAGGAATGCTCAGACTCCATTTACATATAGAAACCCTGTAAATGGTCAAGAACCTAATATTAGAAACAGACAGACTCCATTTACATATGACAACAGACAACCTTCTACATATCAGAGTAGACAACCTTCTACTTATCAACATAGAAGTCCGTCAACCTATATTAACCAACAGCCGTCAACGTATACTAATCAACAACCTTCTACATATGCAAGACAGGGACAAACACCCGAAGCTAGATGGGACGGAGTTGTATCACAGCAATGGCCTGCAACCCCAATTAGTTAAGGAATAAGATATGGCAACAGGAAATCAAAAAGTAAAAACACCTTCAGGTTGGAATTCAACTCAAGGTGCGTGGGTCAAAACTGGTTCTTCTTCATGGAGTGCAGTTGACCAAATCTATGTTAAGACACCTTCAGGGTGGAACAATGCGTCAGGACAAGAATTAACTCAAATTCCTTATCCTTATATTGCAAATGCTCAGACACCTTATATTGCAAATGCTCAGACACCTTATACTGCGAATGCACAAAATCCTTCTATTAGGAATGCACAGACACCTTATATTGCGAATGCTCAGACACCTTATATTGCGAATGCTAGACAACCTTCTACTTATCAACATAGAAGTCCGTTCACTTATCAGAACCCTAGTAATGCAAGACAACCTTCTACATATCAATATAGGTCTCCATTTACATACAGAAATCCTGTAAATGCACAACAACCTAACCAAAGGAGTAAACAGTCACCTTTCACATACAATGCAAGGTATCCTGCGAATGCTCAAAGTCCTAGTAATAAACAGTCACCTTTTACATACAGTGCAAGGTATCCTGCGAATATAAGACAACCAGTTCCAGCAAGAAACCCATTCACATATAGGGTTCCATATATTGCTAATGCTAGACAACCAGTTCCAGCAAGGAATCCGTTCACATATCGTGTGCCTTATATTGCTAATGCTAGACAACCAGTTCCAGCAAGGAATCCGTTTACATATAACCATAGACAGCCTGGAGTTTACTTCTTCCAAAGCGGTGGTGGTGGTGGTGGATATGTTCCTGTCTTTGGCCCTGACAACCCATACGACCAAGGAAATTTTAGATAAACATATCCAAATATAAAATCAAATAAAAAAGGGGTTCTGCAGACCCCTTTTTTATGTCCTAAATATATACTATGAAATACTTGAAATACTATTCAGACGTTATCAACGAAATTAAACCCGAAGATTGGAACTTAAAGGAAATGGATTTCCGAGACCTTATTGCAAAGGAAGATTACAATATTGGTGTTTTCCAAGATGTTTATAATATAGACAAAAAATCAGAAGAATACAAATCATTTAAATATATTTTTGAAAATATTATTCCACCTACAAAAATCATAAAATGGGGTGATATACTAGAACTTAGAAAGAATAAAACCTTTTTAGGTTTCCAAGGTGCTGGACTAGAATCTATTCACTATCACAAATTTTTGCCTAACGTATACACAGCAATAGAAAGAGAAGGTAGACAAGTAGGTCAAATGGATTGTAAGACTGCAGATGGTGAGTATGCAGATATAAGAAATTATGTAGAACTTACAGAAGAACAGAAATCAGATATGTGGTCTGAAATTCAAGTAAACTCTATGTATTATCATAGTGCAAAGGCACATTGGTTAATTCAGAGTATCCAAGAAGAGGGTTTAAGACACCCAATACAAGGAACTACATATAAAGTTGATAATAGATTTGGTTTTAGAATACACCCAGGCTCTATTAGGTCTAAAGTTTTCGAGGAATTAGAAGACCCCAACTTTGAAATATTTGCAACAGATATACATGATATCTTTGATATAACACCTTTAACTTGTGATGAAGCATTAGAGTTTTGGAGAAAGAAACTAGAAGATAAAAAAGAACATGTAAGTCACCCCAGTCTATCAATAACTTTCTGTAATGGAAATTTAGAATACAATCATAACTTAATGGAGTTGGGTTTTAGAGAAGAGGTTTATGCACATAGTAAAAAGGCCACACTTCAATCAAAAGGTAAACCCCTTAATATTTACATAGGATATGATTCTAATCACGGAGACCTACATGAGGTCAACAAAAGTTCAATACTAAATTCATTGACTAAAAGTATGGGTCAATATCAAAAAGAAACTCATTGGGAACCCGAAATCAAATTCCTTGACATTTCTAAACTTCCCGACTATAATAGAGAGTATGCAAATCAATCTACTGAATTTACTTACAGTAGATTTTTAATTCCACATTTAGAAAACTATGAAGGATATAGTATCTTTATTGATAATGACTTCATATGGAGAAACAATATTTTACCTCTATTCTATTATCTGAACTTAGATGATGCAGTTGCATGTATTCAGTATAAACAAATAGAACACGATACAACTAAGTTTAATGGTGAGGTCAATATAGATTATCCTAAAAAACTATGGTCAAGTCTTATGATTTTTAATAATGGTCATGAAGACTGTAAAAAGTTAACACCCGAAGCTGTCAATACATGGACAGGGAAACAACTACACCAATTCGAATGGACTGATAAGATTAGTCCGATACCCGAAAAGTATGTATTTACCGAAGGGTATGATAACCCCGATGAAAAATGGGATTACCATGGTATTCACTATACAAGGGGAGGCCCATGGGTAAAAGACATGGATTATTCCAACATAAATAATCTAGAGGATTGGATAAAAGCAAAAAACATCTTGCAAAAATAACAATTCTATTATATAATAGAAAGAGGAACAAATAAAATGAATGCATTAATCTACACGGAAAACGGAAAACTAATAATTAGAAAACCAAATGGTTTGGAATGGGAATATGAAAATGTTGATAAACCCGAACTAGGATTTGATTATGAGGTTCTTGTCTATGACGATATTGAAGTTAAAATATCAAAATGGAATGACGAAATTAGAGATTTTGAAGGACAGGAAAAATCTACATTATCTGATGAAGACAAACGTAGTATTGAACTATACATAGAAAATGCAGAACCACCTTTAGGATATAACTTAAATACTCAGTATATCAACAGACTAGAACAAACAATTGCTGGATATACTCAAGCAACTTCAGAGTTATATGGTATGACTGATTTATATTATGCATCATACGCTGGAAGAGAAGGTTCAAATCACCCTAGACGTGCAGATGCAAGAAGAGTTTTAGAATATTGTGATACTGCATACTCATGTTTTAGTCAGATTGCTCAAGAGATAATGTCCACAAGAGAAGATACTCTAAAACAATATGAAGAATACTTATCTGTAATTCCCGAACCACTAGTTCTTCCCGATTCTAGAACGGGTTAATGTATGGAGCTCATTCATCATAATGAGTCCTTTAAGTTAAAAGATATAGGATTCCCCCTTAAAGACATTCACATAATTGATAATTGGTTGCCAGTTCAACTACATCATTGGGTTGACGAATCAATTAGTAATTGCAACATTTGGGCAAAAAGGAATGAAGTAAGGGGAACAAGTCCTACAGGTTTATCACATCATCAATTTTGGGGTGGAACACTACTTTCTGCACTTGAAAGAAGTCCCAAATATGCATACCCCAATTTCGCAGGTGATATCTCAGATTACCACAATTCTGCACCCAAGTTAGTAGCAAGATTTTTAGATAAAAAACTACAAACTGATTTTGGATTTATATGGGAGAGATTTCAGTATATGGGATTAAACTCTCAAACACAAGGATTGCATGGAACAACTCATTCAGATTGTAATATGGAAGATGAGTGGAACCTATCTTTTCTGTATTACACTAATAAGTTTTGGTCAAAACATTGGGGAGGCCCTTTGAGAATATACGATGAAATGCAACAGGGTTTACATGGAAGAGACGACCACATTAAGAACCACCAAATTGCAGAAATAGAGTTTGTTCCAAATAGACTCGTTGTATTTGACGGAAGAATACCACATGGTGCAGACGCACCCACACACGAAGCACGATATATAGATAGGAAGTCAATAGTAATCAGAGGTGATGAAATTAGACTCGTAGAAGATAAAGAATGGTTTAAACAATGCCCACAATAGAATTCAATACATTTAATGAACAGACTTTAAAGGATACTAAACCAGTATTAGCAAAATCTGTCACACCCGATTGGTGGAAAGGTATGAAGTTCAATGAATATACTCGTGGAATCATGGGAACTACTATACGTGCATGTCCAGCCATGGACGATTGGTTAAAGAGTGGTTGGTATTTGTGTGCAAATCGAGATATGATTGTGAAAAATGGTCACATAGACGACAATGGTGACAGTCAATATGTCGCAGCTCAAGAATTTGGAGATGGTTGGGAAACTGCTTCTCCTAATCACCCTTCATGGCAGATGGGATATGCATTTCAATATCTTCATGATGATGAAGCACCTGTAAGAAGTGCATTCAAGTTCAGAAATGCATGGAACATAACTACACCGCCTGGATATTCTACATTGTATCTAGACCCATTCTTATTTCAAAATAAATACTTTGCAACATGGCAGGGAATTATTGATACAGATAAGTTTAATGCAAACTATGACAATGCACAAATTATATTTTATCCACGTGTTGACCACTCGTTTGTTATAAAGAAGGGAACCCCTTTAGTTCAAGTAATACCATTTAAAAGAGAAGAATGGAATGCAACTTACATAGTAAACGGGAGTGAAGATTGGACAAAGAATAGAAGTTATTTAACTGCAAATGAAGGTCGTAATAAAACTATGGACGAGTTTTCAAGAGACCCATCAACTTCTAATGAAGCAAGAAGTGAAGAATTTGCATTGGGTGGATATCGAGGGGGGAAACTACATACAGGTAAAGGAAAAAACTTTAAAGAAACAAGTCCACCACCCGAGTGTCCTTATCATGTCAGTGAAGACTCACCCGAAATACAATTAGAATTACCTATAGGAGATAACGATGGCGATTAGATTACTATTTCCATATGCATGTATTGAAAGAAACCTTTTAGATGAAGGTGTATTGACAGAAGATTACGTGGATATGTTGAAAAATGATATGGACAGTATGAGAAAAAAAGACCCGAAGGGTAGACAAGTTTCTAATCAATATACTGGTTGGCAGTCTGATGATGGTGTAGAGAGAAGTCCAGTGTTTGCAAAAGCCTTGAGAGCAATTAAAAATACATTTGATGATGAATTATTGAGTTATACAGGACATAATCCAGCTGAGGTTCAATTATCAATAGGTAATTCATGGGCAAACATTAATGATAATACAGCATGGAATGCTCCACACTTACATAATGGTTGTTGGTATAGTGGTGTGTTTTATATAAAAGCAGATGGTGATGAGGGTTGTTTTATGGCTATTGATACAGATTGTAAAGTAGTTTCAGACTTTCCACATTCTCCTAGAGAACAACAGAACTGGAAACTTGCACCAAGGACTGGAACTTTATTCTTATTTCCAAGTGCATTAATGCATATGGTTGAACCCAACCTTACTCAAAAAGATAGGTATAGTATATCATTCAATATGAATATAAACTTCCTTTCAGCTTCGTCAAGATTATCTACAGGTAGAGGATTTCACCCCGATGAACTTGTTTTTCAGACTGACGAAAGTGGAAAACTAATTCAAATACCTACTCCAGTAGACGACTAGCATTCATAAATAATGGTATGGAAATCGTCATATCACCTTACATCTTATGGAATGTCATAATGACAGTCGTAATCTTACCAATAGGTTTTTTGGTAAGGAACGTATTGTCAGAACAAAAGAGAATTGATATTCTAATCAATAAAACAAGAGAAGAGATTGCTAGAGACTACGCAACTAGAGAACAAATTGAAGCTGATTTTCAAAGAATTATGGATTCAATTAGTAATATAGATACAAAGATAGATAGACTTCAAAGTAAAACCTATTTCCAAGATTAAATTCGTTATAAATAGTAGTATAACAGGAAACTACTATGGCAGAACCAAATTCAAAAGCAACCTTTAAAGAGTATATAAAAAGAAAACTTGGAGCTCCAGTTCTAGAAATCAACGTGGACGATGACCAATTTGACGATAGAATGGACGAAGCTCTGCAGTATTTCCGTGAATATCATTACGATGGTTCTATAAAAACATACCTCAAACACCAAATTACCCAAGACGAGATTGATTCATTTAAAACGAATGAAACTCACACTGCAGCGACAAGTGGAACACATGCAATTTCAGGTCAGACGTTTGGTGAAGGTCAAAACTACATTACACTACCCGAACATGTGTTAAGTGTATTGCAGATATTCCCTTTCAATTCGGGTCAGACTTCAAGTATGTTTGATATTCAATACCAATTAAGACTTAATGATTTGTATGATTTAACTTCAACCAGTGTTTTATATTATTCACAAGTTCAATCACACTTATCACTTTTAAACGATATCTTAGTGGGTCAGATACCTATAAGATATAATATGCACTCTAACAGACTCTACATGGACTACAGTGCAAGTAAATTAAGTGCTGGTGAGTATATCATTATTGAATGTTATAGAAAATTAGACCCTACAGACATGACTGATATCTACAATGATATGTGGTTGAAAAAATATGCAACTGCATTAGTTAAGTATCAGTGGGGTGAAAACCTATCCAAGTTCCAAGGTATTGCACTTCCAGGCGGGGTGACACTCGATGGTTCTGCAATGAAACAAGAAGCACAAGAAGAAATTACAAAATTAGAAGAAGAGTCTAGACTGAACTTTGAAATGCCAGTCATGGACTTAATGGGGTAATAAATGCCTACAAACGTATTTTTTAACCATGCAGTATCTACTGAACAACACCTTTATGAGGATTTAGTTGTTGAGTCATTACGAATTTATGGTCACGAAACATATTATCTACCAAGAGAAATTGTAGAGGAAGACACTATACTTGGTGAAGACGTGCAGTCAACATTCGGTGATGCATATTCCGTAGAAATGTATTTAGAAAATACAGAAGGTTTCGAAGGAGAAGGAGACCTCATGTCTAAGTTTGGTGTCCAAGTAAGAGACCAAGCAACATTTATCATATCACTCAGAAGTTGGGAGAGATTCATATCTTTGGATTCTAACCTTGCAACTTCAATGAGACCCAACGAGGGAGACTTACTTTATTTTCCTCTTAGTGGTTCAATGTTTGAAATCAAATTCGTAGAACACGAGAATCCATTTTATCAAGTGGGTAAACTATTTGTATTTAAATTACAATGTGAGTTGTTTGAATATAGTGGAGAAGATTTCGATACTGGTTCATATGCAGACTTGATAGAACTAGACCAAGCATATTCAATAGGATTAACAATGACTGGTCAAGATGCATATAGTATTGGTGAAAACATAACTAAGGACGGAGTTGTTGTTGGTGAGGTTCAAACGTCACTAGGTAATGCAACAACAATTATTCATAACACTGCAACACTTACAGTCGGTGATACACTTGTTGGTGTAGATTCGGGTGTATCTGATACAATTGCAGCTATCAATGACGTATTAACTATGTCTAACGATGGTTCTGCACAAAATAAAGACTTTGAAGATAAAGCAGATAACTACTTAGACTTCTCAGAGACAAACCCATTCGGTGAGGTCACATAATGTTTGGGACACATTTTTATAATGAGACAATTAAAAGAGCAGTGTCAATCTTTGGAACACTGTTTAATAATATCACATTAAAGAAAACAAAGGAAGACGGAACTGTATTAAGTATAACAAAGGTTCCAATTTCATACGGCCCAAAACAAAAATTTCTTGCAAGACTACAAGAAGAACCCAATCTCTCTGATAACAACAGAAGTGCAATTTCTTTACCAAGACTTGCATTCGAACTAAATGGTTTTGAGTATGACCCTACAAGACAACAAAATAAATTGATAAGACATTCTAAATCTGATTTAGATACAGACGGAGTGAATCGTTCATATCAATACAACCCAGCACCATACAACCTAACTTTTACACTAAGTGTTCTTGCAAAGAACATGAATGATGCATTACAAATCGTAGAACAGATACTACCATATTTCCAACCCGAATATACAGTCACAATGAAAATGATTGACTCTATGTCAGATACTAGAGACGTTCCAATCACACTTAATAGTGTTGCAATGGAAGATACTTATGAAGGTTCCTTTGAGGAAAGAAGAGTTATTGAGTATACCTTAGAGTTTACTATGAAACTATACTTCTTCGGCCCAGTTTACACTGGAAGTGTTATTAAAAGTGTTATTGAAAGAGAATATATCAATACAGGAAATGCAAACTTTACAACTTCAGAGATTAATGATTCAGGATTAGTCAAAGAGGTTAAACACTATGAACCTGCTTTTGCAGAAATACCAAATGTAGTGTCCAACTCCACAACAATCACCTTTCCAACTGCAATAAATACAAAGATAAGTGCAAATGACGAAGTATTTGGAACAGGAAATGCAACCAATCCAACAGTAGTTTCAGTTGCAACTGATAAACTATCTATGGTAGTTTCAGATGCAGTGACTATAGAAACGAACACTACACTTAAATTTGTAGGTTCTGTTGACCCAACAGATACATTCGTAGTTGCAGAAACAGTGACATTTTATGATGATGGTGCTAAAGAAAGTTTTAGTGAAACCAATGACAGTTAATTATGACAAAAGAACCAATAGACGATAAGTTAAACTCTCTCTTAGATATCAACACCGATATCAAAAAAGAAACACAAGTAGTCCAACTTCCTTCAAGAGCAGAGAATATGGACACGGACTATAAGTATGCCCGTGAGAACCTCTATAACCTCGTAGAACGTGGACAAGATGCTATTGACGGAATACTTGAGTTGTCCAAAGAAACCGAACACCCACGTGCATATGAGGTCGCAGGACAGTTGATAAAGACAGTAGCCGATACTGCAGAGAAACTACTAGACGTTCAGAAAAAAATTAAGGATTTAGAAAAAGAGGACGAACAAAGAATAGGTAAAGTTGAAAATCACCTATATGTTGGTTCTACTTCAGAACTGCAAAAGTTTTTGAAGAAAGAAAAGAAAGATGGTTAAACCCACAAACGAAGGTTATCTTGGTAATAATCTAATAAAAAGAGCTGGAATTGAAACCCAGTATACCAAAAAACAGATGGCAGAATACTTGAAGTGTTCTGAAAATCCTGCTCATTTTATAGAAAATTATACACAAATCATATCACTAGACGAGGGTATGGTTCCTTTTCAATTACGTGGATATCAAGAAAACCTAATCAATCATTACAATGAGAATCGTTTTAATGTGGTTCTTGCAAGTAGACAGAGTGGTAAATCAATCACGTCTTGTGCATATCTATTGTGGTTTCTGTTATTTAAACCCGAAGTCACTGTAGCGGTTCTTGCAAACAAAGGTGCAATTGCAAGGGAAATGATTGCACGTATCGTCACCATGTTAGAGTCTGTTCCTTTCTTCTTACAGCCAGGTGTTAAGATTCTAAACAAAGGGTCAATTGAATTTGCAAATGATAGTAAAGTCGTTGCAGCTGCAACTTCTTCAAGTTCAATTCGTGGACTTTCAATTAACCTACTATACTTAGACGAGTTTGCATTCGTAGACGATGCAGAGACATTCTATACTGCAACATATCCCGTTGTGACCTCGGGTAAAGACTCTAAGGTTATTATTACCTCTACTGCAAATGGTGTGGGTAATATGTTTCATAAGATATATGAATCTGCAGTTCACGAACAATCGGAATATAAATCCTTTCTTATCAACTGGTATGACGTGCCAGGCCGAGATGAGGAGTGGAAGAAAGAAACTATTGCAAACACCTCAGAAGCACAATTTGAACAAGAGTATGGGAACTCATTCTTAGGAACTGGTAATACACTTATTAACTCTAATACACTATTAGGTATGAGAGCAATAGAACCCGACTGGAATAGAGACAACTTATTTCTATATGAAAAACCATTAGAAGGTCATAGATACGTATGCACTGTAGACGTATCCAAAGGTAGAGGATTAGATTACTCTTCATTTACAATTATAGATGTGACTACAAGTCCCTTTAAGCAAGTATGCACATATAGAGATAATATGATAAGTCCCCTTCTCTTCCCCGATATTATAAATAAGTATGTTAAACATTATAATGAACCAGTCGTTATTATAGAAAATAATGCAGAGGGTGGAATGGTTGCAACACAACTACATTACGAGATAGAATATCCGAATGTATTTGTTCAAGGTCAATTAAAAGCCGAAGACATAGGTGTGACCATGTCTAGAAAGATTAAGAGAATCGGTTGTTCTACACTCAAAGAATTATTAGAAGAAAATAGACTTATTCTGAATGACAGACATACTATTACAGAACTTATGACATTTGTTCACAAGGGTAATAGTTGGGAAGCAGATAGAGGATATAATGACGATATGGTCATGAATTTGGTATTATTCAGTTGGTTTGTGACCACTGCATACTTTGAACATTTAACCGATACACAAGTTAAAGATTTATTGTATTCAGAACAACAGAGGTTAATCGAAGACGATTTACTACCAGCTGGTATATTTGACGGGGAATCCCAGTCAGATACCTTTGTAGATAACGAAGGAGACCGATGGTTTCACAAAAGTATGGATATACCAATTAAACTATAGGTTGTTGGGTTTTTAAAAGTTATAAATAAAACAGTAAACAACTTTTTACATTAACAGGAGTAAAAGTATGGCATTTCAAGTATCACCAGGCGTTCAGGTCTCCGAGATAGACCTGACTAATGTTGTCCCAGCCGTTTCATCGACTACAGGTGCATTTGCTGGACATTTCCAATGGGGCCCTGTTGGTGAAGTAATAACAGTTTCAGATTCTAAGGGTTTAGTTGATAATTTTTATCAACCAGCTAATTCCGACGCTGGAGCAGAGGACTTCTATTCAGCGGAATCATTTCTAAAATATGGTTCATCACTTAGAGTGGTTAGAATCAACACATCTCAATTAAACAATGCAAACTCATCAAGTGGAACTGCATTACTTAAAAACAATGACGATTATGTCAATACTTACCAAGATGGTTCTCAGAATGGGACTGTAGGTAATTATGTTGCAAAATACGCAGGTGCTTTAGGTAATTCATTAAAAGTTTCAGTATGTGCATCTTCAAATGCATATTTCAACGATGCAGTGACAACAGTCACGGGAACAGAATCAGTGGGTCAAACAACTATAACAGTTGGTGATTCATCAGGTATGTTCGTAAGAGACATCGTAAGGTTTGCTGGACATAACAACGAATACAGAGTATTGACGATTCCTGATGGAACTTCAATCACTATCGAAGCACTTGGTCAACCAAGTGGAACGGGTCTACTAACTGCAGTCGCAGGTGGTGGAAACGTAGATAGATACTGGGAATTCTATAGTTCATTTGATAAAGCACCTGCTAAGTCAGGAACAGCAACAGCTGCTGGTGGTTCAGATGACGAAATTCATGTTGTTGTATCAGACCAAGACGGATTATTCAGTGGAGTTAAAGACACAATCTTAGAATCATACGGATTCGTATCACTTGCGTCAGACTCTAAAGATGGTCAAGGTCAATCAAATTACTACAAAAACGTTATTGCAAGAGACTCAGACTACATTTACTGGTCAGGTCATTCAACAGACTTACTTGCATCTGCAAATGAAACAAGAACTCATTTACAATCTGCAACAACTACATTCGGTAGACCTTCTGCAGTTATCACTTCGTCACTTGGTGGTGGAGTAGACGGAAGAGTTCCTACTGCTGGTGAGAAATATGGTGCATACCAAACTCACTTCGGTGATGCAGAAACAATAGACGTATCATTCCTAATTGCTGGTTCAACAAGAACTGATAACGGAAGTGGTGTCGAACAAGACATTCTTGCAGACCATAACACAATCGTTAATCAACTTATTGCAGTTGCAGAAGGAAGAAAAGATTGTATGGTTATAGTTTCACCAAGACGTGCATCAGTAGTTGGTGTATCAAGTGAATCTGCACAATCAACTAACGTGATTGCAGACTACTCATCAGTCACATCAAGTTCATATGTTGTATTAGACAGTGGTTGGGTATACCAATACGATAGATACAACGACAAATACTGCTACGTGCCCTCTAATGGACACACAGCAGGTATAATGGCAAGGTCAGACTTATTAAGAGACCCATGGTTCTCACCTGCTGGTTTCTCAAGAGGTCAATACTTAGGTATCACTAAACTTGCGTTTAACCCTTCACAATCATCAAGAGATGATTTATATCGTGCAAGGATTAACCCAATAGTCACCTTCCCTGGCCAAGGAACAGTATTATTTGGAGACAAAACAGGTCTTACAAGTCCTTCAGCATTCGATAGAATCAATGTCAGAAGGTTATTCATAGTCTTAGAAAAAGCAATCGCAGTTGCAGCTAAATCACAACTCTTTGAATTCAACGATGCATTCACAAGAGCTCAATTCCGTGCTGCTGTAGAACCTTTCCTAAGAGATGTTAAAAATAGAAGAGGTCTAGTAGATTTCTCAGTATTATGTGATGAAACTAACAACACTGATACAGTTATAGATAGAAACGAATTTGTTTGTTCTATATTCGTGAAACCTGCTAGAAGTATTAATTTTATTACTTTAAACTTTGTTGCTGCTAGAAGTGGTGTTGAGTTTGAAGAAATATACAGTGCAGTTTAAGGAGAAATAAATGGCAACTATAGACCAATTTAAAGCACAACTTATCGGTGGAGGCCCACGTGCTAACCGATTTAAAGTTTTTATACCAAGAGCTGGTAATAAGATTGAATTCTTGTGTAAAGCTGCTAATATCCCAGCAGGGACTTTAGGAGAAGTTATCGTTCCTTTCAGAGGACATAACCTTAAACTTGCTGGAGAAAGAACTTTCGAAGATTGGCAGATTACAGTTATCAACGATGTTGAATTTTCTGTAAGAAGTGGTCTAGAAGCGTGGCAAGAAGAAATTCAAGCTATGGATAGTGGAGTAGGTTCAACATCTACAGACTATTTAATATCTAGAGCCTTCGTAGAACAACTAAACAAAGATGACTCAGTCCTTGCGAGATACGAGTTTTTCAACATGTTCCCAAAAAATCTTGGTGCTATCGAGTTATCTTATGATACTGTTGATGCACTAGAGGAATTTACTGTTGACTTTACTTTCTCTCACTGGGAAAGAGTTCAGTAGTTTTTAAAGTGAAGAATTACCACACATTTTGGTGGTATAAATATTAGTATGGAAATTTTAGGGTTTGAAATAAATCGTAAGAAAGACGATTTAAGAACGACAGAAGACAAGAATCAAACGTCTTTTGTCCCACCAGTTGACGATGACGGGACACCCGTCATTGAACAACAAAGTGGTTTTGTATCGGGAGCTGCCTACGGGTCGTTTGTCGATATGGAAGGCGGTGTCAAGAATGAGGCAGAACTTATTCGTAGATACCGAGAAACGTCTTTGGTGCCAGAGTGTGACTCTGCAATCGAAGATATAGTTAATGAGTGTATCACGTCTGACACATCAGATAAGATAGTATCACTCGACCTCAGAGACGTTAAACTCTCTGACAGTATCAAGAAAAAGATACAAGAAGAGTTTAATCACATCTTATCTCTAATGAAGTTCAATCAGAACTCTCATGAATTGTTCAGAAAATGGTATGTCGATGGAAGAATTTACTTCCATAAAGTCGTTGACTCAAAAAGACCTAAATTAGGTCTAGTTGACTTAAGAAATGTTGACCCGATTAAAATTAAGAAGGTCAGAAACATTGAGAAGAAAAAGGGTGCCGACAAAATTGATAGAATTTCTAAAATAGAAGAGTTCTATCTCTTTAACGACAAAGGATTTGATAAATCCACTGCAACAGAAGGACATGTTGTAAGAATTGCACCTGAAGCTGTATGTTATACAACTTCGGGATTACTTGACTACACTAAGAACGTAGTTATTGGTTATCTGCATAAAGCATTGAAGACTGCAAATCAGTTATCAATGTTGGAAGATGCACTTGTTATTTACAGAATATCACGTGCTCCCGAAAGAAGAATTTTCTACATTGACGTAGGAAACCTTCCAAAAGCAAAAGCAGAACAGTATCTTGCAGACGTTATGAACCGATATAAGAACAAATTGGTTTACAATGCAGATACAGGGGAAATCAAAGACGATAGAAAACATATGAGTATGTTAGAAGATTTTTGGTTGCCTCGTAGAGAAGGTGGTAGAGGAACAGAAATTACTACACTGCCTGGTGGACAGAACTTAGATGATATTGCAGATATAGAATACTTTAAGAAGAAACTATATCAATCACTAAATGTCCCCGCCTCTAGAATGGAAGCAGACAATGGATTCAATATGGGTCGTGCGTCTGAAATTTCTAGAGACGAACTTAAATTTAATAAGTTCACAAACAGACTTCAGAAGAAGTTTGCAAGAGTTTTTACTGATATTCTTAAGACTCAATTGGTTCTTAAGGAAATCACAACTGGAGATGAATTTGATAATATCAAAGATTTTCTTCAGTATGACTTTGCAACCGACAACCATTTTACAGAGTTGAAAGATGCAGAGATAATAAGAGAGAGATTAGATACTCTCTCAAATATTTCCGACTATGTTGGAGAGTATTTTTCTAAAGAATACGTTAGAAAATACATTCTAAGACAGACGGAAGAAGACATTAAATTAATAGACTCACAAATTTCAAAAGAAGGAGATAGTGGTGAGGACAATGAAGGAAGTGATCGTCATGACTTCGGAGGATTTTAAAAATGAGTAGTGAAATTGCAAAAGAAATAGTAGACTCAATTGAGAGTGGTAAGTTAGATACTGCAAAAGACCAAATATTTACTGGTATTAAACAGAAATCTGCAGAATCTATCGATATGAAAAGAGTTGAAATGCAAGTGGATTGGATGGATAAAGTTAACGAACCAACTGGTGAAGTAGAATAACTGATGAAATCCTTTGCAGAAATCACTGTTGAGTTAAACGAAGCAAAGTTTAAATTACCTCGTGGACATAAAGAACTCAAGAGAGATGTTGTAAAAATAGGTGGTAAGGATATAGTAATCACTTACACTGAATATCGAGGTAAAGTCCACGTCTATGTAGACGGACAAAGTTTCGGTGGTGCAATATACAAAGATTTAAAATCTGCTGAGAAAGAAATGAAATCCATGAAGGAAGTTATTAAAACAATGTCGGAAGAAGAAAACATAGACATAGAGGAAATTTTCAATGAAATTAATATCAGAGTTTAATAATTACAGTGTTTCTCCAATCATAATTGAGGAGAATGACAAAGGTCAAAAAGAATACTTCATTGAAGGTGTCTTTATGCAAGCCGAAATCAAGAATAGAAATGGACGTGTATATCCTAAAGAGGTTATGCAGAAAGAAGTAAAAAGATACAACAAAGAATTCGTAGAACAAGATAGAGCATTCGGTGAGTTAGGACACCCCGAAGGGCCGACTATCAATTTAGACAAAGTTTCACATATGATTACCAAACTAGAAGAAGATGGTAATAACTATGTGGGACGTGCAAAGATTTTAAGCACACCCAATGGTCAAATCGTAAGAAATTTGATTGATGATGGTGCTAAATTGGGAGTATCATCACGTGGACTAGGTTCCCTAGAACAAAAAGGTGGTGCTCAATATGTAAAAGATGACTTTCAACTTGCTACAGCAGGTGACATTGTTGCAGACCCGTCTGCACCCGAAGCTTTCGTTAACGGAATCATGGAAGGTGTAGAGTGGATTTATCAACATGGTAAACTTACTGCTCAAGAAATTGATGAGATGCATACCGAAATTAAGACGGGAAAATCACATAAATTGGAAGAAATCACTATAAAATCATGGAAAAGGTTCGTTGAGAGTCTTTAACATATAAATAAAAAAGTAAACTCAAACAGGAGAAAAACATGGCAGAGTTAGAAACAAACCTAGATACAGTTGAAGAAACTGTAGATGCATTAGAAGAAGGTCAACAGCCTAACGCTAAAGCAGAAGATGGTGACAAGAAGCCAGTAAAACAAGGGTCGTCCGACGCTGAGAAAATCGAAAGCGGTAAGGGTGATGTCGTCAAACCTGAAGAAAATCCTGTTGACAAAGCTGTTGCATCAGTAAAATCAGCTGAAACAGCACCTTCTAACGAAGGTGATGCTCAGAAGAAAGGTGCATCAAAACCTGAAAAGGGTGATAAACTCAAAGAAGGTGAAGAAGATTCTAAGAAAGATGTTGCTACAACATCTAAAATGGAGAACATTAAAGCTATCGTCAACAATATGAAGGAAATGACTAAAGAAGAACTTCAAAAAACTTTTGGTAGTATATCAGAAGACGAAGTTGACGAAACCTTGACAAAAGCAGAAGTCGCTAGAAAAATCGTTGAAACACTAAAATCTATGAATGAAGCAGAAGTTGCTAAGTTCGCAGAGAAGTATGAAGACGAAGAAGAAGAAGAGAAAGAAGAATCAGTCAAAGAAGAATCTGTTGACGAAGAAACTTCTGCAGAACTCGAATCTTCATTAGTAGAGATAGAAGTAGAAGACGACCTATCTGCAATCTCAGAAGCACTTGACCTTTCAGAAGAAAATCAAGAAAAAGCTAAAACAATCTTCAAAGCTGCAGTGACTTCAAAAGTTGCTGAAATCAAAGAAGAACTTGAGTCTCAATACTCAGAAGAATTAAAAACCTCAGTAGAGAAAGTTAAAGGTGACCTCGCGGAAGCAGTTGACAAGTATCTTACTTATTGTGCAGATGAATGGACGAAAGAAAATGAACTTGCTATAGAAAGAGGTTTGAGGTCTGAGATGACTGAAAACTTTATCGAAGGATTGAAAACATTGTTCGTAGAACATTATGTTGACGTTCCTGAAGATAAGTATAACGTTATCGATGAACTCGCAAATCGTCTCGATGAGATGGAAGAAAAACTTGACAACGAAGTGTCTAAAAACATGGAAATTGTTGAGGAAAACGACCAACTTAAGAGAAGTGACGTGATAAGAGAAGCCTGTAAAGACTTATCTGAATCACAAAAAGAGAAAATGGAATCATTATCAAATGGTGTAGACTTTAAAGATATCGAAGACTTTAGTGATAAAGTTCAAGAAATCAAAGAAGCTTACTTCCCAGTTGAAGGTGAATCCATCTCTGAAGACACTATAGTTGAAGAAGGAACTGGAGAAATCTCAGAAGAGAAAGAACCTGTTCTAGAACCTTCAATTGCTAGATATTCAGAGGCATTATCAAAACTTAAACCATTAGGTTAATTTAAAGGAGATTAAAAACAATGTTTTTATCAGAAAACTTACAAGATAAGTGGTCGCCGATTCTAGAACACTCCGATTTA
>Ga0098049_1000359_pt1 | contig 18963 bp, 23 predicted proteins | sample 13BtaG_FD_92582 | JGI IMG/M metagenome (GOLD analysis project Ga0098049, IMG submission 92582) | Marine viral communities from the Subarctic Pacific Ocean - 13B_ETSP_OMZ_AT15268_CsCl metaG | ecosystem: Environmental > Aquatic > Marine > Oceanic | place: Subarctic Pacific Ocean | collected...
GGACAAAGAAAATCAAAAGATAACATAGCCAGCTTTAGTACAGCTGTAACCCAGGGAGCTGTGCATATACTTATCCAGGCATTAAGAGATGCTGGTAAAGGGCATTGGTTTGTTGTTGTTGAAAGATCTGGATTAGACAATCTGAGTCGTGAAAGACAGCTTATTGTTAACACCAGGAAGACTTACAATGGAGAAGAGGGCAACACCCTCAAACCGCTTTTATATGCTGGAATCTTGTTAGAAGGCGGGATCGTTGGGATGGACAGTAATATTAGGACGGGAGGATCGGGAGCTAGATACCTGGGTATCGGCACAAAAAATCAATACAGAGAAGATGTAGTTACAGTAAATTTGCGTGCAGTTTTAGTACAAACCGGCGAAGTGTTGTTGAACGTAACAACAACCAAATCCATTTTATCAACAGGCTCTGGCACAGATGTGTTCAGGTTCATTGAAATGGGCACCGAGCTGGTTGAAATAGAATCAGGTAGTACAGGTAATGAACCTGTAACACAAGCCGTCAGGACGGCCATAGAAGCCGCTGTGTACGGCCTAGTGATGGAGGGCATGGAAAAACGTCTGTGGGACTTCAATTATGGTACACTAGACCTGGAGGACGACAATGAAATGGATAAAGGTACTCAGTAGTGCCCTCGTAATAATTCTTTCAGCTAGTGTATATGCTGGGAATAACGACATTTATATTACCCAAACTGGAACAGGTTTAACACTAACTATTGATCAGATTGGAGCGACAAACACAGTCGGTACTTCCGGAGCAAGAGCAACTTTAGACGGCACAAGCATGACGGTTGATCTTGACCAGATTGGAGACAGTAATGCCCTGGCAATAGCAATTGCGCAAGGTAACTCATCAAGCTGGACATACAAAGCAACAGGAGACAGCAACATAGGTACATTTGCTGTTGGCGCAACTGGAGATGTTGCAAACTCAGATTTTGACTTTGAGGCAACAGGAGACTCCAACGTACTTACATTTACACAAGGAGACGCATCTACGGCTACAGGCGGTAACCAAGATTTTGTTATAACCGGAACATCAAATGATGTGAATGTTAAATGTAACTCGGTAGGCTGTATTAATAATTGGACCATCTCAGGAAACTCTAATGACATTGATACATTACAATCGGGCAGCGCGGACCACGCAATCACTGTGGCTTTGACCGGAAGCAGTAATAACGTAGATGTAGACCAGACCGATACAACGAGCACCAATGTCGCAAATGTTATATCGACGACCAGCAACGGCACTATCGATATAGACCAATGCGCTTCTGGCTGCTGATATTATTAACGATCGGAACTACTACCAAAGCAAACGAGATTGGCGAAATCTCAGAGCTGCGCGGCAACGGTGAGGTTGTTCGTAGCCAGGGCAATGATAAATTATTGGCCGAGCTTGCCTTGGGCATACTTAGCAATGATGACGTGCGAACAGGTAATGGCCGCCTGGCAATAGAGTTTGTAGATGATACGGTTCTAAAGCTTACCGAGCATTCCAATGTCGTAGTAGATGAATACATCTTTGATCCAAACCCATCTAAAAGCAAACTTGCTTTGCGCATGGCCTCTGGTACGGCATCTTTTTTGTCAGGAAAATTGTCAAGAATTGACAAGAAAAACATATCAATAAAAACCCCGTCAGCTGACATAGCAATCCGCGGAACTTTCTTCAGTACAACAGTAGATGAGCTGGGACGCTCGTTGGTGATCCTTTTGCCGGATGCTAACGGCAATTCTTCTGGTGAAATATCAGTCACCACTTGGTCTGGGACTGAGATACTAAATAGGCCCTTCCAGGCAACTATGGTATCTACCTTTGAGTCAGAGCCTACAAAACCAGTAGTTTTAGGAAATCTTACCCTGGGCCTAATAAACAATATGTTAATTGTAAACAAACCACCTGAAGTACAGGAAGCTATAGCAGAACAAGAAGGCGGCCCCAAAACAGAACTGGATAAAGACTTTTTTGAAGACGCGCCAGATCTAGATGAAGATTACCTGGAAGAAGAAGAAGAAATTAGCCGTTTAGATATAGACCTTTTGAGCTTTGATTTTTTAGTGGATCTCTTAGATATAGTCGAGGCTGGATCAAAAAAGAAAAACACATCTGGTGGCGAATTAAATGGAGTCGAAATCCAAGGTATAATACCTGGATACGATCCGGTGTATCAAACGTATTCGTTTGTTGAAGGAGATCACGTTTACCTGGTACATCAAGGAAACAATACATTTGACATAGGTATTGATAAAGATGCTTCTTCTTATGTAAATATTAATTCGGCTGGAATGATTATGGAGGTAGAAATAAATGGTGCGGGCGATAACACTATTATTATTAATCAGTCTCCATAGCTTAACCTATGCCGACAACACCGTAACCGTCCAAACAAAAGGGTCTGGTTCTAGTATCACCGTGCAGCAAATCGGATCTGGTAATGTCACTGGGGTGTATTGTGGGCTGGGCAGTTTTGATAGTAGCCTGATAAACACGCATAACTGCGATAACGCCACAATTAGCGTAAGCCTAGATGGCAGCTCAAACGTAGCTTATGCCCAATCGGTTTGGTCTAATCACGACAGCCAGGTATGGTCAATTACCGTAGACGGCGATGACAACTACGCAGTCATAGATATGGACCAGGACGACAACAGCTCTACTATCATCCAAACAGGCAACGACAACGACGCTTTGATACTGGGCACTGGCAATAACAATGTTTATAAAATAGAACAAACTGGCAACAATATGTACGCCAAGTTTATGACCTTTGCCGATAATTCAGACATTTGGAGCACACAAGAGGGCAGCGGTAATCACAATGTGTATGTTTATAACGCCAACGGAGCTGACAACAATTCAACCAGGGTGATACAAAAAGGATCTGGTAACAAAGACGCAGATGTATTTTGGTATGCAGATGCAGACAACGGCCAGCTTAACCTTACGCAGCAAGGCAACGGCGCACATACCTCTAATATAAAGTTTTACACCGACGACTATAACGTCAACGTCATACAAAAGGGCGCTACTAACCAGGCTTATTCGGTTACCTTTAACTGCGTATCAAACTGCACCAAAACAATCAGCATTACTCAAGAATGATGAGAAAGTGGTTACTCGTATTTTTATTGGCTGTATTGAGTCTGCCGGTAGTTTACGAAATTGCACCATACGAGGTGCTCAAGCTCAAAACATTTGATGCGCTAATACCAGAACAACAACCTAGTGGTTACTTCACGATCTTAAACGTGACAGAAGCCGATATAGAAAAAGAGGGTGGCTATCCTCTGAGCAGACAAACTTTAGCCAGGATACAAGTAGACTTATTAAATGAAGGTGCTATGGGTGTAGGCTACGTTATAGCCTTTCCACAACCAGATCGATTTGGCGGTGACGCTCAGTTTGCAGAAGCGCTTTCATACGGTCCGAGTGTCCTGGCTATGTTTGAAAATGACAACGGTGAGTATCCGCCAACAACAGGAACAGTGATACTTGGCGACGACGTTGGTGGCATCAACGTAGAAGGTGTCATACAAAACATAGAGATCCTCAAACAAAATGCCAATCAAGGTATTGCTGTTGCCAGGCCAGAAATAGACTCCCTGGTCCGACGGTTACCGCTTTTGATGCGCACACCGGATGGATGGGTACCCGCTTTTGGTACCGAGGTCCTAAAGATATTAGCTGAAGCAGACACTTACATTATAAATACCAGTGATAATGGATTATCAGAAATACGGGTAAAGGGCCTTAATCCGGTCCCAGTAGATCCATTGGGGCGTAAATGGATAAGTTTCGTGAATACTCCACAGACTGATCTGGCAGAAATGGACGTTGCTGGAAAGTTTGTATTTGTCGGTTTTACGGCCAAAGGCATAATGCCGCAGCTGTCAACACCAGCCGGATTGATGGAGCCGCATAAAATACAGGCTGCTTTGGCAGAAAGTATTCTTATTGAAAACAGCCCTTATGTGCCAGGTTATGCACTGGCAGCCGAATTGGCCATATTGTTGGTCACAATGGCCCTTACATGGCTTCTAGTGCTTAATTTGGGGATTACCCTGGGTATAAGTGCATTTGCTGTTGTTTTTGCCCTTACAGGGTATGGTGGAGTGTACCTTATACAGCAAGGTATGCTTATAGACGTCAGCTGGGCTTTAATTTCACAGTTTTTGACGGCTTCTACGGCGTTTTACCTCAATTTCAGGCAACAATTTAAGCTCAGACAGCAGATTAAGAAGCAATTTGAGCATTATTTGGACCCTAGACAAGTCAAACAGCTCCAAAAACAGCCTGATTTGCTTAAATTAGGTGGTGAATTGCGATATTGCACGTTTTTGTTTACAGATTTGCGTGGTTTCACCTCAATGAGTGAAAAAATGACTCCAGAAGAGGTGGCACACATAATGAACACTACCTTGACGATCCAGGTCGAGGAAATACAGCGTTCAGGCGGAATGATTGACAAGTTTATCGGCGATGCTTGCATGGGTATCTTTTCGGCACCTTTGGATTTAGCCAGGCATGAAGACAGAGCGATAGAAGCTGCGGTGAGAATCCAAGAACGAATCAAAGAACTTAATGAAACAATGGACCAAGAAATTGCCATAGGTGTAGGCCTTCAATCCGGATCCGCCTGTGTAGGAAATATGGGAAGCTCAACCAGGTTCGATTACACAGCAATCGGCAATTGTGTTAACGAAGCTGCCAGGTATGAATCTGCCACAAAAGAAGCTGGTGTTGATATAATCATAGGATACGAATGTGCAAAAGCTTGCAAATATTTGCTAAAAGAACTAAAACCGATTAAAGTTAAGGGGAAAGAAAGTAAACTGAGGGTGTATACATGGGATTCAAACTTGCAGCAGCTGCCACCGGCCTCTTAATTGTAGTTGCCAGCGGTTCTGCTTTTTACATTAAGTATCAAGCAAACGAGATAGCCACATTGAAGGCTAACTCTATTATTTTAGAAGGCAAGATTGAAGAACAAAACGCATCTATTGATAACTACCTGGCAAAACAAAAAGAAACCACAGAGCAGATCAACGCACTAACAGCACAAAACCAAGAGTCTATGCGTGAAGTCAACCAGCTCAGAAATACCTTCCAAAGACACAGCCTTGGCAACCTAGCTTTAGCTAAGCCTGGTTTGATAGAAAAGGTCATTAACAAAGGCACCAAAAAAGTCGGAGAAGATTTTGTGGCGCTTACAAACCCAAATATGTTTGATGAAAAACCTACTGCTAATTAGTTTAACTTTCCTCATGTGCAGCTGCTCACTGCTGCCCCGTACACAACCGGTTGAAGTTAAAACAATTACTTTACCCGCACCGATGTACCACCCTCCAATGCCGCTTGAGGTAAATATGCAAGATCTGACTTGGAGGGTCCTTACACCAGAGTTAATGGCAGAATATTTGAAGCTTGTGGAAGAAGGCAAAGCGCCACCCGAAGCTTACTACGCTCTTAGCACCCAGGGGTATGAATCACTCAGCATGAATATGGCTGAGTTAAAAAGATACATAACCAATGTTTTAGCAATAATTGAATACTATAGAGAGCAAGATAACGAACCTCCTGTGGTAGAGGAGAAAAAATGACAAAAGATATTTCAGATTTTAAAGATCAATGGAGAAAAGAAACTATTAGCAATGCACCGGATTCGTTTGTTTACAACGCCACCCTTGACAGAATTATAGACGGAGACACCTTTGATTGCGTCTTGGACCTGGGTTTTGATGTAAAATTACACAAACAGCGTGTTCGCCTTTCGGGAATTGACACCCCCGAATCTAGGATCAACACAAAGCGTTACCCAGAAAGAGCCAAAGAAAAGCTCATGGGTAAAGCTGCAAAAGTAAGATTGGCAGAGCTTTGCAAAGGTAGCTTCAAAGTCAAATCTTTGGGCAAAGGTAAATATGGTAGAATTTTGGGTATCCCTTATACGGAAGATGGCAAAGATATTTGCCAAATACTTATCAATGAGGGCCATGCCGTCCAATATCACGGCGGGAAAAAAGTTAAAGTTTGGGGAGAATAACATGAACAATATGGAAATCTCGCAAGAAGGTCTTGCGCTTATAAAAAAATTTGAAGGGTGCGAACTGAAAGCATACAAGTGTTCTGCTGGCGTGCCTACGATCGGATACGGTTCGACTTCTGGTGTATCTATGGATATGGAAATATCACAAGAACGGGCAGATGCTTTATTGCTTGAAGACGTAGCCATGTTTGAAGAAGAAGTAAATAAATGCGTAGAAGTGCCGCTTGAGCAAAATCAATTCGACGCTTTAGTGGCCTGGACGTTCAACTTGGGAGGTTCCAACCTTCGCAGCTCAACTTTGCTTCGTGTCTTGAATGAAGGCCAGCACGACAAAGTGCCAAGCGAAATGAAAAGATGGAACAAAGCCGGAGGTGAGACACTCCAGGGTTTGATAAGACGACGTGAGGCTGAAGGCTTGTTATGGAAAGACGAGCCATGGCACGAGGTGTAGTCGTAAGATATGCCTGAGATCTCACTAAAAGACTTTGATGTTCTGTCACAACAAGACAAAACAGAAGCTGTTGCGCTTTTAAACAGATATGACCAGATAGAATTACAAGATAAGTGCCAGGGCGACTTTATCAGTTATGTAAAACATCTTTGGCCAGAATTTATTGAAGGGCGACACCATAAGATAATAGGCGAGAAGTTTAACAAGATTGCCCAGGGCAAATTGAAACGGTTGATAGTTTGTCTGCCACCCAGGCACTCAAAGTCTGAGTTTGCTAGTACCTACTTTCCAAGCTGGATGATGGGTTTGCGTGGCGACTTAAAGATAATACAAACAACACACACCGCGGAGCTTGCTGTTAGGTTCGGCCGTAAAGTCAGAAACATTATTGACAGTGAGGACTACCAAAAAGTTTTTCCAGATCTAAAGCTCCAGGCAGATAACAAGTCGGCTGGACGATGGACCACTAACCAGGAAGGTGAATCATTCTATGCTGGTGTGGGCGGTGCGATTACAGGTCGTGGCGCGGATCTATTGATTATTGATGACCCTCATTCTGAGCAAGATGCTTTGTCACCGACAGCAATGGAGTCGGCTTATGAGTGGTATACATCTGGACCTAGACAGCGTTTACAGCCTGGCGGAATAATTATAATAGTTATGACGCGATGGTCCACAAAAGACCTGGTTGGTAAAGTATTAAAGAACCAAAGCGCAGATCACGCGGACCAATGGGAGATTGTAGAGTTTCCAGCAATTATGCCGGAGACAGAAACACCCTTATGGCCAGAGTTTTGGAAAAAAGAAGAGCTGCTATCTGTTAAGGCATCCTTACCGATCGCCAAATGGAACAGTCAGTGGCTACAGAATCCTACAGCTGAAGCTGGGTCCATAGTCAAAAGAGAGTGGTGGAATCGATGGGAAGATGGAGATGTGCCACCTTACAGCTACGTCATACAGTCTTACGATACAGCTTTTAGCAAAAAAGAAACCGCTGACTACTCAGCAATAACAACCTGGGCAATATTCAAGCCTGGTGTTGCTGGAGATGAAGACGCTGACCAGATAATGCTTTTAGATGCAAAAAGGGTGCGCGTAGACTTTCCAGAACTGAAAAAACTGGCCTGGGATGAATATAAATATTGGGAGCCAGATTGCGTATTAATAGAAGCAAAGGCATCTGGTACACCTTTGACACAAGAATTAAGACGTATGGGTATACCCGTAACAGCGTATACTCCGAGCAGAGGGCAAGACAAAGTGGCCAGGATGAACTCAGTCGCGCCCATATTTGAAAGCGGTATGGTTTGGGCACCAGATGAGAATTTCAGTGACGAAGTTATCGAAGAAATGGCAAGCTTTCCTTACGGCGATCACGATGATTATTGCGATAGTGCTACAATGGCCTTAATGAGATTTAGGCAAGGCGGTTTTTTATCGCTGGATGCAGACTATCCGGATGAAGCTGATTTTTTAAATAAGAAGCGCGTGGTGTATTATTAACAACTAACAAAAGTGTTACACTGAATTATGGCTATAGAGAAAAGAGAACAAATTCAAAGCGAAACCCCAGATGTTAAAGTAACTGGCTCATCTGTTGAGGTTTTCCCAGAAGCTTCTAGAGCAGATCAGATTAGAGATGCTGCTGAGATACTTGTAGCAGAAGAAGGCATTTTAATCGGTGACGAACAGCTAGAAGAAGAAGTGCCGCCTTTGGAGTTTGGTGCAAATTTAGCCGAGCTTATAGAAGACAGCGTTTTAAACAAACTAGCTGGAGACATACTTGAGTCTATAAACCAAGACAAACAATCAAGATCCGACTGGGAAAAGACGTACACAGATGGCCTGAAATATTTGGGCATGAAGTTTGATGAGGGTAGATCACAGCCCTTTGAAGGCAGCTCTGGTGTTATTCACCCGATTTTGGCAGAAGCCGTTACGCAATTCCAAGCCCAAGCCTACAAAGAAATGTTGCCGGCCAAAGGTCCAGTAAAAACACAAATTATTGGTGCCAGGACAGTAGAGACAGAAACACAAGCTGATCGCGTTCAAGAGTTTATGAACTTCTACATTATGAATGTAATGAAGGACTACGACCCAGAACTAGATATGTTGTTGTTTTACTTACCTCTAGCGGGTAGCGCATTCAAAAAAGTTTATTTTGATAACGTCCTCAACAGGGCGGTTTCTAAGTTTATTGCACCTGAAGATTTGATAGTGCCATACGAGGCTTCAGACCTATCTAGTGCTGAGCGTGTAACGCACGCTATAAATATGTCGCACAACGAAATCAAGAAACAACAGCTTTCTGGTTTTTATGCAGATGTAGATGTTAGCAAGCAGTCATACGATTCAAGCGAATCAGATATAGAAGCAGAAATAGACAAGCTCCAGGGCATCAAAGGAAGTTACGCAGAAGATCGGGACCATACAGTTTATGAGGTTCACTGTATTTTAGACCTGGAAGGGTTTGAAGATATGGGAGAAGACGGCGAACCTACTGGGCTAAAGCTGCCATATATTGTGACGATCGATGAGCAATCAGAGCAAGTTTTAGCAATACGAAGAAATTACAACGAAGGCGATCCTTACAAGAACAAGATTAACTTTTTTGTTCAATACAAGTTTTTGCCAGGACTGGGCTTTTATGGATTAGGCCTGTCACACATGATCGGAGGCATATCAAAAGCTAGTACGTCAATATTAAGACAGCTGATCGATGCCGGAACATTAGCTAATTTGCCAGCTGGTTTTAAAGCTAGGGGCATGAGAATTAGAGATGAAGACGAGCCGTTACAACCAGGTGAGTTTAGAGACATAGATACAACGGGAGGATCTTTAAGAGAAAACCTAATACCGTTGCCAATCAAAGAGCCAAGCAATGTACTTATGAGTTTGCTTGGTATTTTAGTAGATTCAGGAAAGCGTTTTGCAGCAATAGCTGACACAAATATAGGCGATGCCAACGCGGCAATGCCGGTAGGTACTACTGTAGCGTTATTAGAGCGTGGTACCAAAGTAATGAGCGCAATCCACAAACGGTTGCACTATGCTCAGAGGCTAGAATTTCAATTACTTTCTAAAGTATTTTCCGAATATTTACCCCCTGATTACGGATATGAAACAGGCACTGGGCCTAGTGCGATTAAACAAACTGATTTCGACGATCGCATAGATGTCATACCAGTATCAGATCCTAATATATTTAGCCAAAGCCAGAGGATTACTTTGGCCCAAGAACTTTTACAAATGGTTCAAAGCAACCCAGACATACACGGACCAACCGGTATGTTTGAAGCGTACAGAAGAATGTACGCTGCTTTAGGCGTAGATAACGTCGAAAGCCTAATACAGCCACCACCAGACACGACACCCAAACCTATCGACTCAGGTTTGGAAAACAGTGGTTTGATGATGGGTCAGCCGCAACAAGCCTTTGAATCACAAAACCATCAATCACATATTGAGGCGCACAGAAGTTTATTTTTGACCCAGGTGGTAAAAGAAAACCCACAAATTCAATCTATTATTATTAGTCACTGTATGCAGCATTTACAGTTTATGGCTGCGCAAATTGCGCAACAACAGATACCGCCAGAGGTACAAGAGCGTATCCAGGCAGTACAAGAACAAATGCAACAGCTACCGCCAGACCAGGCACAAATGGCTGCTACAGAAATACAGATGATACAAGATCAATTTGCTGCGCCTATACTGGCTCAGCTCACACAAGAATTCTTACAATCTATTGGCCAGGGCGGATCTGAAGATCCACTGGTTGCTATACGTCAGCAAGAGCTTGATCTAAAAGACAAACAATTAGACCAGGAACAAGTGCAGTTTGAAATGAAACAAGGACAGCGTGGCCAAGAGAAATTGTTAGAAAACGAAATCCAGCGTCAGCGCATAAATGTACAAAAAGATGTTGCAGATGATAAACTGGATGTGTCAATTCAGCGATTGAAGCAGCAAGCGGACCTAAAGCTGCTTGAATTGGAACAGAAAATGAGAAGCTAGGTCCAGGAGCGATAATATGAATAGTAATAGGGTGGATGAAATTGCAGCGTTAAGGGCGCAAAAAAAGCTGGACCGTGAAGCAGAGATTGAAGCAAGAGAAGCTAAAGAGGCAGAAGAGGCAAAATCACACGCAGCAAACATGGAAAGGATAGCCAAAAAAATGGCTAGAATTGAGTCTGGTCAAGATGCAGTAGTTGAAGAAGCACCGGTTGAAGAGCCGGCAGTGGAAGAAGTTATTGAAGAACCGGTTGTAGAAAAGCCGGTTGTTAAAAAACCAAAACCAGCACCAAAGAAAAAAGCAGCCGTAAAGAAACCCGCGGCTAAAGGTAAGTCGAGAGGCAGACCAAAGGGTTCAAAAAACAAAAAATAGGAGAAGTTATGGCTATTAAAAAAGTGCCAAACAACAAGTCTTTTGACAAACCCAATCCTAATGCGATTGGCAAAAACAAAGGCGTTACCTCTATTGTCGATATGAAAGGCAAGGGAGCTGCGACTAAAGGCTTGAAGTTTAAAGTTAGAAACTAATTACTATGGAAGACCTTAGTTATTTTGAAATTGTTAAGAAGTTAATCAGAGAACGTGAAAAACAGATCTCTGAAACACTTATGTCCGGAGCACTAGAAAGTATAGAACATTATAAATTTTTGCAAGGCGAGCTAAATGCGTTATACTATATTGAAGGTGAACTAAAGGAACTTAACAAGGAAAAATAGTATGGCAAAATCAGAGACAGTTTTAGACGCTTATGTGGACCAAGAAGACAGAGTATTGGATCCCTCAATTCTAGAACAATCTGCTCTGGATCGAATGCCCCAGCCAACAGGCTGGCGGATGCTTGTGCTACCTTACGGTGGTAAAAAAACCTCAGACGGCGGAATTTTACTGACACAAAAGACTATAGACAAAGAAGCCCTGGCTACAGTGGTTGCTTATGTCGTTAAACAAGGTCCTTTATGTTACGGAGATAAAGAAAAATATGGCGAAAAGAAATGGTGCGAAGAGAAACAATGGGTTCTTATCGGCCGTTACTCTGGAGCCAGATTTAAGCTGGACGATGGCGCAGAGGTCCGAATAATTAATGATGACGAGGTTATCGCCACAATCTTGAATCCAGATGATATACTGAGCGTGTAATTATGATAGAAAATGCAAACCAAGCTGAAGAACAAGAAATCGAAATTAGCGTCGAAGACGATGCTGTTGTAGAAAACCAAGCCAACCAAGAGGACGAGCTTGAGAACTACACTAAGTCGGTTTCTAAAAGAATTAACAAGCTGAACGCTAAAACACGCGCAGCTGAAGAAAGAGCGCAAATGGCTGAGCAAATAGCTCAACAGCGCGAGGCCGAGATTCAGGCCCTAAGAAACCATTCCCAAATACAAGCCGGCACGGTTCTACAAAAAGAAGAAGAAGCGATTGCTGCAAAAGAGCAACAAGCCGACGATCTGTACAAAAAAGCTGTACAGTCTGGCGATGCTGACTTGATGAGCAAGGCAGATACTCTAAAAAGTGATTTGAGTATCCAAAAAGAAAAGCATAGGCTTGCAAAAAATAGACAAGATCAACAATTAGCTCAATATCAACAACAAGTACAAAGTCAGCCAGTACAGCAACAGGCCCAGCCTATTGTTGAACCTACTAATGAAGCTTTGTCCTGGTATGAAAATAACAAATGGTATGGAGATGCGGAGGACCAGGGTAACTTAGAAGCTACTCAATACGCATACTTCCAGCACTATAATCTTATCAATGAGGGCCATGAGCCAGACTCAGATGAGTATTACGAAGAGCTAAACAACAGAATTTATAAAGTTTACCCACATTTGCAAAGCGCAAATGTTGAAAGTAAGGACGCGCAAGTAGAAGCCAAACCCTCTGTGCAAAGAGTTGCTTCTGCCACTGTAGGTAGTGGTCGTCAAAAAACACAAGGCAAAAAGAACGGCGTGACGTTTTCTAAGTCAGAAGTAGAGCGCCTTAGAGGGCTAAAACCTCATAACATGAGCGAAGAAGCTTGGTTAAAAAAGGTTGCAGCTGAAAAGCAACGCATAGCATCTAGGGAGGCAATGTAATGACAGAAGAAAAAAAAGTGAACGCAAATAGAAATTCTCGTGAATCCGAGGCACACGATAAACAAACTCGTAGAAAACCATGGCGACCAGTTAGAAGGTTGGAAACGCCGCCGGCTCCTCCAGGGTATACATACCGCTGGATCAGGGAGTCAATGTTGGGACAAGAAGATCGCGCAAACGTCAGTAGACGTATAAGAGAAGGTTGGGAACTCGTAAGAGGTACAGATCTTCCTAGTGATTGGGACCTACCAACAGCGGACGAACATAGCCGACACGCTGGTATTGTTTATAATGAAGGATTACTCCTTGCAAAAATACCTAATGAAACCGTTGAAGAGCGACGTGACTATTACCAAGGTAAAAGTAAAGACGCTGTAGATGCGTTAGACAACACTATGTTTAACGAAACTAGACGTGACGGTCGATATGTTAAGTATGATCCCCAAAGGGATTCAAGAGTATCTTTCGGCAAAAAATAACCGTACAGAAATGTACATAATCATTTAGGAGACTAAAAATGGCGAATAAAGACGCTTCTTTTGGACTAAAACCTGTGAAAATGATTGGTGGTGCTCCGTATAACGGCGGACAGTCACGTTATAGAATTGCTGCAAACTATGGCACGAGTATTTTCCAAGGCGACTTGGTAATGCAAGTAACTGGCGGTGGTGTAGAAATACACGCTGTTGGTGGTACTGTACCATTGGTTGGAGTTTTTAACGGCTGCGAGTATACAGACCCAACAACAGGCGAACAGGTATTTAGTAACTACTATCCGGCTTCTACGAATGCTTCAGATATTATTGCCCATATCATTGATGACCCTATGGTCGTTTTTGAGATCCAGGCAGATGAAGCTTTCCCTGTAGCGGATTTACTAGGTAACTTCGATGTTATCAAAACTAACTCTGGCTCTACCAAAACTGGTATTTCCGGAGATGAGGTTGATGTATCTACAGGTGCAACAACCGCAACTTTACCCCTGAAAGTAATTGATATTTCTCAGGATCCCAATAACCAAGACGTAGGATCGTCCAATACTAACGTGTATGCTGTTATTCAGAATCATGTGTTTGGTGCGAAAGCTGCGGGTCTAGCATAAGGAGTAACTAAATGGCTATTTCAAGAGCACAATTAGCGAAGGAGCTAGAACCAGGTCTAAACAGTTTGTTTGGTTTGTCATACGATGAGTATACAAACGAATACGCTGAGATCTTTGCCCAAGAAGACTCACAAAGAGCCTTTGAGGAAGAAGTTTTAATTACAGGCTTCGGCGGCGCTCCTACAAAAACTGAAGGTGGTTCGGTTGATTTCGACCAGGCTACTGAAAGTTACACTAGCAGATACACGCACGACACTGTTGCGCTTGCATTTGCTTTAACAGAAGAGGCTGTAGAGGATAATCTTTACGACTCTTTAGGTAAAAGGTATACAAAAGCATTAGCGAAATCGATGGCTAACACCAAAGAAGTCAAAGGTGCTGACGTACTCAACAACGCATTCTCTTCCGATCATACAGGTGGCGATGGCGTATCTCTTATTAACACTGCGCACGTCCTAGCGGGCGGTGGCACAGCTGCTAACAGAGCTACATCAATGGCTGACTTGAATGAGACATCATTAGAAGATGCTTTGATTGATATTGCTACTTTTACAGATGACCGTGGATTGACGATTTCTGTCCAGGCAGACAAGCTTGTGGTACCACCACAGCTGGTTTTTGTTGCTGACAGGATCTTAAACTCACAGGGCAGAACAGGATCTGCTGATAATGACTTAAACGCAATTAAGAACACTGGTGTTCTTTCTGGCGGTTACACAGTTAATCATTATCTAACTGATCCAGATGCTTTCTTCCTTCTGACTTCTGTAACATCCCAGGGCGAAGGCCTCAAGATGTTCCAAAGAAGCCCGATGGAGACATCTATGGAGCCTGACTTCACGACTGGTAACATCCGTTACAAAGCTCGTGAGCGTTACAGCTTCGGCTTTAGTGACTGGAGAGGAATCTACGGTTCACAAGGTGCATAACGAGTAGCAGCGTTAACTGTTATAGAAAGGGACCTTCGGGTCCCTTTTTTTATGCCTAAATTAATTAACATATATTTGTATAAAAACTTGCACATAACGACACGATATGTTCTAATATAAAGGTAAGTTAATTAAACGGAGAAAAAAATGGCATTTAACAGAGCATATTTAAGAACCAGCAAGTTTGGTAGCAAGGGACTTCTTGCGGGTAAAAAAGAAATTACTTTAGAGGTTGAGATCCCTGATGGTTACTTCACACAAGAAGTAGCGCCAGAGGCACCGCTTTACAGGTTTGTGTGGAGAGATCAATTTGGTTACCACCTAGAGCCTGTGGACCAGCCAGAAGGCATGATTGGTCCTATGGCCAACGGTGTCTACGCTGAGATCCCTAGCATGGTTAGAGAAAAGCTTGCCAAAGCAAAAGGCATCAAAGAGTACGCGGTGCCAGAACTTATGAAGGTTCACGACAGGTTTGAGACTCAAGAAATGTACGACGCACTAAGCAGATAAGGAGACGCGAGTGGATTTGAACTTAGATTGGTCAAAAGGTGAAAAGCAGTCGGACGGCCGGCTGCTTAAAACCGCCAAGCCTACGCCTGAATTTTGGGCGTTATGGAAAGTCAAAAAGGCAGCCATCAAAAAAGCTGGTTACACAGTCAGCAAGATTGACGACGCATGGCTAGTTACACACATGGTCGATGACAATGCTGCGATCGAAGATTCAGTGGCCACAAACTCAGATATGCAAATACCTGTACCCGCCGGTCTTGAGTATCTTCCTTATCAAAAAGCCGGTATTGCTTACGCTGCTGGCCGCAAAAGCACTTTGATTGGTGACGAAATGGGCCTGGGTAAAACAATCCAGGCAATTGGCACAATTAATGTGACTAATCCAAAGACGGTCCTGGTCGTTTGTCCGGCTTCTTTGAAGCTGAATTGGAAGAACGAAATGGTCAAATGGCTCGTATCTGAGCGCACAATCGACGTGGTAAACGGTGGTGGTGAGCAAATACCGTCTAATCCTGACGTGGTTATTATCAACTATGACGTGCTCACTAAGCACGCCAAACCATTACAGTCTAGGACCTGGGACATGGTTATTATGGATGAGGTCCACAAGATCAAGAATCCTAAAGCTAAACGCACGGTTGTTGCGGTTAGCATAAAGGCCAAGCGTAAAGTGTTACTTACGGGAACACCTATAACCAACAGGCCCATAGAGCTACAGCCAATAGCTGGTTACCTGGATCCTGAAAGCTTCGGCAACTTTTTTTACTTTGCTAAAAAATATGCCGGCGCATACAAAGGTCGATTTGGCTGGGACTTTAGCGGATCTTCTAACCTGGATGAGCTACAAAGAAGGTTGCGCCAGTCTTTTATGATTAGAAGAAAAAAAGATGAGGTGCTCAAAGATCTGCCAGCAAAAGTGCGCCAGGTGATTGTGTTGCCAAGTAAAGGTTACACCCAGGAACTAACCAAAGAGTTTGATGCTTTGTCTGACGCGGTTGAAGAAACCAGCTTTGAAGAGGTGTCGTTTGAGAAAATGTCTGAGGTTAGGCATGAAATGGCTTTGGCTAAAGTAAACGATGTAGTAGATCATTTGATGGACCTGGAGCACCAGGTTGTAGTTATGGCTCACCACAAAGATGTTGTCCAGGGTATTAAAGAAGGCCTGGAAGCAGTGGGTAAAACAGTGGTTACTTTGACTGGCGATTGTAATCAGGTCCACAGACAAAACTCAGTGGATACTTTCCAAGCTGGGAAGGCAGACGTTTTCATAGGTACGATCGGGGCCGCGGGTGTTGGTATCACGCTTACAAAAGCAAGCCATGTGATTTTTGCAGAGCTAGACTGGGTGCCAGGCAACATGAGCCAAGCAGAAGATCGCTGCCATAGAATTGGCCAGGAGGACTCTGTGTTAGTACAGCACCTGGTTGTTGATGGATCTATTGACGCCAGGATGGCTGAAGCCCTGGTAGGCAAGCAAAAAGTGCTAGATAAGGCCCTTGATAATGTGCAAGTGTTAGATCAAAGCATTTCAATCAACGATCTTGCGGTTGGTGTCAAAGAAGTAGAAAAAATGTTTCACAACAAGAAACTAGCGCCACTCAGCAACGAGACAGTAGAGGCAATGAGATCTTGCGCAGCTTACCTGGCATCTAGATGTGACGGTGCCCTGGAAGAGGATGGTCAAGGATACAATGGTTTAGATAGCCGATTTGGCAAGTCAATAGCACAACAATTGGTCTGGACTCCGGCCGTACAACACGCAGCAAAGAAAATGTTAAAAAAATACAGAGAACAATTGCTCCAGGGCGGTTTATCTGTAGAATACAAATCCATCTACTAACCCTTCGGTAGATAGCTACCACTAGCACTTTCTCCAGGGACCTTCGGGTCCCTTCCTTTATTCTTGACGTTTTTTCCTGTTTAGTATATTTGATGCTATACTTTAAGTGGGTCTAGGATAATTAATGACTCTATCGACCGGCCTAGCGGACATTTGCCAAGACGATAGATGAATTCTCTCAGGAGGGAATTATGGCTAATTCAACATTTAATGGACCGGTTAGGTCCGAAAACGGCTTTGAACAGATTACTGTTACAGCCAAAACAGGAGCAGTAACCACAAACTTCGACATCGACGCAAGTGGTAATGTTTCTGGTACTGGTACTATGAAAATGACCGGTGCGACTAACTTTGTAAAGGCTTACGAGTCTATTACAGATGCTACCAAAACTATCACAGCAGCCGATTCTGGAACCGTATACGGTTTTAACAGAGCTGGCGGTATCGTGGTAACACTTCCAACACCAGCAGCTGGGGTTCACTATAAGTTTTTAGTGGAAACTACTTTTACTGGCGTAGGGCAAATTAAAACAGCTACAACAGATGGTACAGACGGCTTCTTAGGAACTGCGTTTGTTTTTGACACTGGCGAGATCGGTGAAACAGACAACTTCCATCCAGCTTCATCAAACGATGTAATTGACTTAGGTTCGGATGAACAAGGTCGTTTAACTGGTGGCTTTATTACACTTACAGGCGTTAACACTACAACTTGGTTTGTAGAAGCGTTCTTAATGGGTGACGGAACATTAGCTACTCCATTTACTGACAGTTAATAGGGAGTAAATAATGGCAACTAGATTAACAGGCTCAGACGTAAAGGCGGTACACATTGCCGGCGATTCGCAAGCTCTAGATGCAGATGGAATTTCAACAGCAGCAGCAGTAGGTAATAACGCTGCATTAACAATCGGAGGCGCTTTAGCCTCCGGCGGTTCATGTACGTTTGATGCCGGAAGGATTGTAACAATTCTTTCTGCCGGAGATGATTCTAGTAAATCATTTACCGTTGTTGGCACCGATGTAAATGGCGATGCTCAAACAGAGTCAATTACGGGTGCAAATGCTGGTACAGCTACTGGTAGCTCATATTTCAAAACCGTTACAAGCATTACGGCTGTGGGAAACCCAGCCGGTAATGTTTCAGCTGGCATTAATGCTTCAGCTGCGGATGTAATATTTGCTGGCAGATCTAGATTCCAGGGTATCAATCTTGTATGCACGGCTACCGCCGGACTATTAGACTTTTTAACAAGCAGCCCAACAGGCACATCAATATTCAAAGTGGGAACAGTAGCCGATGCTACGGCCACCAGGGATATAACCATTCCAGATGAAGGCATGGTTTTTGCCACAGGGATATATGTGCAATACACAGCTGCGACGTTTAATACAATGACGGTATTTAGGGCGTAAAAAAACATGGCAACTATTAAAGATGCCAAAAGAACCAAAGGTGGGAGACTCACTTATAGAGGTGAGTCTTTTGCCGGTTTTAACAAACCTAGCCGCACACCTGGCGCAAAAAAGAAGTTCAAGGTGTTGGCTAAAAAGGGAGATCAAATAAAGCTCATAAGGTATGGCGATCCTAATATGACTATTAAGAAGAGCAACCCAGGGCGAAGGAAAAATTTTAGAGCAAGACACAGCTGCGATACTGCAAAAGATAATTTTACAGCCAGATATTGGTCTTGCAAAAACTGGTAAAAAGCTATGGCAATTTTTAGAAATTTTAACAGGCCCTCAATAAATATTGGACCCATGCAAAGCCCTATGGGTTTTGCTCCCAGACAAAGCCGTTTTAGCGGCGGTTTAGGTGGCCTTTTTGGCGGAATGGGTGGTTTTAACCCCTATCAACAACAAATGCCTAGAATGGGCGGCATGATGGGACGCGGATTCAACCCAATGATGGGTGGTGGATTCAACCCAATGATGAGTGGTGGATTCAACCCATACATGGGTGGAGGCTTTAAC
>Ga0098049_1000362_pt1 | contig 18915 bp, 24 predicted proteins | sample 13BtaG_FD_92582 | JGI IMG/M metagenome (GOLD analysis project Ga0098049, IMG submission 92582) | Marine viral communities from the Subarctic Pacific Ocean - 13B_ETSP_OMZ_AT15268_CsCl metaG | ecosystem: Environmental > Aquatic > Marine > Oceanic | place: Subarctic Pacific Ocean | collected...
ATCACGGATCGTTGCATATCACTTATAGAACGCAATCTTAATCTTCCCGTGACTGTCATAACTGATGCTGACACCAAAGGCAGGATTAAATCTAATTGTGATAAACGTGTCATTGATGTAGAAAAGAGCAACACAAAGTTGACTAAGCCTTGGTACAATCTGGAAAGACATCTTGCATTCGATCATTCTCCCTACGATCGCACGGTGGTTATGGATGTGGATTATTTTTGTTATTCAGACAAGATATTGAGGCTCTTACAATCAGAGAATGATTTTCTAGTTCACAGGAGTGCCCATGAGGTACCGAATATGAAAGAAATGCGATATGACAGGGAAGCCATGCTCGATCTGGTGTGGGCCACGGTATTGATATTTGACAAAACACCTCGAACCAGAGCTATATTTGACACAGTAAAATTAGTGAAAGAAAATTATGTACATTATTGCAATCTATATAGGATCACGTACAAGAATTTCCGTAATGACTATGCGTTTGCGATCGCTCTAAATCAGATAAACGGACACAGGGAATATGATGTGATACCTGACAGTATAGCCACGGTGCGTGCCGACGCTGAAATCATAGAGTTAAACCACAACGGGGCAGTAATCAAGTGTAATGATAAAATAGTATCAATACAGGATCAAGATTTACATTTTTTAAACAAGGATATTGCAAATGTCTAAGGGATTCGTTTGGTTTTGTCAGAACAGCAACGATACTGACTATTCTAAACTTTCTTGTGAACTGGCAAGGACCATAAAAAAGCATAATAAAGAAAACAATGTATGTGTAATAGTAGACAAAGAAAGTGTTTTCCAGAGCGAACATGTGGACGTAGTCAAGGTTTTATCAAACGACGATGCACATGGGCACCAAAAAAAGTTTGCCAATGAATACAAAGTTTTCAAACTCACACCGTTCATCCATACAATAAAACTCGAGGCCGACATGTTATGGAATAGTTGCACCGATTGGTGGTGGCACTATTTGTGGCAACACGATCTTGTCTTCTCTATCGATTGCTTTGATTACAAAGAACGACAAGTCAAGGACAAAGAGTACAGGCCTTACCATGAAAAGAATTTCTTGCCCAACGTATATAACGGGATGACCTATTTCAGACGTAGCATGTTCGCCATGGATTTTTTTAATACATGTGAAGCAATAGTAAAAAATTGGAAATTTGTGAAAGAAAATCTTTTGATAAATTGTTTTGACGAATTACCAACTACAGATGTGGTGTATGCCCTTGCATATAGATTAATAGATCCCACGAGCCAACGACTTATAGATTACCCGTGGTTCAAGTTCATACACAACAAGCCCGCAATACATAGAAACAAATACATGTCTGACCCGCAAAATTATTACTATCCTATGAGGATAGATGACTCTGTGTTCTTTGGCGAAAAGAGAATAACTGCACCACTACACTACTTTTATAAAAATTTCTTGGAGGTTTTAGATGAAAGAACTTTTTAAGGCACTAGAGATTCAAAGAAAAAAACCCAAAAAAGTCAAAAAACATTTTGTAAAAATACAGGGAAAGGAAGTTGAAGTCTCAATGGAGAAAAAATTAGAGATCATTCGAAATGGTGAAAGTAATTACAAACTAGAGGGAATGACACCTGTTAAAGTTGAAATCAAAATAGATATGAATGTGTTTCCTGAGATAGAGAATTTCACATCAGATCCGTATTGGCCAACGGAAAGTTTCATATGGAAAAAGTGAGAATCACAGATCTAGATTTTGTGTTCATTAGTTTTAACGAACCCAACAAGGAGTACAATTATGCTGATCTTTTGAACAAGGTGCCATGGGCCAAGCGTGTTGATGGCGTGGTTGGATTCGATTCAGCACACAAGGCCGCGGCGGACGTGGCGGAGACCGAATTTTTCATAAGTGTTGACGGTGATAACATAATAGATGAAAGTTTCTTGCTTCAAACATTAGACTGGACAAAGACCAACAACAAAGCGGTGCACAGGTGGAGGGCCAAGAACAACATAAATGGACTGGTCTACGGCAACGGTGGACTGGTTGGTTGGGACAGGCAAACATGTCTCACGATGAAGACACACGAGAATGCCGAAACTGAGGAGAACAAAATAGATTTCTGTTGGGGGGTACCGCATGAGAATCTGCACAACTGTTATTCGACCACGGTGATCAATAGCACAGCACAGCAGGCATTCATAGCGGGATTTAGGGAAGGGGTCAAGATGAGTACTGACAAGGGCAAACCTATTCCAGCCAAAGACTTCCGCAGGGTATGGCCGTCAAACCTCCGTACTTTGGTCACATGGTGCACCATAGGTGCCGATGTGGACAACGGCAAGTTTGCCATGCTGGGGGCAAGGATGGGTGCTTTCTACACGGTGGTTGATCCTAACAATAATGATTTTGACGTGAGTGATCTCAGAGGAATGGCAGACTATTTTGAAAACAAAGTTAACACAGAGAACATAGACAGCGAATTGGAGATGTTTGGCAACAGCCTTAGACAGCAGTTGGACATACCAATAGGTGATTATAATGAAACGGACAGCAGGTTCTATCGTTTTGTGATGCCTCAACACATCAACAGGGGAGTGCAAGATCGTGAGTACTAGTGACTACAAAAATGACGCACTGAAGGCCAAGGACAAGTTGGCGGCAGTGTCTCCCACCATGTGTCTGGCCAAGTGGAATCAAACATCGTTGCACCTACCAACAGGACTTACCAACTCATGCTATCATCCACCACTGCATGAAATGGACGCTGAAGCGGTCAAACTGAATCCCGCGGCATTGCACAACACAAAGGAGAAAATGAGTCAACGACAACAGATGCTTGAAGGTAAGCAACCCCCGGGTTGTTCATACTGTTGGAACATGGAGAACACGGGGGAGATGTCAGACAGACACTACAGATCCGGTGAACCATGGGCCATGCAGGACTTTGATGACATCAGGAAGAATCCCTTAGACGACAAGCACACACCCAGGTACGTGGAGGTCAACTTCAACAACGCCTGTAATCTCAAGTGCAGTTATTGTTCGCCACAGTTTTCGACCACATGGGGTAAGGAGGTGGAGAGGTATGGCGAGTATCCCACGTCGCCGCCACACAACGCACCAGAGCACTTCCAGGGAAGAAGGCGTCCCATACCAAACAGGGAGGAGAACCCCTACGTCACCGCGTTCTGGAAATGGTGGCCCACGCTGTACAAGAATTTAAAACACTTCCGTATGACCGGCGGTGAACCCATGATGGATAAGAACACTTACAAGGTATTCCAGTACATAATAGACCATCCCAAGGATGACCTGCACCTCAACATTACAAGCAACATGTGTCCAGCGGACAAGAAACTCAAAGAGAAGTACTTCAATATGACCAAGCACATATGCATGGAGGAGAAGGTGGAACATCTTATGCAGTTCGTGAGCGTGGACGCATTTGGCAAACGTGCGGAGTACATACGTAACGGTCTGGACTTCAACTACATGATGGACAACGTGGAGGAATTCCTAGACAGGATACCGGGTCGCAATTCAATAACGTTCATATGCACGTATAACAATCTAAGCATTACGAGTATGGATAAACTGTTGGAGAAGATATTGGAACTGCGTAAGAAGTACAGCAAGACGTACCAGAGGGTGTGGTTCGACGTGCCACTGCTAAGGCAACCAGCATGGCAACAGATCACACTGCTACCAGAGGCGTACCAGAGCATACACGAGGCGAACATAGAGTACATGCAGGACAACTCAGGTGAGGACAACGGCCTACACATATTCAAGGATTTCGAGATCCAGAAGATGCAGAGGAATCTCGCATACTGGCGCGAAAACGCTGACGCAAGTACGCAAAACAAAAAAAACTTTTACGCCTTCTTTAACGAACACGATCGCAGACGTCTCACAAGGTTTCTTAACACGTTTCCTGAGATGGCTGAGTTCTGGGAAGAATGTAAACAAGCATGAACGATTTAGAATACAAAAAACAAATATTAGATACAAAGTCTGCAAGTTTCTGTGGGGCAAAATGGTACAACGCTACGATCTGGTTAGGTAGCGGAATGACCACAAGTTGCCACCATCCACTTCCACACAAAATCGATCCAATTGCTGTACAATCCAATCCAAAGTTATTGCACAATACACCACAAAAGAAAGAGCAAAGACGTCAGATGCAGTGCGGTGAAAGGCCTGCAGGATGTGAATATTGTTGGAAGATAGAAGACATTGACAGAGACAACATAAGTGATAGGGTGTACAAGTCGAGAATATTTACAAATGAAGATTTAGATACTGCACACAAATTAGATTATAATCAAGATGTAGATTTGAAAACACTAGAAATCGCATTTGACAGGACTTGCAATTTTGCCTGCACATATTGTAATCCTGCTTTCAGTTCCACCTGGGCAAATAATATCAAAAGGCAAGGACCTTACACAGGCATGACAACAGACGGACGTAACCACTTTACCCATAGTCACGAAAGCGCCGAACCTTATAAAAAAGACGAGACGAACCCATACGTTGAAGCCTTCTACAAATGGTGGGAATCGGATCTGCATAGGACATTGGACGAATTGAGAATAACTGGAGGCGAACCAATGATGTCACCTAATCTATGGCGATTGTTAGATTGGATAGACACCCAAGGTGATAAAATGAATCCTAATATGCGTATTGCTATAAATTCAAATCTCGGTGCAAAACAGAGTATTATTGATAGATTCAAAAACAAACTTAAAGGCTTTAAAAACTTTCATCTATACACAAGTTGCGAAGCCACGTTTGATCAGGCAGGATATATCAGAGACGGATTAGATTTTGGAAAATGGCATTCAAATCTTTTACATATGATGGTTGATAAGGTGCCTTCTGAGATACACAATATGGCAACTATAAATGCCTTATGCCTAGAAACATTGCCAGAATTTTTAGAGAAAATAGTATGGTTTAAAAGTGCGAGTAAAGTGTATGGACCAACAATAAATTACACACTTAATATATTGAGATTCCCGAGCTTCCAATCACCGCTTGTGCTACCGGACGATCTAAGGAATAAATTTAAACTGGACTTGGTAAAGTTTTTAAATAGCAATGAAAAGCACTTGGAACACATGGAAATCGATCAAACACAGAGACTTATAGATTATTTGGATGTTGTCAAAACACCACACGCTGGTGCGGCCGAACAGAGTAAACTACAGAAAGACTTCAAAGCATTCTACAGTCAGTACGACAAACGTTCGGGAAAGGACTTTGAAAAGACTTTCCCAATAATAGGAGAATGGTACCGTGGCATATGAGTACGGGGCGAAAGAGCCCGAGAAACTAAAGATAAAGGACATGACTCCTAGGGAGAAGGAGTTGCTACTAGAGAGCGATTCGTTCTGCATGATGCCATGGTTACACATCCATGCGTTTCCAGACGGCAGGGCATATCCTTGTTGTTTTGCCCTAGACTCATACCCAGTAGGAAACTTAAACAAAGATTCAATGGCAACAGTGTTCAACGGTCCTGACATGAAAGAGATGAGACTCAACATGTTGAACAATAAAAAAAGTAAGCAGTGTGGCAAGTGTTATGATCAGGAGAAATCCGGATTCTTCTCACTGCGTTTGAGTTCCAACAAGCACTTTGGACACAACATAGGCATGACAGAGAACACACAAGAAGATGGCACAGCAGACTTCGTAATCAAGTACTGGGATATAAGGTTTAGTAATCTTTGCAACCTTGCTTGTAGGAGTTGTGGAACATGGTTCAGTAGTAATTGGTACGAAGATCATAAAAAACTTAACGGTGGTCCACCCAACCATGCGAAAGTGATCAAAGTAGGCAGAAGTTCGAATGACATATGGGATCAGATGTTGGAGCAGTTTGAACATGTTGAACAATTTTATTTTGCAGGTGGTGAACCAATAATAATGGAAGAACACTACAGAATTTTAAAAGAGTTAGACAGACGTAAAATGTATCATGTGAGATTAATCTACAACACAAACTTTACAAGGACAAAATACAAAGATATTGATGTATTGGAACTATGGAAAAAGTTTGATTCGGTTTCAATAGGAGCCAGTCTCGATGCCGAGGGAGCCAGAGGAGAGTACATGCGTAAAGGAACCGTGTGGAAAGATGTTGTAGCAAATAGAAAACGTATGTTAGAAGTTTGCCCAAATGTTGATTTCTACATATCAAGCACAGTAGGACTTATTAACTCTTTACACATAGTTGATTTTCATAAGAACTGGGTCGACCAAGGCTTGTTAAAACCACAAGACTTCAACTTCAACTTATTACAATATCCATACGCTCAAAGAATTGATCTTTTGCCAGAAACTTTCAAACAGAAAGTAAAAGAAAAATACGAAAAACATTTAGAGTGGTTAAGACCACGTGATCATTTGACGAGAGCCACAAAGGGATTTGAGTCTGGATTGGACTACATGATGAGAAGAGATAATTCCAGCGATTTACCAAAATTCAAAGATACCATGCAAAGGATGGACAATATCAGGGACGAAAACATAGTTGAAACTTTCCCAGAATTAGCGGAATTGTATGAAACGGATTAAACCAAACGAAGGCAACAAGACCTTATGCATGGCCCCATGGACACACACATACCTTTCTCCGCAGATGGAGAGGAGATTGTGTTGCAGTTCCAGGGAGTCAGCATCAAACTTCAAGCAATACATTGATTCAATAGATACTTCAGGTAAAAACGAAAAACTAAATCTACGTACTTTGGACGAGCACTGGAACTCTGAATACATGAAGGCTGTGAGACTAAAATTGCTGGCTGGGGAAGAGATACCTCAGTGTTCTGTGTGCAACGACAAACTGCTTAATGAACAAGTTTACAGACAACATTTTAATTGGTATTACAAAGACAAGATAGACCAGGTTTTTGAGAACACCGACGAGACAGGAGCCACTACCATGAAAGTGGAGAGTTTTGATTACAGGTTCTCAAATCTTTGCAACTTTAGTTGTAGGATGTGTGGAGACATGCTGAGCTCTTCCTGGGAAACAGAAAACAAAAACCACGGCAAGGGAGACTATGAGAATTACAGGATATGGGGCAGGAAAGACATCAAAGGGCAACTTCAAAAATTCCATGACCAAGAGATAGTGAGGGAGTTTACCGATGCAGTAGAAGACAAGCGTATTACTGAATTTTACTGGTGTGGCGGAGAACCATTGATGTGGAAGATACACTGGACAGCCATGCAGAGGGTGGTGGAACTTGGATACGCAGACAAAGTGTTAGCCAGATACAATTCAAACATGAGCCGTATAAACTATTTTGGCAAGAACCTTTTTGACGATATACTAACAAATTTTCCAAAGTGGCAGATATGTGCTTCAATTGACGGCACAGGAGAGGTTGGTGAATACATAAGAACAGGACTGAAATACGATGAATGGCTTTCTAACATAAAGTACGGTCTAAACACTATTAGAAGACCAAGCCAACGTATGCAGTTGGACCTTACTATTACATTACCAGGTCTGTTTGATCTGGAGAACATGGTGCATCTCAGCAACGAGCTGAACATAGAATTACTCACAAAACAAGTTTTCAACTTCACCAATGACAATGCGATGGCACCCTTATTCATGCCATATGATATAATGAGCGAGATCATCGACGATGTAAGAAATAGGACTATCAAATACAATAATAGGAACCTAAACAACTTCTTTGGTCAGTTGGATGAGATGCAAAAACAAAAAAGGAACAACGAATTAGTTTACAGTGAAGAAGAACATATCAAAGGCCAGAAGTCCGGTAAAGCAGAAGTTGAACGCCTAGACAGGATACGTGGCACTGATATTAAAAAAATATTAGCAAAAAACAAAAAGGCATTAGAGTGGTGGACAAGTATATAAAATCAAATGTTTGTCCTTTACCCTGGACACATTTAGAAGTTGATGTCAACGGCGGAGCATCGCCATGCTGTCTTTACAAGGGCAACGTGCCTGGTGTTAAAGTCTATGAGCAGAGCCTGAAATCCATACAAGACACAGAATACATGAATATACTTAGAACACAGTTTCGTAATGGAGAAAGACCTAAAGGTTGTCAGAGTTGTTGGCAGGAGGAAGACTCAGGAAAAACATCCAAGAGACAGAATTCTATATACAAGATGAAACAAAGCCTCACAGACTGGACACCCAATAGCGAGCCAACACTGAAGTTCATTGACTTTAAGTTGGGAAATGTGTGTAATTTAAAATGTAGGATATGTGGTTCGTGGAGTTCCTCGAAATGGGCACAGGAAGAAATAGATTATGAGACGGCCAAGGGCGGTGACAACCCACTGGCAAGGAAACAACTGAAGGAGGGTGGATGGCCAAAACGTAACCCACAGTTCTTCGAGGAGTTACAGGAGGATCTCAAACACGCGGAGTACTTCGAATTCACAGGCGGCGAACCGTTCATGATCAAGGACCACTTCAAGATCTTGATGCACTGTGTTGAAAAAGGATATGCCAAGAACATAGACATACACTACAACACAAATGGCACACAGTTGCCGCCACAGGAAATATTTGACCTATGGAGTTATTTCAAACATGTCGAGGTGGCATTCAGCATTGATGACGTGGGAGAACCTTTCGAGTACCAGAGACATCCTGCCAAGTGGAGAGAAGTAAATCAAAATCTTGTCAAGTTCAAAGAAATGAAAACTGCCAACATGGACTTCCAGATATGCTCCACTGTCAACATATTCAACGTGTTCAACTGGGCCAAGATGGCACTGTGGGTGGCACAGTTCCAACCCAAGTTCTTCTATGTGAACACCTGCTTTGACCCAGATGTGTTCAACATTCAAACACTGCCACGACAGGTCAAAGACATAGTGGCAGACAGGTATCACATGCTCACGGACTACCAACCCAGCATAAGGTTCATGAATGCGGCGGACAGGGACACACCAGAGATCAGAGAACAACGTAAAGCAAGGATATTACAAACAGATGCATACAGGAAAGAAAATTTTGGAGACATGTTTCCACTTTTAAATAACATACTGAGGATATATGAGTAAGAAAGTAATAATAGGAGGTTGCAGTTTCACGCTAGGGAATGAACTCTCGGATGATGTGGACGGTAAGACACCATCCAAGAAGACATGGGCCTACAGGCTGACAGAAGCAACACACGATGACTACATATGCTCTGCGTCTGGAGGGGCAGGCAACGATGCTATAGCACGTAAGACATTCAAGGCCGTGTCACAGAACAGTGACGTTGATTGTGTGCTGGTCATGTGGAGTTTTCTATCTCGTTATGATTGGGCTATGCCCAGGAATCCGATGTTAGAGGACACAAGGTGGACAAGTATCTCCCCATGGGACACAACAGGTGGGAACCAGGAAGCATTCAAGATCATGCAGGGATCAGAGACACAGCAGGACCATTGGAAAAGAAGGCAAAGCAACATGCTAGAATCTGGGGTAAAACCTTTTGCGGAGGCCATATACAAATATGCGGCCAACCAATATCATGAGACCTATCTCAGTTGGAAGAGCATTATCTGGTTGCAGAACATCCTGGAGAAAAAGAAAATCCCATACATGTTCACACTGGCCGACAACAGCCTCTTCTACGACGAGTTGAATCACCATAAAGATCAGGATAGTCTTCTAAAGGCACTGCACAACGAGATAGATTTTACCAAATGGTATAGTTTTGGAGAGAGGATGATGGGCTTCAATCAATGGGCACTTTTGAATGGATATCCACGTGGCACAACACATCCACTTGACGAGGCACACCGAGATGCTGTACAATTAATGTTACCAACTTTTAACAAACTGATAGGAGACAGATAATGTTCACTTGGATAAAGAACCTTTGGAACAAGTTCAAACAGGAAAGAGCTTACAGAAAGAGACTCAAAGAACTTAAAAAGAAAGACCCATTCATATACAAATAGGATGGTACTCAACAAAATAAAAAAGGCACTGGAAAGGAAGCCTAAGTTCGAACTGATCGAACTGCCGTTCATAGATGTCACGGAAGATCCCGTTAGGCCGGAACTGAGTCTGGAATTCAGACAAGCATACGGCAGGAAGATATACGGCATCAAGGATGAGGAGGGAGACATAGCCGCCGTTATGTGTTTCGCATTCACACACGGTATACCAAAGAGTGTTGAGGAGATGGACACAATGAGCAAGGACGCCGCCATGCAGGCCATACACAGGGCAGGTGTACAGGGTAGCACAGCGATAGCATACACGGTATGGGCCAAGAAGAAAGGTGGTGGCAAGCACATGGTCAACGAAGTGTACAAGATGATCAAAAATTCCAACCATCTAAACAGATTGGTCACTTTGAGTCCACTGACGGACATGGCAAGGAAATTCCATTTGAAGAACGGGGCCAAAGAAGTTCAAGTAAACCTAACGACACAGAACTTTGAATACGACATAGAACTAGACGAGTGGGAGAAATTAAGGGACAGGGCGAAAGGATGGTTCAACATTAAATGAACTGTCTAGGATTATTTCTGGCACTGTCAATGCACGTGGGTCTAGAAGCGGATTACAACAATATACATCCACACGCCAGATGCACAGTGGACAATTCCATTGCAGGTGTGTATTACAATTCTGAGGACAGGATCAGTGCTTACGTTGGCAAGGAGTTTGAATTAGATGAGTATTGGAACATTGAATTAGGACTCGTGACAGGTTATAGATCAAAAGACGTACTTCCAATGATCAGATACAAAGCAGGGGGATTGTTTGTTTCTCCAGCATACGAAAAGCACGACGGCAAAGAGAACTACGGTGTGGTCATAGGTTGGGAGATAGGAAAATGACATGGTGGAACTGGTACTGTTATGATTGCAAGTGGAAAGGTGCACCACAAGATCTTGCACAAGATTTTGACACAGACGAAGGATGGGTTTGTCCAAAGTGTAACAGCACACAAATAGAAGACATGGGATGGCACAAGGAGGAAGATGAAAATACTCGGAATTAATTGTATGAATCATGATGCCGCAATGGCAGTCGTTGACTACAGTTCAGGCATAGGTGAGATACTGTGGGCCGCACACGCAGAACGTTACAGCAAGGTCAAGAACGATCACTATCTCAACCAAAAGATAGTCGACGAGGCCAACACATTTGGACCATTTGATAAGGTTGTGTATTACGAGAGACCTTTGCTAAAGAAGACGAGACAGTTTTACGCAGGACAGTACGGACTTGCAATGAGTTACACAGAGATGCCACAGTGGCACCTGGACAACTTCAACATAAAGATAGATGAGTACGTGAAACACCATGACTCACACGCCGCGGCAGGGTACTTCACATCACCATTCAAGGATGAGGGAGCAACGATACTCACAGTGGACGCGATAGGAGAATGGGAGACTGTATCAATATCGACGGCAGACAAGACACGGGTTGAAAGAAAAGAAACACTCAACTATCCGCACAGCATAGGAATACTTTACAGTGCTTTCACACATCGTTGTGGATTAAAACCCGCAGAAGAAGAATACATCCTGATGGGCATGGCCGCATACGGGACACCAAAGTACAAACAGAAGATCTATGACGACTTCGTTTACCAGACACCTTTCAAACTTAAAAAGAACCTACACAGGGGATTGAGTGACTGGGAACCAAACGCAGACGTGATGGACATAGCCGCCAGCATACAGGCAGTCACAGAAGAATGCCTCGCAGAGTTATGGCACAGGGCAAGTAAGTACGGATCACGTAACCTCGTGTATGCAGGTGGTGTAGCGTTGAACTGTGCCGCGAACAGGGTGTTGGCCAACATGGGATTGTTTGACAACATATGGATCATCCCAAACCCGGGTGACGCAGGATCCAGTTTGGGTTGCATAGCCGCACACCACAAGAGGCACCTAAAGTGGGAACACCCGTTCCTAGGACACAACATAGATGGTGAGTATCCTGTGGATGCTCTTATAAAAGAATTGAAGGAAAACAAGATGGTGGGAGTCGCAAGTGGTAGGGCGGAGTTTGGACCCAGGGCACTTGGTAATAGATCACTATTGGCAGACCCCAGGGGTGAGGACATCAAGGATTTGGTAAACTCAATCAAGAAGAGACAGAAGTTCAGACCTTTCGCTCCGGCCATATTAGAGGAGGATGTACATGAGTATTTTACCCTGCCTACAGCAGTTCAAAACACCCCCTATATGCAATTTACAGCGGCGTGTACGCATGGTAAAGACTTCCCTGCCATAATACATCATGATCACACAAGTAGGGTTCAAACGGTGCGTAAGACGGATAATCCAGGGTTCCATGCGTTGTTGACGGAATGGAAAAAACAGACGGGTTGCCCCATACTTCTGAACACCAGTCTGAACATAAAGGGACAACCAATCGTGAATGACAGGGCAGATGGTAAAGCATTTACCAACAAATACGGAGTGAAGGTACTAGGATGAAATACTTGATTGTGTTATTATTGCTTGTAAGTTGTGGAATAAAAACCAGTGCGAGTTGTGACGTAGATTTAAACAAGGAAAAAATGAAAGAAATAAAAGACAGTTGTGTGGAAAATCCACAGGTTGAAATAAAGAAGGAATTTTAATGAAATATCTTGTAACAGGCGGACTTGGATTCATAGGATCTAAAATTATTGAGAAACTTTCCAATCAAGGACACAGCATTCAGTGTATTGATAACAAAGACACTTATGACATCATAACCAAGGAAGATCTTGATGCACTGATAGAATGGAGAACACGTAATTGGAAAAAAGACAAAGTAAACATAATCAATGGAGACATATTAGATAGGATGGTCTGTCTCAAAGCCTTTGCAAACAGGCCTGACATTGTTATACATCTAGCAACATATCCGAGAGCAAAAATAGTTGATCAAGATCCAATCAATGGAATACCAAAAGTGATTGGCACGACCACTAACCTGTTGTGGCACGCATCAAAATTCAACACAAAGAAATTCGTATACGTCAGCAGTAGCATGGTGTATGGAGATTTTGTCGACGGAACAAGGGAAGAGTCAAACACTAAACCTACAAACATTTACGGTGAGGCAAAACTAACCGGAGAGAGACTTACAAAATTATTTGCAAAACGTGATGGGTTGAATTACATAATTGTACGTCCAAGTGGTGTTTATGGTCCAGGAGATCTTCCAGACAGAGTAGTTTCTAAGTTTTTCGCAAAAGCCATGAACAATGAAACCATCACTTTACACAATGGTGAGAACAAAGTTGATTTCACTTACAGGGACGATGCGGCCGATGGAATAATAAGAGCGGCAAATTCTGATGTAGCAAATACCAGTTTCAATATAACGGCCGGCAATGCATCGAGCCTGAGGACACTAGCAGAAACAATTATTGACATAACCGACAGTGAATCAGATATCAATGACATTGGAATGCAAAGCCTTTACCCTATGAGGGGAACACTGGACATATCACGTGCAAAAGATCTATTAGAGTACGTTCCAACAGTGTCGTTTAGACAAGGACTTGAAAATTATTATGAATGGTTACAAAATAAAATTTAATGGCATCGATAGACTATACGACGATTATAGTTGGCGCCTTGCAAGAAGAGCCAAAGAAGTATGGGAATCAGGTCATGTCCTACAGGGCAAGTACCTAAAAGAGTTAGAAAAACAGATAGCAAAAAAATACAAAAGAAAATATGCAGTGGGTGTTGGAAGTGCGACCGATGGTTTGTATTTTGCTATGAGAGCCGCCGGTCTTACAAAAGACAGCACTATCATGTGTCCCACATTCAGTTACGTAGCGACCGCAGGAGCAATCAAACGTCTAGGTGCTGATATACATTTCGTTGACACTGATATAAATGGCAATATAGGTGATTGGCAAGGACAAGGATTGCCAGACGGAGTAGTGTATGTCAACATGTTTGGAAATCCTGCAGACTACGATAGACTTAGGAAATATTGTGATACTCATCATATTCCCCTGATAGAAGATGCCGCACAGAGTCAAGGGGCAGTGTATGGCAAGACGCCGTCGGGTGCGATGGGAGATATAAGTGTGTTTAGTTTTGATCCAATGAAGAACATGCCTAGTTTTGGTGGAGGCGGAATGGTGCTCACTGACAACAAGGAAGTATATGACACAGTGATTTCTCTGCGAAGACACGGTACAAGTGGTACACACACTTATGGATACAACAGCCTAATATCTGAGGATCATGCAAACCAATTGCTTCTACTTTTATCCAAGTTTGATAGACTACAAAATATGAGAGAAAAAATCTGTAAAAGGTACAGGAAGAATATTCCAGAAGTGCAAATAATTTGTGCAGGCCCAAATACAAAATCTAGCAACCACAAACTTGTTATTTTGACAGATAGAAGAGATGAACTGAAATCGTATTTAGGAACAAAAGGCATAGAAACAAAAATACATTATGCAAAAATATTAGACACAAAAAACATAGGATCGTATCCAAACGCAGAAAAAATTTGTGCCAAGGCCCTCAGTCTTCCAATATATCCTCATTTGAAGATAAAAGAAGTTGATTATGTGTGTGACAGGATAAAGGAGTTCTTGTATGTTTGATAGTGTACAGGTCAGATTCAAAAACACCAAACACATCACTTCACCGTTTGCAAATACACGGATCGTTCCTTATGTGGGAAGTTATTTTGAAATACTGAAATCAGTGGTCAAAGACATAAAGACAGAATACTTTTGGTTCTTTTCAAATTTCGTAGACCTTACAGCAACATCAAAGTTTGATTTGGACTTTGTTCCAGAACAACACGAAAGAGAACAAATCCACGTATGGTATGCAACACACCCCATGGCTGGTTTGAACAAAGAAGGAAACGTGATGTTGATCCCGACCAAAAAGTTCAAAAAACATATGCATGGCCTTAAGTTCCTGCGTGATTTCAAAGATATCAATTTTCATGCCCACCCCACCATGTACCAACGTCCTCTGTCCAGTACTACATTCAAACTTTCCGATCCGTTGATTTCATACAAACAAACGGGCACTGAGTTTTATACATGGATGATCAATCAGCATTGTGATGCTGACAAACCTAATTTTTATCCTAGTTTCTGGGAAGATGAGAAGATGTACACTTGGGGTGAATCAAAAGATATCATACTAGTACCGAGTGGTAAGGATATCAAACAGTTATATGATTTTGATAGGCACGTACATTTCGATTATGACTATGAAACAAAACCAATGGACATAGTGTTCTTGTCCTATGACGAACCAAGTGCTGAGAAGTACTGGCAAGTGCTGAAAGAAAAATATCCTAGGGCCAAAAGGATACAAGGTGTCAAGGGAAGGACACAGGCGTATCATGCCGCCGCGATGTTAAGTGAGACTGATTACTTCTTCGCAGTATTCCCGACCATTGAATTGGTCGACGGCTTTGATTTCACTTTCCAACCCGATCGATTGCGTGAGGCATGCCATTATATTTTCCATGCTAAAAATCCAGTTAACGGTTTAGAGTACGGACACAGGGCGGTGATACTATACAACAAACGTCTGTGCTTGTCCACAATTCATCCTAGTTTAGATTTCACACTATCGCAACCACACACAGTAGTACCTCAGTTGTGTGGCACAAGTCATTTCAACCAGTCACCCGAGATAAGTTGGCGTGTGGCATTTAGGGAAGTACTTAAATTGTGTGAGATGAAACCAACAGTTGAATCTACGCACAGGCTTAAAAAGTGGTGCGAACTTGGAAAAGGCCAATACGCACTGCTGGTACAAAGAGGTGCCCTTGACGCCGTTGAATATTACAAGGAAGTAAATGGAGACAAGGATGCGTTGCAGTTGTCCTATGAATTGGATTGGTTAAAAGAAAAATTTAATTCTATCTCTTAAAAGTTTTAGCCATTATCAATGAAGTTTTAGATTCCATGTCTCGTTTCAATGCGGGTATGTCAAATTTCATGTCCACGCTTTTTATCTTGACGTAGTTCTGTTCTATTGTCTTCCTCAGGAACCTAGCGATGGTCTCCTGCTTCTTGGTCTTCAACTCCTTGGCTATGTCGTAGTGTATTGTGAGGTTATTTTTTAGTATGATGTCTATGTAGAGCAGGTACTTGACCGGCATGTTCTGGAAATGTAGTCCCTCTAGAACCTCCGGCCATTCCTTGACGAAATCTTGCGTCAACTGTACCCAAGTCTTATTCTTTGGCGGTTGTCTTTTTGGCATCCGCTTTCTTGGTAGTCTTCTTTGCTGGTGCCTGTGCGTCGGGATCAGCGGCCATGTCTTTGACAGTAGTGCCTTTCTCCTTGGCAACCATCTCGTTCAACTTGTTGAGAAGGATTCTACCTTCGGCAGTGTTGCCAAAAGTGACCATTATCTCATTTGTTTTGAACTTCTTGATGTAGTTGTCGTTGTGCATCATGGCCAACATATTAGTCCCATCTGGGAACGTCTGCCTGCTGGCGAAGTCCGCAAACTCGTCGGCAGATTGTCCACCCTCAGATTCTACAGCCTTCATTAACGCATTGTGATACAAGTCTGGCAAGAATTTAGTACCTACCACTAGACAGTTGTTGGGTTCACCAGGCACAGTTCTGTACATGATTACGACCTTTGCTCCACCGTCCACGAGCTCTCCGATGTGTTTGAAGTGTCTCTTTGGACCTGTCTGACCTTCACCTGCTCCTGAGTCTGCACCCATTGGCATGGCCTGGTCATTAACGTTCATTAAGTTTGCCATTATTTTCCTTCCGCAGTCGCTGGTGCTGTTGCCCCTGCATCTGCTGTACCTTCAGGTGTTTGTTCTGGTGCCACTTTGGCCAAGAACGCCTGTAGTTTGTTGTATAGGAATCCTACACCTGCCATCTCATTGGCCTTGAACGCACCCCTTGTGGATGCCACGTCAAGTATGGTAGAAAGATTCTTCAAGTCGCCGATTGATAACGCAGTTGGATCTGGTTGTCCTTGTGCCTGTGCCTGTGCCGCCTGAGGTTGAGCCGTCGCTGTTCCTGTAGGTGCCTTAGCAGTCTTGGCAGACTTTTTTAAGTTTTTCTTTTTTGTTGCCATTTGTTATTTCTCCTAATTGCAATTGGTATTAATATACGTATATTATACTAAAATTAGTTATGGAGTGCAACGGTTAGTTTTGATTTATTTGGGCAATACCACTCAATGCAAACAGGGTTAGGTCACCTGGATTCTCGAAACCAAGTACAGTGATCGATCTTGAATTGTCGCCTTGGTAAATTACATCTTTGGTAATTGAGTATCTGCCATGGCAGTTCTCGTAGATCCATTTACGCATTTTTTCTATGTCTGATTCGTGTGCCTTTACCACCGTGTTAACGAAGTGTGGTGGTAATATATCTAGTTCTCTCTTGAAGAAATTATTTGGATTGACTTTCACGCTTCTCCTCTATCCATTTGTATGCCGCGTCCCATCTCTCTTTCACTGACTTCTTTGGGCCTTCGTAGAGCACGTCTCGATTGGTGTTGCTTGGTCCAAGCACTTCCACACCTTTCCAGAACATGGCTATTACCACAAGTATCATTATACCTACTACCCATTTACTCATTAGTAACTCGCATATATTACAAATAAGATACAAGCAATGAAGCCAGCAACCAAAACATGATTGCCAAGATTCAGCCAACTTGTGCCTACTGTGTGTTTGTTTTTTGGATCTATAAATTTATTTTTCATTATGCTCCCCATACGTCGTCGTACATGGGAGGCTCTTCTCTGTCAGGCTCTCGCTTGTACGGTTGATTGTGAAATTGTTTGAAAGTGAAATACATGGCGAAGACAACACCTAAGTGGCCTATGACAAGTCCTACCCAACCCCAAAGCATTGTGCTTATAGAGAAGAAGTACACAGTGAACACAGTGCTCCATACAAAACTTAAGACTACTAAAAGTTGTAGTCTAACAGTCTTGGGTAATGATCGTAGGTCATTGTGGTTGTCATCAAATAATACTCCAGCGGTGTCTATCATCCAATTCTTTAGGCATTTAATCTTGTTCATCTTGCCTGTATACGGATTTGTGTTAGGAAACAACATCATTACAGTAGCCAGTTAAAAATTATTAATGTTACACCCATTATTGCAATACCCAGTGTGATCGGATGATACATTAGATCTTTGCACATTTCTTTCAACATATTAATCATTGTACTGTACGGTAAGTCCAAACGGTGCTTCTATGTCTCTCTCGTATGGATTGTTGATTAAAAATATTGTGTCACAGTAGTGTTCGTCACCCCATGTTTCAAAAGGCCAACCGTCTGTGAACATCACAAATTTTTTAGGCTCTATGCCCTCTTCCTTCATGTAGTCCCAATTACATTCAAACTCTGTACCACCACCTGAACCTAGTTCGTAGTCCAACAACTCATCTGCGTTGTCTGGTGTGAATACCTTTGGATTGAACACCGCAGTGTCGAATGACCATAAATGTATTCTGAAGTCCTTGTATTGGTCCATTATGTTTTTAACCTCAGTAAGGAACTCTTTACACTGTTCGTTGCTGATACTACCACTGGCATCGAGAGCCAAACATATGTCAATCATCTCATCATTGTTCTGTCCTGGCAGTATGGCAGATGTGTGCCAACTTTTTCTGCTGGGTCTCATCCAAGTGTAGTCTGACTTCAATGTGCTCATTATCTGTTGTTGCAGTATTTCTCTCCAGTCCATTTTAGGCTCTGTAAGATCCTTAACCAGTCTCTGTAAAGCACCTGGTAAATTACTTGCACCTGTTGATTGTGCGGCACTCACCATCGCTTCTTTGACTTCATCCCTGATCTTTTTAAGTTCTTCTTTGGTGTAAACAGGCTTGCCACTTTTTGCACCTTTCTTGTCATTGCCTTTACCCTCGCCTGCACCATCACCTTTGCCCCACTCTTG
>Ga0098049_1000363_pt1 | contig 18874 bp, 16 predicted proteins | sample 13BtaG_FD_92582 | JGI IMG/M metagenome (GOLD analysis project Ga0098049, IMG submission 92582) | Marine viral communities from the Subarctic Pacific Ocean - 13B_ETSP_OMZ_AT15268_CsCl metaG | ecosystem: Environmental > Aquatic > Marine > Oceanic | place: Subarctic Pacific Ocean | collected...
CAAATCCTTGTTGGTGTTGATCTCAGCCGTGAGTCTATGATTCGCGCAGTAGCTACCGATTCCGAGTCCGGAGACGAGTTTAGTCTTGTATCCGACGACCAATTCGTAACACGTCAATCCAAGATTGGTTACTACGGTTCTCTTGAAGAAGGCCGTATGATCATCGACGACCGTGTATTACTTGGTCTTATCGTTTAATTTTAATTTAAATTAGCGTTTTATAAAAGTCCACCTCAGGCAACTGGGGTGGATTTTTTATTTTATCAATTTATTATATATTAGTGTATAATCCTACAAGGCAAAAGGTATAAATTATGGCAAACAAAAAAACAAAAACGAGCAAGTCTACTTCTTCCAAAAAGTCAACCGCTAAAAAGAAGCAGGTACAACTTGAAAATCTTCAACAAACAAATGGAAAAAGTTACGAAGAACAGGTCGCTAAGGCACGCGAGCTTGAAGACGTACTGGGTATTTCCAAGATAAACCCTTTCAAAACAAACGACAAAAGAGTATTTAGTGAAATGATGCAAGAAATGAATCTTACAGATCTTCAAGCATTTGCTGTAAAAGTGGGAGTGTTTCCTTCTGGCAATAAAACTGTGCTCAGAAATAAAATAAAACGAGCTTTTGAATCTAGTCTGCATGGACAAGGCAGTATTCAAGTTATGGGAGAGCCCATAAAGCTTGACCCAAGAAATCCTCAACACAAAGAGGTTATCGACTACCTAAAGAACTAAGATGGCAGGAAATCCAGAAATCGTTTCATTTATAGAATCCCTTCCGAGTGGATCCACAAGTTATTTTGTGGATTTCCCTGAAGATTTCGCGTTACCACCTTTGGTGACAACTTCGTTGCAAAATGATAAAACATCAGAAATCATTCCTTATATGCTCTCTGGTGTTTCGGTTGATGGGTTTTATATAAATTTTGGTTCTTCATTGGGCAACGATGATTATATGCTCAATGTCAGCGCACAGGTTACAGGTGCGCATTCAATAGGTGAGGCTGCAGATTTGTTTATTCCCGCGCAACACAACGGAACCATTCTCGGGGTTGTTGCAACAAAAATATATGATGAAGAAATAGGATTTCATGTATCAGGAAATGCAAGAACAATTGAAATAGGTTTGATTGCAAATTGGCTTGAGGGTCATTTGGGAGAACTAAACAATTTGATTTATACTTCTTTTAGTGGATACAATCCAGAAAACTTTAATCTAGAAGAACAAAGCATACTGCGAGAATTGTATCTTAGCGAATACAACAGAAAAGCTCAAAGAAGAGTATTAAGAGGAATTGATGGAACCGATGGAGGAAACGATTTTCAGGTTATCCGAGAAGGAGATTCGATGATTCAAAGATCAAATAAAAATGTAACCGCCAAAGGTTATAGAGATGCATATCTAGATTCCCAAGCTCGAGTAAAAGATCTTGTTTATGCTTATAATCTATATGGAGCAAAACCAAATCAAGTGGCAGGAGCAGATGCGCCTGCAAGTGGACAAAATCCAAGTCTAGATGGATATTATAATTAAAACAGTGTAATAATATATTATGAGCGAAATTTCAGAAAGTAATTCTAATCCAAATAAAATAATAAAATCTCAATTGTTTCACATTTGGAAAAAAGCTCGTATCATGTACGATATGGTAAAAGATGATACAGCGTTAGAAGATTGGGTCAGAAAAAACATTGGAGAGGCATACGAGAATATCGATAAAGCTTTACAATATTCAGAATATGAAAAAATGTTTCCTGCTCAAAAGGAAGAGGCTGAACAAGATGAAAAAAGCAAAAACAATTATCTGAGCAATCAAGACAAGCGTTATCCAACTCCTGCCGCACAAGAAAGTGGCGATCAATTTGTTACAAGATGCATCTTAGATGCAAACATGAAAAAGCGTTATCCTGTTCAAGGTGATCGTTTTAGTGCTTGCATGAGCATATTCAATGAAAAGAAGAATGAAGTAAGCGAAGACCTTCACAACAATCCAGGCGAGAAATTCGAGGACCCAATGCAAGTCAAGGATCCCGAATTGCCCGATCCTGTTAAGCCTTTACTTCCGTAATATTATAAACAATCTCTTGTTTCAATAGAGAGAATTTTATTTCTTGATTTTCTTGAATCTCTTTGCCAAGAATCAACTTGGATAATTCGTTTTCTATATTTTTTTGAATTAATCTTTTTATTGGTCTTGCTCCGAGCTTTTCTTGGGACGCTTTTTCTGCGATAAATTTACAAACTTTTGGTGTTACTGAGAGTTTGATTTTTTTCTCAAGCAATTTGTTTGATAGTTTATTTATTTCTAATTTAGCTATCTTGATCATATCTTTCTCTTCGAAATCTTTAAACAATATGATTTCATTTAGTCTATTGAGAAATTCAGGCCTAAAGAATGTTTTGAGTTCAAGCTTTAGTTTGTCCATAGCTTCTGTTTCGCCAGTAGCTCCTCCAAAACCGATTGCTGGCTTGGCGACTTTTTCGCTGCCTATGTTGCCTGTTAATATGATTGTGCAATTTGTAAAATTTATTTTTCTGCCAGAATTGTCTGTAACGAAACCTTCTTCTAGAATTTGCAGTAATATGTTTAACACTTCAGGGTGAGCTTTTTCTACTTCATCAAAAAGAACTACGCTGTAGGGATTTCTGCGCACTTTTTCTGTGAGTTCTCCTCCTTCTTCATATCCAACATAACCAGGTGCCGCGCCAATCAATCTGCTTGAAGAGATTTTCTCGGAAAATTCACTCATATCAAGTTGTATCAGTTTATCTTTGCTGCCATAAATAAATTCTGCTATGCATTTTGCGGTATAAGTTTTACCTGTTCCGCTTGCGCCAACCAGCAAAAAGCTTCCCACGGGTTTATTGTTGTCCTGAAGTCCTGATTTTGACCTTAGGATGCATTCTGATATTTCTTTTATTGCTTCTGTCTGTGCGACTACTTTTTTGTTTAGCTGCCTAAACAATCCTAAAAGCTTTTCAGAATCTTTTTTGGATAAATCTGAAACAGGAACTCCAGTGCGAGAAGCAATAACTTCATAGATATCTTTCTTTTTCACTGATATTTTAGACTTCATTGTTTTTTTAGCCCACTCGGAGATCACTTCATCATATTTTTCTAGCAACTCAAGTTGTTGATCTTCAATAAGAATTGAATCAAACCCTTTAGAAATCATTTTAGACTCTTTTAATGCAAGCTCCTCTAGCTGAGCTTCTATGTCTCTTGCTTCTTGAGGCCTTTCAATGTTATTAATTTTCACTTTTGAGCCAGCTTGATCAATGATATCAATTGCTTTATCAGGAAATTGCTTGTCGAGAATATATCTTGATGTCAACTCCACCACAAGATCCAAAACTTCTTCTGGATAATATATGCCATGAAATTTTTCATATTTTGACTTTATTCCTTGAAGAATTTGACGAGCTTGTTCTTTCGTTGGCTCAATTACTTTTACGGCCTGAAAGCGTCGATCTAAAGCTCCGTCTTTTAAAATAGATTTTTTATATTCTGTTTGCGTGGTCGCGCCAATACATTTGAGCTCTCCTCTTGCAAGAAGAGGTTTCATCAAGTTCGCGGCGTCCATACTTCCTTCGGCACTACCTGCGCCCACAAGGGTATGTATTTCGTCCACAAATAATATTATATCTTTATTCTTTTTGGCTTCATCGATAATTCCCTTTAATCTTTCTTCAAACTGCCCTCTATACTTTGTTCCTGCGATTAATGATCCAAGATCAAGAGAGTATATCACTTTACTCAAAAGAAAGTCAGAACAAGTTCCTGCCACAATCGTTTGCGCCAAGCCTTCAACAATAGCAGTTTTTCCAACTCCTGGCTCGCCAAGTAGTACAGGATTGTTTTTTGTTCTTCTGCACAATATTTCACAAACGTCATATATTTCACTTTCTTTGCCGATGATATTATCGAATTTACCTTGTTGTGCGAGAGCATTCAAGTTGGTTGCAAATTTTTCTAAATTTTGAAGCTTTGGTTCTTTTATTGAATTTGTTTTTGGAAAATATGGTTTTTTTTCTTTTTTTTGTATCGGCTTGTGCTCTTTAGAAAGATGAAGATATTCTCTTACTTCTGCGATGATATCATTTTCTGAAGCATTGAATGTTTCGAAATATTTTGGAATATTTGATTCTTCGTATTTTAATAAAGCCAAAAGCATGTGCTCAATACCAACATATTCATGACCAAGTTTGTCTGCGATCGAAGCAGAAACTTTTAACACAAGATGAAAGTGTTCATCATATGAGGGGTCAAGATCTTCTGGAATGAATGTTTGTGTTTGGTTTTCGCCGAAATCAATAAAAGAATCTTCAATATTTAACTTTAGTTCTTCATGATCGATTTGTAATAAAAATAATATTTCACTGAGAATACCTGCGCTAAGATTCACCATTCCGTAGAACAGGTGATCTAGCGTAACATATTCATTCGCATATTCTAATGCAATCTTTTTGGCCTCATTTATTGCTTGCTGCGCTCGGGGCGTAAAATTAGGTTTTGGAGTCATCTTCATTGATTTACACTCTAAATTACTTAACGTCTGACATTTTCATGTAGATCTTTTCATCCATGATGTTCAAGGAATCAAGAAAAACGATATCTTCTCCTTTGCGCCCATAAGCCACAATGATACTTTTTTTGGAGGGAGTTTTCTTTTTAGATTCGAAGTATCTATCATAGAAATTGCCGCGACGAGAGTTTAACAACATGGCATCATATTTTCCGTGCTCATCTGTAATCGAAAGCTTCATGTATTTATTGCCATTTCTTGAAGTTCTTTTTATGCAATCTTCAACCACTCCAATAAACCTTCCTTTTTCGTCAGATTCCATGAGACGAAGATCCCTGGAATCTTTAAGTGAGTTGTGAGCATCGATAAAGCAGCTTTTAAGATTCGAACTGTGGCTGTAGCCAAGTAGCTCTGTCTCAAAATACCAGTTTGCAAAGCTTTCATATTCTTTGTTTTTGTCGTATATTGTTTTATATATATCATATTTCTTTTTGAATGTTTTAAATCTAGATTCTTTCATTAATGGTTTGCTATCGTCTCCTACCAAGTCTCCCTTTTTTGCGTCTGCAATGCAGTTCAACAGTTTATATTCATATTTTTCTCCAAGAAGTATAAAATTTCTTTTTTCTCTTTCTGTTAAAAGGTTAAATGCTTGAGCCTCAAGCACCATGAGCGATCTATTTGATCCTTTACTTTCTAATGCTCCAGCTTGTATTAAAGCGCTCAAGATTCCAATATTCAGTCCAGCTTGCTTTGCGGCAAGAAAAATATCGTATTTTGTTGGGGTTTCGCTTGACCTAAAGTCTCGCAAAGATTGCAAAGACTTTTCGCTTACCCCTTTGATGCTGTTCAATCCAAATCTGATATTCTTTCCTTCGATTGTAAAGTCCATGCTAGACTTGGCGAGATCAGGAGAAAGAAGCTTGATTCCAAAACTAGACAACTCTTTTGATACTTTAGCTATTTCCTCTTGAGGCGCAGGTTCATATTTGGTCATCTTCAACAGAGACAAAAAGAATTGTTGTGGATGATTAAATTTAAGATAGGTCGTCCATGCCGCCAAAACAGAATAACTGATAGAGTGAGATTTATTGAACGAATAATTCGCGCTATCTTCTGCGACTCCCCATAGTATGTCTCCAATTTCTCGCGGCAAATTTTTCTCTTGAACTTTTTCTTCAATTTTAGCTTTCCATGCAGGCATTTGATCTACTTTTTTCTTGCCAACAATTCTTCTAAGTTGCTCCGCTTCATCAAGGGTGAATCCCACTTTAACAGCCATTTGCATCAATTGCTCTTGATACAAAGGAATTCCACCTGTATAATCCAAAACGTCAGTAAAGAATTCGTGAATAACTTGTGCTTCTTCTGTGGACACATAAGTTGCATAGTCTCCAAGAAATTCTAGCGCTCCAGGTCTTCCAATAGCAACAACTGCGCTCAATTGCTCAAGGTTTTTTGGTTTGATTTTTTTGCAGACTCTGTAGTTTGTGTCTGATTCCAATTGAAATAATCCATGAGGAGTATTTAGAGACTGTAATGGTTTGAATAGGTTTTCATCATTCAGGTCGATTGAAGATGAATCTATGTTTAAACTCTTGCAAACATCATAAATGACACTCAAGGTTCTTAAGCCCAAGATATCAAACTTAACCATCAATTCTGATACCCAATTCATGTCATAACCAGTCACAAAAGCTCCGTCGTTCGATTTTTGCAAAGGACATATATCTGTAATTGTATCAAATGAAATTGCGATTCCACTTGGATGGACTCCCGTGTTTTTGTTTAAACCTTCTAACTTTAAGGCTATATTGAATACTTCGCCATTGTTGGCAGACCAATCTGTAAACTTTTCACTTTCCTCGATCGCGGTTTTTAAAGGAACCACCACGCCAAATCTTTTTGGAATAGAATCACTAATTTCATTAACTTCTTGCTCGGAAAACTCGCCAACGATCTTGCCGCATTCTTTTATGCACAGCTTTCCACTAAGAGTGTTCAAGGTCAAGATTTTAGCTGTTCGACCAGGATGTTTTCTTTCGATATAATCAATAACTTCTGCTCTGCGCTCGTATGCAATGTCGTTATCAACATCAGCCAAAAGACTGCCGTCCAGGTAGGTGATATTGTTTTTTTCTATTTTTCTTGCTCGGCTTTTCGATACAAAACGCTCAAAGAATAAATTATATTTAACTGGATCTACATTTGTTACTCCGATAAGATAAAGAACCAAGGATCCTGCTGCAGAACCTCTGCCTGGGCCTGTTGGAATATCATTTTCGTGGCAAAAATTTAATATATCCCAATTTAATAAAATATAATCTATAAAACCAAGCTCTTGCAGAATATCCAATTCAGATTTTGCGCGATCAAAGTATTCTTTCTTGTTTTCAAAAGTATCAATCTTTCGATCATATACTCCTTTGTGGCATAGCTTGCGCAGAAAATCGAAGTTTGATATATCAGGAGACGCATCAAGCATCTTGTAGTATTTGTCTTCAATTTTAATATTTGGTAGGCGAACGCCTGGAGGAGCGCAATCCTCGTAAGATGTAAAGTTTTCTGTAAAATTGCTCATATTTCTATTTCCCATATCATTTTTTTAAACACTTCGAAATTAACATTAATGTCATATAAAGCATCATGCAACTTTTTCTCATCAAAGTCAACATCAAAATCTTTACAGCATTGTTTTAAATTGCAGCTCAGGCCTCTTTCCACAAGATGATTCAAGCGATACTGCCATGCAAGAAAGTCATCATCTTTATCTAATTTGATTCTTTTCTTTAAGGCTTTCGCAAGGCACAAAGTATCAACAAGATGCTCTGTGTAGCTGAAATCAGGTTCAGATTTTGGATTCACTAGCTTTCTATGAAGATTGTGCATGTAAACATCAAAGCCAAGCAAGTTGTGGCCAACCTTGATATACGAGTCATCGTAAAGATACTTCTCGAAGTGATCAAGCGCGGCTTTTGCGCATGTCGCTTTCTTTTTATATTTCGCCTCTGTGAAGCCCGTGATTTTTGCGGCATCAGGAGAAACATTTAATGTCTCCCATTTCAACCAATAATCTTTCTTCTCAACCACCTTGTTGTTTTCTATCACAAGAAATGCAAGTTGCCAGGGCTTGTTTTTTTCAACAAGATTCAGGTTGCATGTTTCATAGTCGAACAATAAATATTTTTGGTTTTTTCTAAATCTAAGTAGTGATTCTTTCATTTTAAATCTTTTCTTTCTGAGTTTCCATAATTTATAAAAAGTTCTTGGCCTTTCGGTACATTTTGGTTGGTTTTGTATTTAAAAACTAAATCGTTATAGTCTATTTCCCACTCTACGTTATAATTTGATGAGTGATTGTATATCATTCCATAACCTAATACTACTGCTGTCGAAAAAACTTTGGAAAAGTCATCGTATCCAAACTCTTTTAATTCTTCAAGCAAAGAATCGTGAATCTTTTTGTCATCAATCATCAACTTAAAAATCACTTGAAAATTTAGACGTTTATTTTCTTCCGCAGTGAATTTTTCATTGTAAAACAAAGAAAATACATATCTCTTTAACTGTTCATCCTGAAGATCGATTGGGCAGCCGGAAATTATAAAATGAGCTTCTTCGATCAATTCTCCTTTCTCAAGGTCTTGAGCAGCAAAGACGCCCCTACCTTTACAAGAAGATTTTCCTACAAATATTTTAGTAAGAGCTAATAAATTATCTTTCATTTTTCTCCTTCCAGCTTTCGAAGCAAAATTCATTGCTGCCGAAGTGATCTAAGTTTGGTTTACTTAATGTTTTGTTTCCGAATGTTCTACCAGTTATACATTTGTATGTTTGTAGAGCAGTTACATCTTTTTTATTTTTGTAGTATATACTTTTTGTATATTCTATTTTATATTTGTTTTTAGAGGCATAGTTTTTTACTTTTTGTTCAAGAAAGCCGTCGAATGGCAGGCCGTTTTGTTCAATAAAGAATGTTGGCTTTGTGAAGCTAAAGCTTGGTGTGCAATTGGCAAATTTCATGAGATTGTTGAATATGAAACTATCATAAAAAGGAATTGCCAGAATGAGACTCTCATCGCTCCAGTGTTTTTTGAGTATTTTTTTGTCAACGCAATTATAGTTTTCTGTGAAAGCTTCACTATATATTGAATTTAATAATCTGCAGCCATCAGCATTCTTTGCAAAAATGACAATTTTATGCGAACTGTTTACAGATTCTTCTTTTGGATCAATTTGTGCATTCTCTCTCATGTCTATGCGCAATCCAAAAATTAGTTTTAATTTTAAATTATCTGCGTTTTTCTTGGCTTGCAGAAAACCCGTCAAGGAATCTTCCACAAGAATCACTTCTTTTAGATTATTTTCTACAGCAATGTCAAAAACACTATCTGATCCGCCTTCTTTATGTGTAATTGGATCATTCAGCGTCAATATACTTTTGCCGATAGAATAATGGCTTTTAAATAATGGTAACATGCCAAATATTTTATCAGAAAACATACTCAATGTCAAGACTTAAAAAGTTATCAACATAACTCATTTTCAATTGACAACAACCCCCCAAAATGTTAATATTTATTACATCATATGGAAATTAAAGTAAAAAAAAGAAACGGTCGTCTTCAAGATTTTAGAGTCGAAAAAATTAATGCAAATGTCGAAAGAGCCTGCGATGGAATTTCGGATGTGTCTGTTAGTGAAATAGTGCTTGATGCTCAGCTTCAATTGTTTGACAAAATAAAAACAAGTGAAATTGATACAGCTCTTATATTAAGCGCTCGAGAGAAAATCGAGAAAGAGCCTAATTATAGTTTTGCCGCGGCAAGGCTTTTATTGAATACCGTATACAAGGAAGTATTCAAAGAGGGTGTTGATAGCGACGCATTCAAGCTTCAGTACCGCAAGAGTTTCATTCAGGGAATCAAAAAGCTTGTGAAAAGCGGCAAATTAAATGAACGCATGCTTGAGTATGATTTGAGCAAATTATCCGAAGCGCTTCGTATTCGGCGCGACAACTCTTTTAAATATCTTGGTATTCAAATTCTCACTGATAGATATTTTATTCGAGAAGACGATAAGATCATGGAAGCTCCTCAAAGTTTTTGGATGAGAGTTGCCATGGGACTGGCTCTCAATGAAGAAAACAAAGAAGAATGGGCAATCAAGTATTATGATCTTTTTAGTCAATTTTTGTATACTTCTTCCACTCCAACTCTTTTCAACAGTGGAACTGCAAGATCTCAGCTAAGCAGTTGTTATCTCAATACATTTGATGATAGTATTGATGGTATTTTTGATGGCGCTTGGCAAGAAGCCCGAAAAAGTAAATACGCTGGCGGTCTAGGATTAGATGTAACCCCATTTCGTTCAACAGGTTCTCACATTAAAGGAACAAATGGAATCTCTAGCGGACTTGTTCCATGGTTAAAGATCTACAACGATCTCTTGGTTGCTGTAAATCAAGGTGGCAAGCGTCCAGGTGCTGGATGTGCATATCTTGAACCTTGGCATTTAGACTTTGAAGACTTTTTGAATCTTCGAAGAAACACAGGAGATGACCGATTGCGTTGTCACGACATGAACACAGCTTCCTGGATTCCTGATGAATTTATGCGTCGCGTTCAAAATGAAGATGCTTGGTACTACTTTGATCCTCGCGACACTGTTGATGGAAGCGGTAAAACCTTACACGATTGCTTTGGTAAAGATTTTGATGATCGCTATAATCAATTGTGCGATCAAGCTGAAGAAGGGTTGATCAAGAATTATCGCGTTGTACCAGCAAAAGAATTGTGGAAAAAAATGTTGAAGGTGTTGTTTGAAACATCTCATCCATGGTGCACATTCAAAGATCCATGCAATATGCGTTATACTAATCAGCACGAAGGCGTTGTTCATAGCAGCAATCTTTGTACAGAAATTACTCTTCACACCAAAGCGTCTGAGTATGACAAGGGTGAAAAAACAAAAATAGGTGAAACTGCAGTCTGCAACCTTGGATCAGTAAACCTGCTTAATCATCTAAAAGAAGATAACACTTTAGATTATGATAAATTAAAAAATACAATACATACTGCTATACGAGCATTAGATAGTGTTGTTGACCTTAATTTTTATCCCACGAAAGAAGCAAGCAATAGTAATTTAAGAAATCGTCCTATTGGATTGGGTATGATGGCTTTGCACGATGTGTTGCATCGAATGAATATAAACATTGATAGTGATGAAGCGGTAAAGTTTAATGATGAATTGTTTGAGTTTTATTCTTACAATGCTATCTCTGCCAGCTCAAACCTTGCAAAAGAAAAGGGTCCATATGAAACATATCAAGGTTCTTTGTGGAGTCAAAACATTTTCCCAATTGATTCATACAACTCGTTGATCGACTACAGAAAGTCTTCGCTTGTTGGAAATGGAGAAACACTTAGCGCAGAGTGGAAAGAGCTTCGCGGTCACGTTGCTGAACATGGAATGCGCAACAGTAATGTAATGGCTATTGCTCCCACAGCTACAATTGGTTACATCAATGGGGTTGAGCAAAGCATCGAGCCAAACTTTTCGGTTCTCTTTGTTTATGAAAATAAGAGCGGAAATTTCTTTATAACGAATCAACACTTTATTGATGATATGAAAGCTGCAGGACTTTGGAATAGCGAAGTGGCAAAGCTTGTCAAAAGCGTTGATGGAGATTTGTCTCTGCTTAATGGAGACATTCCAGCTGAATTAAAAGAAAAATATAAAACAGCATTCGATCGAGATATGTTTAAATTGATTGAATGTAATGCAGCTCGACAAAAATGGATTGATCAGGCAGTTAGTTTCAACTTATACAATAAATCTACCTCTCTCAAATATTTAAATGACGTATATATGGCATGCTGGGAAGCAGGATTGAAGACAACTTATTACCTGCGAAATCGAGCAGCTTCCAAGGTAGAGAAATCTCACTCTGACGAAAACAAAGCTAGCGAAGCTTCAGCATGTAGTATCGAGGCAATGAAAAATGGCGGGACTTGCGAAAGTTGCCAATAATATTGATCTCGTTTAGTGTTGACTTCGTTACTATAATTTGATAATATATAAACATGAATGATAAAACAGGAGAATTATTAACAGAAAATATAGCTGGAGTAAATAGAATTTTACCCCACAAACATAAATACGCTTGGGATTTATTTTTAAAAAGTTGTGCCAATAATTGGATGCCTACTGAAATAAGTATGCAAAATGATATTAAACAATGGAAAAATAATGAAATTACAGAAGATGAAAAATTACTTGTTAAACGCTGCCTTGGGTTCTTTGCTGGATCTGAGTCTCTGGTTGGTAATAATCTTTTGCTTAGTGCCTTTAGATATATCACGGACGCTGAGTGCCGCCAGTACATCCTTCGTCAAGCGTTTGAGGAAAGTCTTCACAATCTCACGGTAGTTTATGTGTGCGATAGTCTTGATTTGGATATCGAGGAAGTATTCGCTGCATACGAGACTATTCCAAGTATCAAAGCTAAAGATGATTTCTTGATGGAAATAACTAACGATATTAGTCGTCAAGATTTTTCTACCGAAACTATAGAAGGCAAGCAGGAATTATTAAGAAACTTTCTTACTTATTGGATAGTTTGCGAGGGAACCTTCTTCTTTAGTGGATTTGCTATGCTACTTGCATTGGGCCGCCAAAACAAGCTTCAGGGTATCTCTGATCAAATTAAATACACGCTCAGGGATGAAAGCTCACACATTGCATTTGGCACATATCTTATTAATACTTTAATCGAGCAAAATCCAGAGATCTGGACTAAAGAAATTCAAGAAGAATTTGTTGAGCACATGAAAAAAGCTGTTGAGCTTGAAATTGCTTATGCTCACGATGTTCTTCCCACCGGAATACTTGGATTGAATGCAGATATGTTTGTTGAATATATGCATTATATTGGGAATCGCAGGTTAGAAGGTATAGGCTTGGATTATCGTTTTCCAAGTGATAAAAATCCATTTCCATGGTTGAGCGAAGTGGTTGATGTTCAAGCAATGGGCAATTTCTTTGAAAGAAGAGTTCGAGAATATCAACAAAGCGGTTCGCTTGAAGATGATTTTTAAATTACTCTTAGATATCTAAAAAGGCCTCCTTCGGGAGGCTTTTTTATGCAATGATATCAAACACAGGTTCACCTTTATGTGCAACCGTAAAAGGTCTTCCAGAAGGAGAATATTGTATGTCATTGATGGCCAGACCAAGAACATATGCTATAGTTGCATTTAAGTCTTCAGGCTTGACAGCTTTACCTTCTACAGGGTTTCTACCTTGATCATCTACTTCTCCAAATGAGAAGCCCCCTTTTATGCCTCCTCCTGCGAGAAAAGCGCTAAAGCAATAAGGCCAGTGATCTCTTCCGTTCCTGCCGTTTATATTTGGCGTTCTTCCAAATTCAGAAGTCAACACAACCAATGTTTCACCAAGCAAGCCTCTCCGATCAAGATCAATAAGCAAACCGCTTAGAGCTTGATCAATATCTGCACAATTCGCAGCAACTCTTTCAAAATTATTATCGTGAGTATCCCATCCCCCTCTTGAGACTTCTACATACCTGACTTTATTTTCAATTAGCCTTCTAGCCAACAAGCAGCCTTGTCCAAAATTTGTTAAGCCATATAATTCATTCATTGATTCTGGTTCTTGACTAATATCAAATGCATTCAAATCTTGACTGTTCATTAATTTAATTGCATCTTTATACAAGTCGCCGTATGCTCTTACTTGTTTATGGGAATATGATTTTGAAAAGTTTGAATTTAGTTTGTTTACTAATGACATTCTTCCGCCAAAATGCTCTTGATCAACATAAGAAGCTAGTTTACTGTTTGCTAGTCCATTTTTTGGATTGCTTATTGGCAGAGCCCCATATTTTGCTTCGAGAAATCCAGATCCTCCTCCGCCTCCTCCAATTTTTACATTCATTGGGATTGTATTGTTTATTGAACCTGAAAGCTTGGAGACCCAGCTGCCGAAAGTTGGATGCACTATAGTGCCTCTTTTGAGATAGCTTGTCTGCATTAGGTAACTTGCTTGCATGTGAGCTCCCTGACTGGTGTTCATTGTTTTTATGATTGATGCATTGTGCATTACCTGAGCAGTCTTAGGAAGGTTCTCTGAAAGAATAATTCCATCTGCGCTTGTGGAAATTGATTTTAAATCTCCTTGAATTTTTGGAACATCTGGTCTAGGAGCAAAGGTATCTATATGGGACATTGCTCCTGACATGTTTAAATATATTACGTGTCTTGCAGAGGCTATTCTGGCGCCTGGACTCAAAGCGTCAACAGTGTTGTGAATATACGATCCAACCATGGGCATCAATCCGACACCAAAGCAAGTTTTTGCTGCATTTGCGATAAATTCTCTTCTGCCTAATTCGTCTAAATTTTTTAAATTACTTTTCATACTTTATATACCAAAAAGATGAATAATCTTAGTATAAAACAGAATATTTTCAATAAAGTATATACACAAAAAAGCCGCCCCATTTCTGAGGCGGCGATTGTGATTGAATATGTTACTATATTAAAACGAAGCAGTAAGTGCTGCCCCAATTAAAAAATCATCATCAATCAAAGAAGAATCAACAAAATCTCCATTGATAGAAAGAGTCAAACCTTTCTGAAGTTCTTTTGATAATCCTAGCCCAACGGAATAGTAATCAACATTTTCTACAGCTCGAGTATCTGTATTTCCTACAGAACCATTGATTGATAAAGTTGCAAACTTAAGGTCTAAGTCGTGAGACACACTTAGTTCAAAAGTATATAAATCTTCATCTACGTTTCTTGCTGCCGAAACCGAAGGGGATAAGAATGTATCAATCGATACAGCTACAAGTGCATCAAGTTCACTTGCTCCGCCCAAAGATTCTGCATGCTCAAGTCCGCCATACACGGTCAACAAGGATCCAATCTTCTGAGATAACCCTCCAGAAATGATGTATGCATCCTCAAGATTTTCATTGCCATGAGCGGTTTGAACATTTGCACTCGCAGTGACTCCTTGAATCTCTGTTGAATAGGAAGCTCCTGCTTGAAAGGAATCTTTCGAGAGAAGCGAGCCCCGTCGAAAAAAGTCAGAGCCGTAACCCAAGGATAAAGATCCTGTTGCTGCAAAAGCTGCGTTGATAAGAAATACCGCTGAAAGCGCGGCTACTGTTAGTATTTTTGTTTTCATAATTTTTAAACTGTAGATGATAACTTATTTTTGCACAAATGTCAAGTTATTTTTATTCTGCTTTTTGTTTTTTGTTTTTTGCGAGGAACAGATACATTGAGTATACCATTGTTCATTGTTGCAGATATATTGCTTTGATCCAATTCTCCTGTTAATTTGAATGTATTCTTGAAGCCATCGTGAAATATTTGTTGTTGTATGTATTTTGTGTCTTGCTTGTCTTGTTTGCCATCGCACGAAATGATCAACATGTTGTTTTCGCAATCAATATTTATATCTTTTTTATCGATGCCTGGAGCTTGTAATTCAATTAAAATTTCTTTATCATTAGAGACTATATTTGCTGGGGCAGGAAAGTCATCATAATCAAAAGAAAGTAGATCATTGAATAATTTATTGAATGAATTTGTTGTGTTGTTTTTGTTTAAGTAGTATGACATGTTTTATCCTTTTGTTAGAGTTATAATTTATACAACTCTATTTTGCAAGCATCGTGCCAATTACTTTTTAAACAAGAAAGGTTTCCATTCAGGACGGCAATTTTGAAATGCATGAAAGAATGGATAGGGGTTTGAGGGCTTCAAGTCTTCTCCTTTGTAGTTTTTATAGGGATAAATTGCGGCTTTCTTGCAGTTGCATGTTTGGCAGGTTAGTGTGACATTGTGGCTCTCTTTTGTGCCACCTTTGCTTTTAGGATATATGTGTTCGATGGTCATGTCTTTCATATCAAATTTATCTCCACATATTTGACACCTGCCTTTGTATCTTTTGTATAAATATCTCAGGTTTGGTTTGTTTTTTGATTGATACGCCCATTTTGCAGTGGTTAATAATATTGTTGGCACAGGATATAATTTATTACAAGAAGTTAAAAATGGTTGGTTTTTATAATAAGCCGCGCGAGATGAATCTACCCATTCTTCCCATAATAAAGGTTCTCCTGAATATGACAAAGCTCTTACCGTGGCTTCTTTGTCGCAAAAAGCACCACAAGACATTAGCTTTCTAACGCCTTCTCTCGCAGTGGTTATGTTTATTGGTGTCCAATAATGAGATAGTATCAAAACCGTGCGATCTTTACTATCTATTAAATCCAACTTTATTTTTTTTCTTTATTGCCGCTTTTTGATGAATCAGGTTTTTCGTGGGTATATCCTTTTTCTTTTAGCGCTAAATGATCTTTGTATGTTTTTGCTTCTACAGCTTTTCCTGTTTTTGGATCATACATCATGTGTGGCTTAAAATCTTTTTCTTCATCTGCGGATTGAGCCTTTTTCCAGGCCTTCTTGCTTGGGCGATCTTTGCTGCCTGGCTTTGCGGGTTTATAGTTTTTACCCATTCGTTTTTTCTTGTTGCGAATATTATCCCACAAGCCAGCTTCTGTTTCATCTTCTGATTCAGAATTGTCTTCAATTTCTTCTTCGCCTTTTGTTACTTTTGTAACACTCTTCTTGCTCCACATTTTACAGCTCCAATATCTAGCTTTTGTTTTTGGGCCAGGATTTGCGCAGTTGTGGCGAGCTCTAAAGTTTTTGCGTCGACCTGGATCGTCGCGTTTGATTTCCATGTTTGGATCGCCGAAATTTACTTTAACAACATTACCTTTTTCATTCTTTACATAGACCGAAAACTTTTTTGGTCCACCTGGTGTGCGAAAAGGCTTGTTTAATTTTTTTCCTTTGTTGGCTTCAGCTGCCCAGCTTTCTTCGCTGATATATTCCTCGAAACCTAGTTCGTCAACATCAATGAAAATGGTACTCCACATTTCATCTGTGAAATCAGGATCTTCTTGAAGTTGATGATTATGTATATCTAATTTTGCTTCAATAAAGTCTTCTTCTGTAAAAAGATTCAATTCGTCACGAACTCCGTCGTCAATCATTACTGCCGCAGAAGCTTTCGCTACATCTTGATCTGCTTTGCGATAACTATCTTTAACTTTTCCGCCTCGAACCATTTTTAAAAACATATTAACTCGCGCCATAGCCCATTGACCACGACTTTTACCTGGTCGATGACTAGAAGAAAATGCTCCTGCTCCTCTGCGATATACTTTCTTTAGTTGAGAAAGAGTGACTTTTTTGCTTGATTTAGAATTGTGTTCTTTTACTTTAGTCTTCAAGGACTCAAGCACTCGATCGGAGAAGGTAATTTTGCTTCCTTTTTCTCCAGCGCTTCCAGGTTTATTTTTGTCAGAACCTTTTTTTTGCTCGGATTTTTTAGCGGGGGTCTGAGCTGAACTCTTGGGTCCAGAACGTTTTGCAGAGTGAGATTCATTTTCCATAGCTATTTATTACACAAATTTTTGTTTATTTTCTATATACCAAGCATATGTTTTTTGCAATCCTTGCTCCAAAGAGGTTTTCGCGGTGAATCCAATGTTGGATAATTGCGTATTGTCCATTTTTTTGCGATAGGTTCCGTCAGGCTTGGTTGAGTCAAAGATGATTTCTCCTTGATAACCAATAACTTTTTGTATAAGATGTGTTAATTCGAGAATGGATACTTCATCCTCTGATCCACAGTTGATGTGGGAAATGCCTTTACTGTATATATCTTGTGCATTGATATTCTCGAGACAATATACAATTGCTTGCGCAAGATCATCAACATACAAAAATTCGCGTAAGGGTTTACCGCTACCCCAAACTTCTACATTTTCGGCACCACTTTCTTTTGCCTCATGTACTTTTCTGATGAGAGCAGGTAAAACATGCGAACTTTTTAAGTCAAAATTGTCTCGAGGTCCATACATGTTGCATGGCATAATCGAATAAAAATTGTGATTGTATTGTTCATAATAACTCTCACATAATTTGATTGCTGCTATTTTTGCGATAGCATATGGTTCATTCGTTTTTTCTAGCACATCCGTCAAAAGACTTTCTTCTACAATTGGTATTTTTGCGTCTCGAGGATATATGCAAGAACTACCAAGGTTGATTAGTTTTCTAACATTATATACGTGAGATGCATGGATAAGATTACTCGCGATTTGAAGGTTTTGGTATATGAAATCAGCACGATATGTATTGTTAGCAAGAATGCCTCCCACTTTTGCGGCGCAAATAATTACTATTTCGGGCCTTTCTCGACCAAAGAATTTATTAACTTCTTTTTGATTCGTTAAATCTAATTCTCTTCGAGTCTTTGTTAATATTTTTTCACAACCTAAAGATTTTAATTTTTCAAGAACAGCTGAGCCAACCATTCCTGCGTGACCTGCTACAAAGATTTTTTTGTATTTCATCTTGTCAAAAGCATGTAATCACTTTGATACATTTTTTTAACCAATCCATAAAAATCAGTTTTTCGGACCCAACCCATTTCGTTTTCAGCTAATGATGGGTCGCCGCATAATTCATGTACTTCTGCAGGTCGATAGAATTTAGGATCTACTTCAAAAATTAACTCTCCATCTAGAGTGTAATATTTTTCAGAGTCTTTAGATCCTTCTGATTTGAATTTTATATTTGCATTCTTTAAGGTTTCATTTAAAAATTCTCTTACGGTATGCATTTCTCCACTACCAAGAACATAATTTTTAGGATTTTCTTGATTAAGCATCAACCATACACCTTCCATAAAATCTTCGGCATCGCTCCAATCTCGCTGAGCTTCAAGGTTCCCAAGTTTTAAAACGGGAATCTTTTTTCCTGAATCTAGAGCTATTTTTATTCTCGCAATTGTGTGAGTAATTTTGCGAGTTACAAAATCGAGTCCTCTGCGATTTCCTTCGTGATTAAACAGCCAACCTTGAACAGCATAAAGATCATATGATTCTCTGTATACCCTGACAATATGTCTTGCTGCGCATTTGGCAGCGCCATAAGGACTTTGAGGTCGCAGTGGATGATCTTCGTTTTGAGGGTTTGTTATGACGTCGCCAAATTCTTCACTTGATCCAGCATTGTAGAATCTGCATTGCGGTGCAAATCGACGAATCGATTCAAGAATGTGAAGTACAGCGTTTGCGTCTGTATCCCATGTTTGAATTGGGTAATTCCAGCTGCCTGCAACAAATGATTGTGCTGCAAAGTTGATAAAGTAATCAGGCTGAACGTCAAGTATTACATCGCGCATACTATGGGCATCATTTAGATCCATGTCGATCAAGTGAAATCGCG
>Ga0098049_1000370_pt1 | contig 18780 bp, 9 predicted proteins | sample 13BtaG_FD_92582 | JGI IMG/M metagenome (GOLD analysis project Ga0098049, IMG submission 92582) | Marine viral communities from the Subarctic Pacific Ocean - 13B_ETSP_OMZ_AT15268_CsCl metaG | ecosystem: Environmental > Aquatic > Marine > Oceanic | place: Subarctic Pacific Ocean | collected 2015-01-16
TAGTCTTTTTATCTTTTTTGTAACCATCTGGTCCAACCAAAACTGAAACGTGTTGACCACTAAACTTTTCTGTCATGCTTATTTGATAGCCTTCAACAGCATTTCCTAACATATGCTCGATAAAAGCTAAAAGCTGATCTTTAGAAATATTTTCTAGCTGCGGTGTTTTTTTTGATTCAAACAAAAAAGTATAGCTTTCTTTTAAAGACCTTTTTCTACCTTTTTCTTCGCCATGCTTTAGATACCACTGAACAGATCTTGTATAAGTCTTTTTCTTTTTACCTTTTGATCTATGCTTTTTATCTGTTGCAGTAGACTTTTTGTATATTTTTTCGCCGCGTGATCCAGCTTTGGGGCCTGTGCCTAGAGGGGTTGATACACCACCTACTGCTCCGCCACCCATAGAACTAAACTCGCTTAGCAGTCTTTCAAAAACTTTTTGATATACATCTTTCATATAAATACCTCTTTTTTATATTATATATTTATTAAAAAGGTATTGTATATATTCCATCAATTTTATCTTTTTCATCTTTCATTACAGTTTCATGCGCAAGCTGTAATATAAGAGCTAAACGAGACTTATGTATATTGTAAAATTTATTATCTTCAGAAGTCATATCTTTTATAAGTGATATTGCATTCCATTCATCCCAATTTAGTTGTACATTATAATGTTGTAATATAAATAAAGACATATCATTAGTCTGGTATTTTGGACATTCTTCGTTCCAATCATAATACTGTCCTAACTTTTCTTTATGCCAGTCTGAAGTCGTATCAATATATCTGTTTCGTGTTAATGTTCCAACTCTTCCAAGTATTGACAAAAGAGAGCATTTTATAATCGAAGCTTTATTTAAGTCGTAGTTAAGTGCTTTGTTTAATGCACTAGCTTTTTTTGCTAATTCTAGTGCATATTCTACGTTTCCACCAATTCCGCAAAAAGGTTCTTTTTCTCTTTGCGAAAATGAAGACATTAAAATTCTTTGATCCATTGTGTTAATTAAATTATCCACGTTTTCATTTTCAAGTCTTTTTAATAGGTTACTATATTTTTGCCATAAAGCTTCAACGTCGCGTTCTTTATACATTTAATTCCTTTATAATTTCCAAGTGACTCCTGTTAAATTTTGGAATCTTTTTGTTAAGTTTTTCTTTGTGTTTAATTCTAGTTTTATTGATGTTAAGTCTGTGCCCTCATCAAGAAGATTTTTTAGTCTTCTAGAAGATTCAAGTAACTGTTGAAAACATTCAAGTTGTAATGTGCTTCCTTTAACATTAATGTCTATATCTTTACCTGATATGTAAGTTGCCGCAATTTCGTGTAATAATTGTTCTTTTTTAAGATTCATATGATTTTCCTCTTGTTTTATTTAATTATATATTAAATTTTTCTATTTTAAGCGGAAAATGTCCTAACTTATCGTTTGTATAACCTTTTTCAACTATTTCTTTTACATCGTTAAAATTTTTGTCATCTATATCAACAATTAATGCATCGTGCAAAACAAATAGCGGAACAATATTGTCAGTTAAATCAACAATCTCTGAAAAGTATAAAAGACTTATGTCAACTGCTGATGACTGAATGTAGTTATTAATTAAAATATTTTCTCTATTCTCTTCAAGATTCCAGATAGGTCGACCAAAATAATTTCTTCTAATCTTAAACTCATCAATATTACTTGACATTTTTAATATCTTTTTAAAATCAAAATAGTTATTTATTACATCAAACAATTCTTTGCTTTTGTCAACTGATAAGTTTTCAAGAGATGTATAATTAGCACCATAAATACTCGATATTACAGCTTTTTTAATGACAGATCGATCTGCATCATAAGATAATAGTTCAAGAATGTCTTCATAAATATCGTTACCTGACTTTGTCTCAGACAGTTTTGCAGTTATTCTAGGCTCAAGTGAAGAAAAGTCTATACTGTAGATGCTGCCTTTATCAAATCTACTTTTAAGAATTGATCTATGTCTAGAAGGTAAAGTTAATATTTTTGGTCCTTCTTTAACTACAAGTCGACCTGATACATTATTAAATTTATCATATTCTATAGTTTTTGTATAAAGCTTATAAGGTTTAAAACTTTTAATTGAACTTAGTATGCTCTCATTACTCTCAATTTCAGAAAAAGCTTTATAAGCTAAAACATCGATTTTAGAAGTTTTTAAAGACCTAAACAAGTTATTGTATTTTTTTAAATTATTGCTATATTTATTTAGTTTGTCATATTCTAATACAGTTTCTGTACATTTTTTTATATTTTCAATAAAATGATCTTGCTTGTTGTCAGGTAATACTTGCCTGATGTCGATATTAGGATCTTTAATTTCATCAAAAAAACAAAAATATTTTTTATATTCGTTTAAATAATCAATTTTATAAAGTTTAAATAATTCTATATTCATAGTTTATATTATAAAATAAAATAAAAAATTTACAAAACTATTTAAATATATTTTTAAGAGTCATTGGAGCTGCCTCTTTCTTAAACGATCCGCTTTCTGCCTTACCCCAATATCTTACGCTAGTTATGCTATTCATACTTCTATTGACTTGAGCTTGCGTAATTGTTGTGGCTTCTCCTTTTAAATTAATTTTAAATGAACGCTTATATTTGTCTGTTTTGAAGTCTGGATTATCTTTCGCAATGTCTATATGAAATGCTTTTCCTTTATCATAATCGTAATCCGCACCTATTCCTGTTGCTCCTAACTCTTTACAAGTTTTTAAATAAAACCAAATTAAGTTATTATCAGTAAATTCTGGGGTATTAGGCTTTGCATCTGCTGTTAATCCGATGGCTTTACCCTTTCTTCTAATTTCAATATCAGCTGCATATCCTGAATCGTGACGGATTGTTTTTGACAAATTTCTAGAATTAACTGCGTATAGAGGTATATCGCCGCCTGATCTTATCAATATTTCATCAAATTTATTACCATACGTAGATTCTAGCGCTACATTCATTGCAGCTAGCAATATACCAAACATTCTTGGTTGAACTTTTGTTCTTCTTTGTCTGGTTAAACCTATTTTCTTTTTATTGTTTGTTATTTGAGGAGAATATCTTAACGTTGCAGATTGTGGAATTGAATTGAATTGTCCTTTACCTACAATTTTATCTGGAGTTTGATATTGGATATCTAAATCGCTTACTTTATAGTCAAGATATGACGATTGTTTTTCTGCAGTAGATATTATACTTTCAAAATTAACATGAGAATTTTGAAATTTTTTGCTTAATTCCGCTTTTGCATCTCCTACTGTTGATGCTATTCCTAAAAATTGTGCATTTATTTCTGCTATATTTGCTTTTTCAACAAATGCTAAATCTGTATTGCCTGTTAGATTAAAACCTGCTGTGCTAGGAGTTGGTACCCAAGGATCCATAACTTTTAAGTTTAAACTTTGTTTATTAGGTGCAGGCAAATTTGAAAGCTTAATATTACGATATTCTTCGCTTGTTGCCTCAACGATTTGGCCAGGAGCAGAATTTGGATTGTCTAATTTTGAATTCCACGTAAAGATGCCCTCATCATTAATTTCTTCTTTGAAAAAATTATAATTTTTATTATTTTGTATAGCGTATACTGAACCGTTAAGCCTTTTATCTGTAATTGTAACACAGGGCTCAAAGCCTTTCTTTCCTTTAAGTATTTGTTCGACTTTGTCATCAATTATGTCCGTTTTATTAATAAATATACTATTACCTATTCTTCCTAAGTCATCGTTTGCTAAAGAATTTTTGTGTGAGTATACCAAAAGATTTTTTCTTTTTCCATTGAAAAAATTATGCGTTCTATCTTTAATATGATCAATTAATTGTCTTATTGGAATTGTATACTCTATGTACTCAACATTATCAGAAGTAGCAAACCCGTCATCAAACTCATCAGTTCTTATATTTTCTTCAATTCTTGATGGCTTTTTGCTTTTCTTGGTATTGTCGTTACTTCCTGTTCGAACAACTCCTTTACTAATTCCTTGCGGTATTACAGGTGGTAAGTCTTTCATATTATCTAGAATGTAATTGGGATCAAAAATTGATATAAAATCAAATTCAGGTTCTATAATACTAATATTAGGTGCTGTTTGTTCTTTATATTCAACAAAACTATCAGTACTTCGTTCAGGTGTCACTTTTCTAACTGATATTTGTATTTTGGCTTCAGAAGTTTTATTTTCAAGAATTGTAATATTGTAAATAGGCGTGACCTGTGTAATAAGTTTAATTACTTCTGTATCTAAAGAAACTTCATATATTTTAAAAGAGTCTTGTTTTATTAAATTAGCACTTACGTTTGGCTGAGCTTTAAATTGAACTTGCACTGCACTGTCATACACTACTTTTAGACTTTTAAAAATATTAAAGTTTTGAATTCTTGATGCTTTAAGTTTAATTTCTGAATCATTAAATATATTTTTTAATTTTTTTATATTAAACTCTAGAGAGTTTTTTGTTTGGCTTGCAAGTTTAGCAGCATCACTTATTATTTTTTTTTGGAAGAAAGTTCTAGCCGCTCGAGGCGCCAAAAATTGAGTTTTCCCTTCACTAACGCTAATTGCTTGTCCGGGTGGAGCTTTTGTTGTTATTTTTTGCCTAAATAATTCTCTATTTTCAGAAATACGATTCTCATTAATAGAAGTAGAATTAAATAGTCCCCAAAAATCATTTTTATCTTCATTGCTTTCGGCAAAATCTTTTTGAATAATATCAAACAAACTTAAACCTTTAACTCTTAAAGACAATATACTGTTACCTGAATCTTGATATGCTTTATTAATTAAATCTAATGAATTTTCATAAGCAAGATTAGAAATAGACAAGCTTTTTCTATTCCCTTGATTTTTGTTTTCTATTTTTTTTATTTCTACATCTAACAAGTCTTTAAACTTACTAAATGCTTTTTTGTTTATTTTATTATAATCAACAAAATCAAATCTTGCAGTTCCATTTAATAGTTTCGGACTTATTAAATCAACTACACTTTCACTGCCGCTGTATTGACCTATGATTAAGTTTACTCCACTCGAGTTATTTTTTACTTTTTCTAGTACATTTCTATACACATTAAACACGAAAGGTTTGTTACCTAAAGGATTTTCTTTAAAAAACACATTAAAATTATAAGATTTATTTTTTATAAATTCTTCTTTAAAAACAATTGCAAACAAGTTTTTATTAGGCTGCTTTGTTTTTGCCTGTGCAATAAAACTTTTAACTGTTTCTTTACTTTTACTCGCAAAAAAGTCGGTTGCAAATGTATTGTCATAAATCATCAAGTTTATAAACTTGCTTTTGTTATCGAAATAAAGTTCGTTATTTATTTCGAGCTTTATATTTTTATCTATGTCTGGCTCAAAATCTAAATTATCTTGAAAATATTTTTTATTATTACCTAATTTATTAAAGTTTTCGCAAATAATTTTAATATCTGTATTATTAGTGCTTTTGTGTATTTTATTTTCTATGTTAACTATATCATTTTTTTTAGCATTAAGTGCAGAAGTAACTGATTCAATCGTATCTACAGCTTGTTCGTACTGGCCGTAAACATCACCATATGTGAGTGTTAATGAAGTCGTAAATTTCCCAGGAGACATGTTATGAGTAATACCTGTTACGCCATATTTGTTATCCATAGTAGTTCCAGTATCAAAATCTAAAAAGATAAATTGACCAAAATTTACCCAAGGGCAGCCAAAAGTTTCAACAGAAGCTTGCACTGGCATTATTCTTAAAGGTAAGTCAGGTTTAATTCTACTATTTAATTCACTTTGATTATTTCTATCACTTCTAGAAATATATACAGTATTTAACTTGTTATCATTTACTGTTGATACGTTGGCACTTAACATTGCTGTGTGTTGTGTTCCAAAAGTCATAGATGGAAATATCTCTTTATAGAAATTTTTAATACTCGAAATTGTTTTTGATTTATTTTTTAATCTTGTATGAAAAGGATCAAATATATATTTACCTCTTACATTCTTAATAAAACCTTTTTTTTCTAATATTTGAATTTCTTTTTTAATTTTCTTATCGTAAAGAGTTTTAGCACCTTTATTTTCAAAATTTGTTTTTATTTTTCTAATTGAGTCAACAGACTTTTTTAAATCTCCTGTATATAGTTTTTCTAATATTGATGATGTTGCGTCGAAAGGAGAATCGCTTTGGTCATAAACTGAAACTCTTAATATAGTTTTTGTTTGACTTTGATTGATATTGTCAGAAGTTAAAGCGTCAAAAGAAAACTTAATTGAAGGTACTTTAAAAGTTACATCGTTTTTATCCGTATTGATGTTTTCATTTTCATCTGGATAATAAATTTTGTGCAATCTTCTATTTAAATTCGCAGTATGCTTTTCTTGATTTTCTTCTTTCTGTATAGGGTTATTGTTTTCATCGATTTTATAAAGATCACTAACACCATACATAACATTATTCTTGGTCTTAATAAATTTATTGATAATCTGAGAAATTAAAGATTCAAGTGTTAATAGAGTTATTCCTTTGCCAGTTTTACCGCCAGTATTTTCATTTCTATTTTTAATTTCTTTTTTAATAAATTCTCTAAGCTCAGTTTTAGGAATAAGAAAAGTAGATAAATTTTTACCTGTCATTCCAGCAGCAAATTTATTTGCTGTATAAAAGTATGTTTGTATTTCATCAAAGTCAACAGGTATTTTTTGAAGAATATGTGTTTGAAATAATGAATTAACTATTGCACCAAACGAAACAAAAGAAGCAGGATCTTTAATTTTATTAATAAAGTTGTCATTTGCTGGATAGAAAGGATCTACAAATTCAATGCCGCCAACTAAAGATTCAAGCACAGCTGCTTCTATTTCTGATTCTAAAACATCTTGTTTTAATATAATTTGGGCTATTTGTCTTAATTCTTTATACGCATTTAGTATTCCATTTATGTTTTCTGTAACACTTACAATATCTAATTCATCATTGCTTATTATTGCTTCTTGACTGTAATTGTCTTTATTTATTCTATTGCCAAAAATTAAAGATAAAAACTTAAATTTATTATCTAAAAGAGAATTGTTGTCCGGTATTGTTATCTTATAGCCTTTATTGTCTGGCAATACTTCAGGTCTATAGTTTAAAGTTAAGTTTTCATCTTTTAAAAACGAATAAAAGGCTACAAACTCTATCAATTGGTTACTTAAACTTGAGTCCATTTGTTTAACAGGATTAAGTAAGTCGCTGTTGTTTAGACTTGTTAAAATTCCTACATTGTAGCTACTTAGCTTTAAGCTTTGACGACAACTTTCAATAGTGGCAAGTGGAGATTTAAGTACTTGACTTTTTAATCTATTATCTGCAACGAAGCTTATTTCAGTATTTTTAAGTAAACTTGCACCTTTCATAGAAATAGACAGATCAATTTTTATTAATCCAGCTTGATCCATTGAAAAACTACTATTTGTAATCATATACACTTCTTTAGTTTTCGAGTTACCTAAAAAAGCACCTACAGGGTTGAGATTAGGGTTGCCTTCATCCATATGAGACCAACCATATTCTAGAATAATTTCCGCGCCAAACGAGCCGAACAAATCATATTTAACAAAAGGAGCAATATCAGGCAATCTTTTTCTATCATGTAACGTTAAACTTAGTTTTCCAGTTTTAAAAGACATTAAACCTTTTGTTGGAGAAACATTAATAGAAACATTGTCAAGGGTCATAAAAGGCTGTGTAGAATCGTTTACAGAAGTTAATCTTAAAGATCTAGATGATGATGGCATATTTGAACTATGTCCTATTTCTTCATCAAGATTTACCATAGTCTGTGGTGTTGTAAAAAGAGACATATTTGTTTTTATTACTTTTCCAGTTTGACTTTTAGAATCGCCCCTCGAAACTCTTTTGCCTTCCATAGATTTATAGTTTGATGTTGTTTTTGACGGTTTTAAACTTCCATTTATAAACTGGTTAATTGTTGCTGCCTTCATAACAGCGTTAACGTCTTGCTTTGAGTAATTAGGAATTACAAACTCTGCGTTAAAATAAGGATATGCTCTATCAAATTCAATATTACTAACTGAATTTAAAAATGTTGCCAGTTCTAAAGAGTTTCTTGAACCAACCTTTATATCTGGATTAGTAATCATTATACTTGAAAAAGAAGGAAAGTTTTTACTAGGATTTTTTATTTTTTTATTTATATTAATGTTGTTATAGTAAATATTAAATTCTTTTTCGAGGTCTTTCTTGGTTAGTTTGTTGCTAGACGATTGTTGTGCAATTTTATTAATAATATTTTCTTTTTTTGATATACATAAAGTCTTTATGTCTCTATTGACTTCACTATTAACACCAATCAATCTGTAACCTAAGTCTGTATAAGCACCATAATCATCTTCTTTAAAGTGATTAAATAATATTCTTTCAACATTCCTTATTTTACTTATTTTGTCGCTATAGTCTGTATGTACTATTGTATATGATTTTTCTAAAAATTCAATTACTTTTTGTTTATCATTACCAAACTTATCAAGTTCATCAGCGATATGATCAACAATCTCGAATGTTGTAAAGGCTTCAGTTGTCATCGATTGAAAAAGAGAGACTAACGTTTCAAAAAACTTTTCTTTATTTTTACTACTAATATCAGGCACGACTGATAGTTCTTTTAATATTTCTTTACTTGCTTTAATAGGAACAAACTCATTAAATTTAGCATTTTCCATTGCATTTAATGCTGCTTTATAATTTGTTGCAGCAACTCTGCTTTTAGTTTTATCAGCAGTACTTTTACTGACCGGTGTGTTTGCCATTACAAGCTCTCTTTGAGTGTTTCAATTTGTGACAAGTCTGTGGGTATTACGAGATAAGTTCCAGCTGGAATTTGAAGCCACCATCCAATTCCGCTAGCAGCAGCAATTACCCACCAATTTCTTGCGTCACCATAATATTCATTTGCATAATGATCTAAACGTTTACCCTCTTCAGATATTCTAACTTCAATATCTATTTCTTCATTCAATATTGCTCTATATAAAATACCAGATATATTTAGTTCTTTCCCCCTTATGCTTACAAATCTAGATATTGCCATTTTAATTTCTACCATATCTTTCGTTTAATAATTTTACAACTTCTTGTGACGCTTTTTCATCTGCTTCAGCGTCAAAAATATCAATACCCCCGAAAGGTTTTTTATTTGTTGTTACTGGGCTTGACTTACTTTTTTTTCTACCTTTAAAAGTCGGCTCAATATCGTCGTAAGGAGTTCTAAACATCTTTCTATTAATACTGCCTACATTGTAAATAGGCGCTCTCATTTCGCCTAAATGATCTAATCCAGGAGGTATATCGTGAACCGGGGCAAAGCTTATTGTTATTTTTACAAACATTGGTGCTCTTGATCCTTTAACCTCAGTTTGCCAAGTTGATTCATTGTAATTAACATCTAAGTTTGTTATAAAGCCTGCTAAGCCTTGTCCTCTTGATGACTCATACGCAGCTGTAAATGGGTTGTTTATTTTTCCTGATATTTTTGCATCAACTACACTTTTACCAGCTGCATTTTCATATTCATTATTAACCTGAAGCGTGGCGCCTAATCCTAAAGAATCTAATGCTTTAGTAAGATAGAATTTTTTACTAGTTTTCTTGCCAGTATTATCTACAGTAAATGCAACGCAGTATTTTTTGTTTTTTATTTTTTCAATATTAAGTCTACTTCCACTTTTAGCAACTACAAACTTTTTTTTGTCTACATCAGTCAAGGAATTATATTGATCTTTAGAAAGTGGCTCTATACTATAATTATCTACATTACCTCTATTTGATTCTCCTAGTACGTTAGTAAACATTTCATTTTCAAATATTGGAAACGCATAATTAGATACATCCAAAGATCTAAGATGATATTCAACGTATTCATCTAAAATTATTCTTGGCGTCTTAACTTGACTCTTTCTTCTTTCTTCAGAATCCTTTGCGCTTTTTTTTCTTTCAGCAGCTTCAAGTGTGCTAATTTTTTGTCTGCCTACTTTATTACCATGTACATGCAATCTTGCAAGGTTTTCTTTGCTGTAATTTGAAGTTATAACATCACCAATTCTTAATCTAATTAAGGGTGATGCTGTTGGCATTTGTGTAAAAGGAAAAGCAGTTCTATCATTTGGCTTTTTGTTTCTTTTAATTCCTTTTGACCACTGTGGATAAACCATTGATACTAATTTATTAATTTGATACCACATTAAATCATGATCATCGTGATTATATGCTACTAAACTAAATGTTGTATTGATTGTTCTTGTTGTTTTAATGTAGTGCTTTACGTCGTCTATTCTGCCGTATCCAGATGTCGATGAATACTCTGGGCTAAAACTATCTGATATAGTATCAATAAATGCGTGAAAAGCCAGTATCTCATTTGTTCTAAGATCGTGAAAGTAAAAAGGCATATATTCATTATCTAAATGATCTTCAACAAGTTTTACAATTTCCGGAGAAAGTCTTTTTTGAGGCGTTTCTGATTTTTCGTTTTCATCAGAATCATCAAAGTTTTGTTTAAGCTTTCTATTTTGCAAAGCTACTTTTTTAATGTAAGTATTTGTCTTTAAAAGCTGAGGCAGTGCTGTTATTGATAATGTATTATTTCCTTCGTCTCTAGAGTCTTCTTCTCTCCAGTAATATTTAGATTTGTAATCACCTGTAAACAAACCATCATTACTTTCTCCTTTTCTGTTTTGTGCTGTCTGTATTGGATCAGAATTAATACTCTTTAAATGTCTATCTTCTGAAAGTCTGTTTGAAAAATTAATTCTTTTATTCTTATGTGATTCAATATTAACTGCTCTTCGCCAAATCATTCTACCAATTTGCATTCTTTCGACAGCAAATTTAAAATAATATTGACTAAACTCTACGAATGCCTTGTCAACAGGATTTTCACTTGAAATATCTTCACCTTTGGCTTTGTATAAAATGTTCTGGTGAAAATGTGATTCTTGTTGAAACTTTCTTATTAACAGTAATATTCTATTATGCTCAAGTTTAGACAATGCAAGTATACTATCTAGTAAAACTCCTAATATTTGCGTAAAAAAAGAATTTGGACTGCTTAAATCAACTACATTAGTAAAATTAAGATTTGATTTTTTAACTAAATTATCTTTAATTAGTTGCGGCATTTTTGGGTCTGTGTTTACAAACTCGTTAAGACCGATAAGAAAATATGCAAGAGGTTCAATTTTTGATGTAATAGGAAACTTAGGATAGTTCAGTAAATCATAAAAATACTTATAAATTATTTCACCGACACTATTGTCTAGAAGCCTTATAACAGCTTCTGCAGCAGCAATATACAATGCTGACTCTAAAACATAATCAAGTATAAATAAAATCTTAAGTGTATCACCTACTCCATCGGTATTTACAAAGCCTAATGAATTGGCATCAAAGCCAGCAAGCATTTCAAGTTCTTCAGCATATATTTTATTTGCAAAACGAGCATCAGAGTCTGGGTCGTTAAATATTCCGTTAAACTGATTGTAATATTTTATGTTTTCATCACTGCCAAAAGCTGGATTTTTTAGTAAATTATTTTTATCTTCACTTATAACTGCTTTATTTGCGCTATTTCCCCCTCCAAAAGGCAGACTTACAGATATATTTGTTTTTAATCGACCATTAGTTCTTAAATTCTCAAATGTATCAAATTTTTTATTTTGATCCAATGTGACTTGGCCGGCCTCAATAGACTCAACTATCGATGTTCCATCTTCATCCAATGTTGTTCTTTGAATAGTTCCATCTGTTTTTAAAATATATTTATTAGATGACATATTTATCCCTTTATGACAGGCTTATTCTTTAAATATTCATCTAAGTCAGCATTCGTAATATTATTTTTTATGGATTCAGAAGTGACATTAGTATCAAATAAGTTGATTATATTATTTAAATTTGTATTTACTTTTTTGTCCATCAATTTTTTAGCATCATCTTGACTTAATCCAAGCTTAGACGCATATAATTGTGTAAAAGCGTCTAATATACCACTTTTTGTTATTGTCTGTAATGCTTCTATTTGTATTTTATTTTTATCCATTTATTGACCCGTACGTTCTACAGAATTACCTGATGCATCTACTACTACGTTGCCTGGCAATGTATATCGACCATTCTTTTGCTGTGTGGCTTTAAATAATAAACCACTATCAAGAGCAGCTTCAGCTATGTTATTTCCATCAACTTGCATATATATTTTAATTTCAGTAGGACCCGTGTTGGAATTTTCTTGGCCGGCAAATAGATTAGAAGGAGACATCATATATTTCATTCCTTTAATTAATGAGCTGGCAGCGTTTCCTGCATAACTTATTTCACCTGACTTTGCTGCCACTAAATTATCTCCAGGCGCATATTGTGTAACACTAAGCCCGTCTGGTGTTGATGTTAATGTTGCCATTTTTCCTGGTCCTAAAAGCTTGCCTTGCGCATTCTGAACAATGCCATTTGCTTTATCGATGTCTAAAGTAATGCCTCTATAATCAGCTACTTCTCTTGCAATTCCCTTAACAAAATCATCATTATCTAGATCATCCCAAACCATACCTTTAGCATTGTTAATTTTAGCTAAGATCTTGTTAAGTTCAGCTGTTTTTGCTACGTCAAATTTTTGATTTCTTATCTCAGCCTCCAACGTAGCTGCAATTTGTCCTAGATCTTGTGCTTGTTGCTCGTCAACATTATCACCTGCAATTTTATTTAGATTTAAAGATCTAATTGATGTCCCTTTAAACTTCTCTTTTCCTGCTTCCATTATTGAATCGTTAGAAGATGTGCCAAGGCCAACTAAATCAAGAGCAGCGCCAATTGTATATTTGTACCCTTGATACCAAGGAGAATTATATCCAAACATCGCATCTGCTACAACTTCAGAAACTGTAGCAAATGTATCATGCATAAGGCCTAAAAACTTTGAATTTAACCAAAAGTAAAGTTTCATAAATGGGCCTTTAGAGTCTAAAACTCTATCTATCAAATGCGTAAATGTTTCCATTATCGCATTTGCATCACTATCATCAAGCTGAAAAAGGTCTCTTAACATACCATAAATACTATTATCATCCTTTGACATGCTCTTGTAATTCCACAAAAAGTCAACGAGACCATCAAAAGCATCCATAACTGTGTCAATAAGTCCCGGGCCGAAAGCTGCAAATCCTTTCAAGGCTTGGCCAATGAGTTCACCGCTTGTTTTGAAGAGCTGGCCTACTATAGTATTACCTTGATCTAAATTTTTGAGATCAAATGTTGATTTTAGTTCATTTCTAATTATTCCTTGCAGATCTTTCAAGTTTGTGTTTTTATCAAACGCTTGACTTAAAAAGCCTCCAAATTTTGTTGTAAACTTTTCAAATGTACTCTTAAACCTTTGAGGATCAAGTAGACCTTTGTTACCTTCTGTTCCATCACCAACCATTTTTTCCAATACATCACGAATAGGAGAAAATGCATTTACAATAGCTTTTTTAGATTCTGGCGAAACTTTTAAACCTTCAAGATAAAAGTCCTCAAATCTTTCAGAAACTCTTAATAATACAGGCGATAAATCTGAACTAGTTTTAATTACTTCTAAGACACCATCTGTAAAGTTGGTAAACATATTTTCGCCTTGAAGTGTTGCTTTTATCTCTTTTAAAGATCCGCTCATTAATTTAAGATTTTTTATTTGTTGTTGAGTAGGATCCTCTTCTTTCATTTTCTTTTGAATATCTGAAAATGACATTCCTAAGTTTCGATAATTCATTGTCATCTTAAGAGCTTCAGCAGACAAACCTGTATGCGATGCCATTAAAGATTTTTCATGACGATTTAATTCATCAAAAGATCTGCCTGTTGCGAGCATTGATTCTCTAAATTGTTCTATAATGTCTTCAGGTTTTTCGGCTTTTAAAAGTTGCAAAGCATCTAAATTCATTCCAAATGTTTGAGAAAGCATTGCTGCTGATTGCGCTGCAGATTCAAACGTGTCCATTTTACTAAATACTGCAGCTGCTTCTTTCATAGACAAACCCATTTGAGTTAGTCTGGCAGATGTCTTCATAAGCTCTTTGTCTGATAGATGTCCAAAGTTTACAATGTCTTTTCTTAAATCAAGAAAGTTTTTAGAAAGTTTCTTTCTATCTACACCAAATTGTTTAGAAGTTGCATCAGCTGCAACAATAACTCTATCCAAAGTTGTAAATAAACTTTCACCATTTTTAATAGCTTCTGCTGTCATGTACTCAATATCAGCTGCTGCCATTCCAGTGCTTCTTGTCGCCTTAACAAAATGATTAGCATTATCAGCACTTTTTGATATTGCTGCACCTGCCACGTCTGCTAACTGACCCATATCCTGAATTCCTTGAGAAACTGCAGCAATAAATGCAGCTTTTCCTCCTGCACCCTGTCCATATAATTTCGCAAAGTCTCCTCTAATATCTGCAAATTTATCAAGGCTCGTTGTTTCAGATTCTGTTAACGAACCAATTGCAGCACCCATACCACTAGTCACATCCATGAAATCTTTTACGTTTTCAACTGCTGTGCCTATTGTGACAATGACATCTCTTCTAAAATTGTGTCCAAATTCTTTAGCAGCTGCACCAACGATTTGTAAAGGCAGTCCGACCATAACTCTGGCAAATTTTGTACCGTAAGTAATTCCCATTTTGAATACTTGAAATGATTTTTCTGCCAAAAAGCCTATTGTTTTTTTAAGAACTAAAACATAGGGATTTGCTGAAAGCGACTTTAATGCGCCTGATATTCTTGTGATTCCTCCCATAGCTCCTTGCATAATACCTTTGCCAGCCATCGGAATATTACCAAATTTTCCTCCAAATAATTTTAACATGCCTTTTCCAGCAAATCCAGTAAATTGCTTAAACATGTTTTTTCCAAAATTCTTTAAACTAAAATTTCTTAATAATTTATCGAATTTTTCAATTCCAGTTACAAAGCGATTAAAGCCTCTACCAAAACCAGTTAATCCTTTACCTACAAAGCCTAATCGTTTTTCTATCTCTCTGTTTAGCCTCATCTGCTTTGCTGATTGCTGGAGAAATTCATCATTAGACTTTTGGCGTGCTGATTCTTGCTTATCCTTGTTTTCTTGATTTGATTTGTCGTACTCTATTCTTCTAGTTTCAGCTTCAACTAAAGTTAGTAGTGCTTGTTGTGTTATAGTTTGAACGTTAGTATTTTCAGTAACAGCATTAATTATGTTACTTGTGTCAAAGGAGTCAAAAGTTTTAGACATTTGAGCGATACTTCCAAGCCTTTGCGACAAGGTTTCCATTGCTCCAATTATTTTTTCTGTATCACTTGCCATTTAATTCTCCCGAAAGTTAAAAAGCTAAAAACCTTTTCTAAATATGTTATTATTGTTATTACTATTAGAAGAATTTGACTGCGTGTTATTATTTATTGTCTGCTGTTCTTTTTCCTTTTCTTCTTTAAGTTTGTATATAAACCATAATCTTTTCCAAACAGGTAACTTATAAGCATCTAAATAAGTAAAATTTGCATGCTGCATCAGTATATACAACTGTTCGAGAATAATTGTTTTATTTTCAGGCGTCAGGCCAAAAAAACGAAGCGCCAATTGGTAGATCAACCTCGCTTTCTTCATGACAATGTGTACAAGTCATATGTGATCTCATGTCAACGCCTGGCTCATGATTATCTAAAAACCTTCTTAGCGCAAGAGAATCTCGAACTGGCATGTTCTTTACAAACATAGAAATTTTATTTTTATCTGTGATATCACCAACTGCAAGAATTGAACGATTTAGACGATCTGTAACCATGCTTTCGGTATTTAAACCATTTTTCTTTTTTCTATCAGAAATAATCATCATTTCTCTCTCGTCATTCCCAGTTAAGAATTTAACCTTTACAGACTTTTTCGTAACAGGTAAAACAACTTCAAATTCATTAACACCTACTTCTACAGGCTCAACGCCTAATCTCTTGATAGATAATGATGATAGGTCAAATGTAGCTTTATTTGTTTTTCCACATTCTGGACAAGATAGCTCTAGTTCGTAATCTGCTCCATATCCTGTAATTCTAAGTGCAATCAATAAAGCGTTTCTATCGCCTGAAATTAGATCATCTGGATTGATGCTTTTGTCTACAAGACAGCTTTGAATTAACTTGCTAATAACAGTTCCATTTTTAATATAAGCTCTAGAAGTTAGTATGTCTTCTTCTTTTGCAGTCATAGGTTTGATATCTAGCGTCTCTTGCCCAAACAAAGCACCTTCAGTCTTATATATAACACCTCTTGAAGGCAGAGGGACAGACTCAACTGGAATCTCAATACCAAAGTCATCAAGCATTACATTTGATTTCTTAATAGGACTAGAAGCTGTAATATTTTCAGGGTTTACCGGTTCATCTAAGTTATTCATATTTTAATTTACTCCAACAACTATATAGTAGTATTTATTATATCAATGTTATTACTATTTGTAAATTTATTAATACTATTTATTAAGTTATTTATATCTAACTGAATTAAACTATCTGGCCCAGGATCAAACAAAGTAAAACTTACAGTTCCTTGCAACGTATTGTTTAAATAATTCCTTTCAGAATTTTTGTCTAAGCTAAGAATATCTACATAAATTGAATATTTTTTTATAAAACCTTTATCTATAAAACTATCAAGTAGCTCTCTAAGTTTAGTATCAACTGCAGACTTTAAATTAAACAATGAATTTGATTGACTATTATTTGAAAATAGAACACTATTTCCTTGAAATATAGGTTCAACAGTTAAAAGATTTTTAATTTCTCTTATAATTGTTTGCTTTAGTCTAACATTATGAGAGAGTTTCATAGTACTTTTATTATTTTTATTGAGCGTATTACTAGATAAAAGTTTAATTTCTTGACCAGATGTCATTAAACCTATTGAATTTAAGCAGTTGTCAAATTCTTTACTTCTAAATAATAAATTATCAAACTTATTATTATTATAAATAAAGTTTCTATTTAACACACTGTTATATGTTATAAAACCTGGAGTAATTGTAATATTTCTATCTAAGGTTTGTTCTACTGGTATAGAAGAAATTGCATTTATAGTCAAAATACTCGGAGGAATTTGAATTTTTTGATTGTTTTCTATTGTTGCAATAATTGTATTAGTACTTGCAATTGCAAACTCAGAAGTTAAATACATTTCTTTAAATCTGGCAACAGTATTATCAGTTCCTTGAGTAATAAAAACACCTATCTTTTTATCTTCATCACTATATTCATATGGTCGATTGCTTATATTTTTATAAAAATAAGGCTGTTTTATAATACTATCAAAAGAATCATAATTTTCATTAATGCTATTATCATTAAATCCATATTCAGGAAAATCTAAAATAACAAAAAAGTTATTTTCTCTTGAGAGATCAGTTAAATGTTTTAAAATGGAAGAATGTGATATACCAGGAAGACACAAAATATCATTTCTAAAGTTTTCATCATTAACAACAATATCAATTGCTGTTTTGTAAGAATCATAAGTTTGACCTGCTGTTTTGCCTACTATTTCACCATCTTGTTCTCTTAGTATTGAAAAATTGTGATGCTCTCTTTTATAATCATCCAGCAAATCAAAACCATCAAAGCCTCCAAAAGTCATAAAATCAAAATGCAAAAACTTAGAATTTTGTGAGTCAAACAGTGTATTTGATTGCAACAAATCATCAATATTAACGTACTTGTATATTGTTCTATCTATTTCACTAATTTGTGCTGGGTCTTTTCCGTCGCGCTGGTAAAATGCATAATTCCATCTATCTTTAATGTTTTCTTCATTAAATGTATAAAGAATTTTTTCTAAATGAAAAAATGAATTAAATGTATCAGAATTATTGTCTTCTAAGTCTTCTATCCAAATATTTTCTGCTGAATCTATATAATCGTTTTTAAAATATTTACTATAATCTGTAAAGCTGTTATTATTATTTGTTAAAGATTCTGCATAACAATCAAACATTAATTTCTTACTTTGTCCATTAATTAAAATATCATTAAATTTTTTTGTTACAATATTATCAAACAGTATTCCCCAATACTGTTTTTCAAACGAAACCTTGTCAGTATTATTAGTATTGAAAAGAAAGTTTCCAACATATTTAATAGGATTCTGTATGATTTTTAAGTTTTCAATATTCTGTGCTGAAGTTTTGTTTGATAAAAAAGAAACTTTGTTTTCATCAATATTTAATCTAGGATAAGGCATAAATCCACAAGGAATTAAGCTAGTTATATTTATTTGATCTTCAACATCCGGATGGACTTCAACATAAACATAGTTGTTTGTTTTTCTATAAAAACCGCTGTTTTCAACTTTTTTAGTTGAAAAATTGTAAAAATCCCTTTCAGTCCCTATTATTTTACAAATATAGTTTTCATCTTGAGGATTTAATGTTAAATTTTTAAAGTGCTCAAGCAATATAAAATTATTGTTAATTAACCTATATAGTTCAATATCAAATATTGAATATTTTTCAAATTCAGATGACGAATATTTATTGCCTAGTCTTCTTGGAATAACTTTAAATCTAAAATCATTACCTGATTGGCCGTCATCGTAAGTAAAAAACCTAAACAGCTTTTTGCATTTTTTATAAATCTCTTCTTTATTAAAATCAGACGTATCTTGTCTGTTTACAGGTTGAGATACTACCCAAGGAGTTCTTGCTTTTTTAAACGGAGATTTAAA
>Ga0098049_1000377_pt1 | contig 18584 bp, 17 predicted proteins | sample 13BtaG_FD_92582 | JGI IMG/M metagenome (GOLD analysis project Ga0098049, IMG submission 92582) | Marine viral communities from the Subarctic Pacific Ocean - 13B_ETSP_OMZ_AT15268_CsCl metaG | ecosystem: Environmental > Aquatic > Marine > Oceanic | place: Subarctic Pacific Ocean | collected...
ACCGGCGGGTCTTTCAAGCAAGCAAAGGTGTTGGACTTTGACGTTTTCAATAGCTGAACTTAACGAGGTCATGCGGATGCAACGGGATAACCGCGTTGTCCGCTGGTATCCTCATCACTTGGACATGTGCGAACTGAACGAGTTTGACGCTGCCAATATTGAACTGTTTGCGGATTACAAAACGTATTTGGAGACCTACGCGAACGCTGGCTTGGCGTTTTCTGTTCTCGACCGTGATGGTATCTCGGCAATGTTCGGCGTGTGGCAGCTTTGGCCGGGTGTTTGTGAGGCTTGGCTAATCCCCAGCGCGGACATTGGGCGCAAGGTTGTGCCCCTGCATAGGGGTTCATTGGCCTTTTTTAACCACGTTTCCAAGCAAATGAAGATAAAAAGACTACAATTTAGTGTACACTCAGCAAATGCTACGGCTTGTATGTGGGCAGAACGCTGCTATTTTGAGCGCGAAGGCACCATGCGGTCCTACGGGCCGGACGGTGCGGACTACTACATGTACGGGAGGTTGTTTGATGGGCGGTATATTCAGTAGCAAGGCACCACCTCCCACCCCCACGGTGGCTGAAACCGATGCTGATGACACCATTTCTCGGCAAGAAGCGGTCGCAGAACGCCAGGAACGTGATGAGCAGCGCAAGATACAGGCCCGCAAACGGTCCAAGCGCACCGGCGGGCGGCGTATGCTGATGGCGCAAGGCGTGGCACCCGGTGATGCTGGCCCCGGTCGGCAAGTTCTCTCCCGCATTCTAGGCTCTGGCCGGAACCCGCGAGGGTAGTGATGAAAACCTACCGACGAAACCCTAAGCACACAAAGGTGAAAGACGATGTACGGTCAAAAAAAGCCGCCCAAAAAGCCGACAAAGAAGGTAAAAAAGGGTAAGTAATGGTACTCTCGGTTGAGGACATCAAGAAGCGGTACGCCCGTTGCAACGCTCACAAAGAAGAGTGGCGCAGCATTTATGAAGAGGCTTACGAGTTCGCTTTGCCGATGCGTAATCTCTACGATGGCTATGCTGAGAGTGGGACGCCTGGGCAAAACAAGATGCGCCGTGTCTTTGACTCAACCGCTATTCACTCAACCGCCAGATTTGCGAACCGCATACAGTCCTCGCTGTTTCCTCCCCAGCGTCCTTGGTGCCGCTTGCAGCCGGGCAATGACATCCCTGAAGAGCAAAAGATTGAAGCCCAGCAAGTCCTAGACTTCTACACCGAGAAGATGTTTGCCGTCATGATGCAATCAGGCTTTGACCTGGCTATGGGCGAGTTCTTGCTTGACCTTGCGGTCGGCACATCGGTGATGCTGATACAACCCGGTGATACGCTAACGCCGATACGCTACACGGCTGTGCCCTCCTATCATATTTGTTTTGACGAAGGCCCCAACGGGGTGCCGGATACGGTGTATCGCAAGCTGAACCGACCGTTCAATGTGATACAGCGCGAATGGCCGGACGCCGACATTCCGCAAAGAATGATTGACGATGCCGCTGAAGACCCGACCAAGAAGGTTGGCTTGATTGAGGCCACGTATACCATCGATGGACAGATGTTCTATTGCCTCGTTACTGCAGAGGGTGATGATAAGCTGGTGCATCGTGACCTCAAATCATGGCCGTGGGTGATTTCCAGATACATGAAGGCAAGTAACGAGCGGTACGGTCGCGGCCCGGTCTTGTATGCCTTGGCCGACATCCGCACCTTGAACAAGGTAGTAGAACTCACGCTCAAGAATGCCAGCATAAGTATCGGCGGCGTGTTCACTGCCGTGGATGACGGTGTGCTTAATCCGCAAACAATCAGCATCGTGCCGGGTGCGGTCATAGGCGTGTCCAGCAACGGTGGGCCACGCGGCCCCAGCCTGACGCCCCTACCCCGTTCTGGCGATGCGAACCTGTCCCAGATTGTGGCCAATGACCTACGCACCAACATCAAGAAGGCCCTGCTAGACGAAAGCCTGACGCCTGAGAATATGTCGGCACGGTCGGCCACTGAAATAAACGCAAAACTGTCTGAACTTTCCCAGAACCTCGGATCTGCGTTTGGTCGTTTGATTTCGGAGACAATGTTTCCAATCGTGCGCCGGTCGCTAGAATTGATGGACGAGATGGGTATGATTGAACTGCCCCTCAAGGTGAACGGCCTAGAGGTGACGGTCGTTCCACAATCGCCCTTGGCTATGGCCAACAATGCCGAGAGGCTGGGTGAGATTATGCAGTTTATGCAGATAAGCCAAGCACTAGGCCCGGTCGGCCAGACACTCATCAAAATGGATGCGGTTGGCGATTACATTGCGGACCAGCTTGGCATCCCCGCTGACCTACGCACCACCTTAGAAGAACGCGCCGAAATGCAAGCGCAAATGGCAGAAGCTGCCGCCATGATGGCAGAGCAAGAGATGGGCGGGGCACCGCCAACTGAGGCACCACAAGCATGAACAATGCCAGAAAAATACTACACTCTATCAACTCACCAGGCTGGGATGGCCTAGACGCTGAACCAGCACCAATAAAATTAGAAAACCTTGATGTAATGCGTGACTTGGACTTGGCCTTCAAGCGCACGTTTTCCAGCCCGACCGGCAAAAAGGTCTTGGAAAATCTACATACGGTTTACTGCGACCCACCTTGTTGGGTGCCGGGGCTGGCTGAACCATACGCCTATGCCCGCGAAGGCCAGAAGTCAGTCATTGAAGATATTCTAAAGCGAGTGAAAAGAGCTGATGACGTTAAATGATGAAGGTCAAACAGTGGCCGAGACTGAAACGCCGGAACCAGCAAGCCTTATGGATGGTGTGTCAAGTTCTGAGCCAGAAAGTGAGGTCGCAGATGAGGCAATGCCGCACCGCGTCGAGGATGAGAAGCCGCCAAAAGAGGAACGACCAGCGTGGCTTGACGAGAAGTTCGCCAAGCCGGAAGACCTAGCGAAAAGCTATGAGGAACTGCAAAAGAAATTCTCTCAAGGAAAGCACAAAGCGCCCGACGAATATAGCACCGATGTACTGACCGAGGCGGGCTATGAGTTGGATGACCCGGTAGTCGATACCTATCTAGGCTGGGCCAAGAAGTACGGCGTTAACCAAGAGGCATTTGACGAACTGGCCGGTGCCATCACACAGATGTCCGGCGAGAATGTTGCGGCGGCTGAAGCTGACTACAAAGCAGAGCATGAGGCTCTTGGACCTAATGCCAACGAGATAATCAAAAGCAATGTGACTTGGGCTGACGGTCTGGTTCGTAAGGGCATTGTCTCAGAGGAAGAACGCGCTGAGTTAAACAACTGGGGCGGCACGGCCATTGGCCAGCGGCTGATGCAGAAAGTTCGCACTATGACCGGCGATATGTCCAAGATACCGCTGGCCCCGGTCGCGGAAGACCAACTATCTGAAGCAGATTTTGCGGTCGAGATGCAAAGCCGCATGGCTGACCCACGCTATCAGAGTGACCCAGCGTATCGCCAAAAAGTTGAGAATGAGTTTAACCGCCGATTTGGTTAGTTCGCCTCGCCAGGTCTCCTCCCAGCTTGGCGCACCTTGGGGGGCAAGGTTTTCTCGTCCTTGTCTTGCTCCCCATTTTTTGTACATACATCAAAAGTATCACCTAGTATTTACACATTGTGCAAAATCGTGTAAGGCGATTATGACTGACAACCCTTTTTGGGCCGGTCCTCACACGTAGAGGCCGGGATGTTTCCCGATAACCAGACGCGAATTTTTGGTTTAATCAGGAGACAATCATGTCTACAGGACTTTCCCCAGCGTTTGTCCAGCTATTCGATGCCGAGGTCAAACAAGCCTATCAGGGCACCTCAATGCTGGCTGGCACAGTACGCACAAGAACAGGAGTTGAAGGTTCGACCGTCAACTTCCCGACCGTTGGAAAGGGTTCCGCATCACTGCGTTCTCCGCAAACTGACGTAGTTCCCCTCAACACCGATTTTGCGACCGTTAGCTGTACATTGCAGGACTATATCGCTGCAGAGTACAGTGACATCTTCAACCAACAGAAGGTGAACTTTGACGAGCGTTCCGAGTTAGCGCAAGTCGTTGGGTCCGCAATTGGACGCCGCCAAGACCAGTTAATTCTGGACGCAATCGCGGCAGCATCAGCGGGCACCACGGTGGCCAATACGGTTGTAACATCAGGCTCTGCCGCTGCATCTGACCTTAACGTGGGTAAGATTATTGCGGCTGCTAAAGCACTGAACGCAGCTAACGTGCCAAGCACCGACCGCCACATGGTCATTCACGCGAACGGCCTTGCCGCATTGCTTGGTGACGAGCGGGCTGTTTCGTCTGACTTTAACTCACTGCAAGCGTTGCAGCGTGGAGACATCAACACGTTTATGGGCTTCACCATGCACGTTCTTGGTGACCGCGATGAGGGTGGCTTGGCAATCGACGGCTCGTCCGACCGCACGAACTTTGCGTTCCACAAGAGCGCCATCGGTTGTGCAGTCGGAATGGCACCAACCACAAAGATTGACTACATCGCTGAGAAAACTTCGTTCTTGGTTGCTGCATGTCTGTCTATGGGTGCTGTCGCAATTGATGCCGCTGGCATCGTTGATGTAACCACCAGGGAGGCTTAATCATGGCTTTTGACAGAGCGAACTGGTCACCGATTGGTGGCCAATCCAAACGGGGCAAAGCGCCTCAAATGTGGTCCTACACCACCACTGACGCCAAGACGGTTGTCGATGGTGCGGGCTACTTCAATGATGTGTCTGGTGACGTAGTAGTGGGTGACCTCATTTACTCCTACGCCTCAACCGGCGGCACCGCTACAGCGAGCCACCATGTTGTCCTCAGCAACGCATCAGGCGTGGTTGACGTAGGTGACGGCGTGACAATCGCGGTTACTGACAGCGACTAATAACGACTACGGGGGCGGGCAATCCGCCCTCGTACCTATTGGAGTTGATACATGGCCCAAGGCGATACAAGCATTTCGATTTGCAATCAGGCGCTGTTACTGTTGGGCGATGAAAGTATCTCAAGTTTTGACGATGGCACCGCTGGCTCTCAGGCTTGCTCTATCGTTTATGACATGGTTAAAAATTCTACTCTCGGCATCTTCTCTTGGTCCTTTACTGTGGCCAAGGTCGAACTGGCCAGAAGCACCAACACCCCGGCTAGTGAGTGGACCTACGAATATATTCTACCTAGTGACATGCTTACCGGCGTACCTCGCGCTGTCCGCACAAGTTCGGCGGCTAATGCCCCATTGGTGCGGTCCTACGAAATAAACCAATCGACCGGCGGTCTGTCGGTCCTGATGACCAACGAGACCAGTATCTTTATTGATTACCAGAAGGCGGTCCCAGAGGCGCAGATGCCCCCGTACTTCGTAACCCTGATGGTGTACCAACTTGCGTGGCACTTAGCCGAGGTTATCACTGACCAGACCACAAAGAGCCAATACTGGCGCTCCATTGCTCTTGGCTCACCGTCTGAGAACTTTCGCGGCGGCTGGCTACGTCAGGCCATGTCTATGGATAGTTCCGGCACACCGCCCAGCGTTATCTCTGATTACTTGCTGACTGACATCAGATGAGTAGAACACAACAATATCAAGCAAGTTTTACGGTCGGTGAACTGGACCCGCTCTTGCGCGGTCGCATTGACTTGCAGCAATACTATTCGTCGGTGGACCTTGCCGACAATGTTGTCTTTGAACCTCAAGGTGGGTTCTCCCGCCGCCCAGGCACCCGGTTTGTGCATGACCTCACTGCCGACAACCCTAGCAACTCGGTAATGCTCATACCTTTTGAGTTCAGCACCACCCAAAAATTTATGATTGTGGCGTCTGCCTACAATACCAGTTCGACCATCCGCTTTCGTTTCTTTGCAGACCAAACGCAAATAGAGAACCTAAACAGCACAACAAACGAATACATAGATTTCGCGGTAGGCACCTTGTACGATGTGTCAGCCTTTGACCTACAAAAGCTGTACTTCACGCAGTCAGCCGACACGTTGATTTGTACGCATGAGAACTTTGCCCCGTTTAAGATTACCCGTGGTGCTAACAATCAGACTTGGACCGTTGCGGCATTGACGCTGACCAAGCCGTTGTCCGCTTTTACCGTGTCTACCAGCAACCCTAGCGCCACCATCACGCCTGATGCGGTAACGGGAGTGGTGACAGTAACCGCTGGTTCTGGCATCTTCTCAAGCGGCAACGTCAACCAGTACATCAACGTCACAAATGATTTTGGCCGCGCCCGCATTTTTGAGTTTGTTAGCAGCACGGTTGTGCGCGTCATTACAGAAGTGCCCTTTGCTAAAGCCTCAACGGCCATTGCCAGCGGGTCATGGGAACTAGAAGCGGGCTATGAGGACTGTTGGAGTAATACACGCGGCTGGCCTAGAACGTGTACGTTCCACGAAGGTCGCTTGTATTTCGGCGGCAGTGCGTCAGAACCGGCCACGCTATTTGGTTCCAAAGTATCCGACTTCTTTAACTTCAAGGCCTCAGAGGCTTTGGATGACGATGCCATAAAAGTGACGCTGGCTACCGATAGCGTCAACGCCATTACCGCCCTGCGCTCTGGCCGTGACTTGCAAATATTCACCACTGGGGCCGAGTTCTTTGTGCCACAAGCCGACCTCACGCCAATCACGCCGTCCAATGTGACGGTCAAGTCAGCGACACGGCGCGGGTCCAAGCTGGGATTGCGTCCGCAAGCTGCCGAGGGCGGTACGCTGTTCATGTCCAAAGAGGGCAAGGCGCTTAGAGAAATGCTATTCTCTGACGTTGAACTTTCCTACGTGGCCAACAACATAAGTCTTCTTTGCAGTCACATGATATTGGACCCACAGCGGATGGCGCTTAGACCGGCCACAGATACCACTGAGGGCGATTTGCTAATGGTGGTCAATGGTTCCTCAACAACGGGCTATAGAGCGGCAAGCACTGGGTTTGCGGGCAATATTGCGGCGTTTATGCTAAACAGGCCACAACAGATTGTGGCGGCTAGTACGTTCTCAACTGACGGTGATTTCATCGATGTCGCGGTGGATGGTGACACCATCTATTGCATTGTCAAAAGAACCATAGGTGGCGCGGCGAAATTCTACATCGAAACATTTGACGATGACCGCACAACCGATTGCAGCTTGCAGTATTACGCCAACCCGGTTGCGCCTGACCAGGCACTGCCTTCAAACACAACGGCTGGCTCTCTTGCTCACATCCAAGGCGAGGTGGTCAACATCATTCGCGATGACATCGTTGACGCCAACGACACGGTGGCCAGCGGCAATGTCACATTGGGCGGTGTGCCTAGTGTCTATGCCGAGGTGGGACTTCCCTTCGTGCCGACCGTAACCACCCAGCCATTTGAGCCAAGGGCCGCATCTGGCAGCAGCCAATCAGCCCGGCGGCGGGTGGTCGAGGTTACACCAATATTGGACAACACGCAGAACCTGACGGTCCAAGGCAAAGAGGTGCAGCTTCAAACCTTGCCCCTATCCGGCACCGGCAGTGTTCCGACCTTCACCGGCCCAAAAAAACAAATGGGGTTTCTTGGCTACAGCCGTGACGCCCAGATAACAATTAGCCAGAGCAAGCCGGTGTTCTTCACGGTCCTGGCGCTAGATTACAAAGTGAGTGTAGGCGCATGAGTGGTATGGAAATTGTGCTGTTGGGGGCACTTGCTGCCTCATCAGCGGCAGCGGGTTTTGCCAAGGTTAAGTCGGCCAAGTATCAACGCAACGCCTACTATTCGCAAGCGCGACAGGCTGAACTTAAAGGCCGTTCCGATGCCCTAGCCTACAAGCGCGAAGGCATAGACATTTTGAGAAACGTGCAGAAGACAATGGCCACGGCTAATGTCCGAGCCGCAGCCGGTGGCCTTGCACCGTTTGTTTCTGGCGAAAGTACGTCACTGATTAACATAGCCAGTATGCGGGGGGCCGCTGACGAGTTCTCGGTGCAAACTGACAATGCCTCGCTGGCACAAAGCATGTCCCAAGCACAAGCCGACAATCTCCGCACCGCCGGTGACGTTGGCGTTAAAATGGCGCGGAAAAATGCCAAGATATCGTTTGTGCAAACAATGGTTCAAGGCGGTCTAATGACGGGCGGCGGTGGAATGGGCGGTGGAGCAAACTATACAGGTTCAAACCCAAGCATAAGTTATAGCGGAAATGCGACTGTATAATGGCTGAACGTCCCACATATCAGCGTCGAGGCGCACAACTGCGAATGCCGACATTCCAAGATGCAGTTGGTCAGGTTGCGGCGCGGGGTGCGGCACAGACAGGGCAAGCATTGGACCGTATGACCTCGTTCTTTTTGCAACAAACTGAGCAACAGGCGCAGATACGGGGCGAAGAATATGGGGCGCTTCACGCGCCTACGCGAGAGCAACTTAAAGATGCGATGGAGGGTAAAGATGACATTGACCTCCCCGGTGGTAATTTCACTGTGGCCGACCGAGCCGCCCGCAAAGCAGCCCTGGCAATCACTAGCGATAACCTACAGCACTTGGCGCAAGCTAGAATAACCGAGATTGTTTTAGATGCGTATAAAACGCAAAAAGACCCCACAGACCTAGCCACAGATGTTGACGCTGTTATAGCCGGGTATGGTGATATCTTAGACAAGAACGCACCAACACTGGCACTAAACTTTCGCGCAAAGATGGGAATGTATGCCCACCAAAAATATGAGAGCTACGCCAAAAGCCAAATAAAAACTAGCACTTCCAGCAACAAAACCAGCGTCACGCAAATACTTCTTAATGAACGAGCGGGCATTGCAAGTGGGGGCGTGATTCAATAATGGCTGAACAGCGCGGACAAGATTTAAGGCAATATGTCAGGGATGTAGACGGCAATCTCCGAGGGATTGGCAACTACCCATACGGTTTACAAGAACAATTAGGGGAAAAAGTTGCGGCTGGTCGCGTCAATTACATTTATTACTCCGACGATAAACGGGTCGATGGTACGCCAATTGTTAAGCCACGAATGCGCCCCGCTAGTTTGAGTGGAAAACCACAGTATGACATTGACGAGACTGTGCCGCCGACACTAGGCGAAAAATACCAGATTATGAGAAACGACCAGCTTAATCGTGCTGTTCGCGCTGGGTACACTGCTAGTGAATTAAGACAGTTGGCCGACAACTTTGATGAAAGTGTTGTGCAAGGCAGCATCAATGCTATCGGCCAATATGTTGCCACGGCCAAAGACCCACACCGCGCCTATCTGGACGTTCTAGAACACCCCAAAATTGCCGCCGGAATAATAAAGCCAAAGGTCAATACGGGACTGCCCGCGCATCTTCAAGAGGCATTTGACCTGTTGGTCAATATGGAAGACCGGCAGAAGGTAATAGACAACGCGCTGAAAGCCTGGACCGATGCCCAAAGGCTAGTAGAGCTACAAGCCAAAGCGGCCATTAATGAAAACAAGGCAGACATAAGGGAGGGCGAAAAAGCGTTTAATGTGCTTCTAAGCCAATACGGTTCTGAAGACCTGCAAGACGCAGACTTTTTAGAGCAAGCCCAAGCAATTATTGATGACATGGGTGCGCTTGGTTATGACGCCGCCAAGCTGGAAAAAATGGAAAGCCTGATTGTCACCGGGACTGTGTTCACTGAGGAAGACACAACAGGGACCAGCATTGTATACGCACCTAAGTCAGTCAGTGACATTAAGGTTATGATTGAACGCCGCATTTTGCGAGAAGACCCCAGCCTTGGACTAGGTGAATTAGCAGACTTGCTGGCTGACAAACAGCTATCGTATGAGGACTACCTAGACCTATCTAAGCAAGTGGTCGAGGTGATGGACGAGAACGTCAAGGACGCTCTGGCCAGTGTCCGGCCCGCACTGCCGGAAGGCTTGCAACTGTTTAGCACACAACAGAATGCACAGTTAAACCGATACACAGCGCTCAAGAAAGACCTGTTGAAAGAACAAAGGTTGGCTGTCTTACAAGAGACAGAGTTTAACCCGTTTGAGTGGGTCGAGGATAACAAAGAGAACTACTTTAACACAGAGCAAACAAGTGCCGAAGACCAACTAATTTTGGACTTACAGCCGTATACTTTTAACAGCGAGGTTCTAGGCTCAGTCGCGCTTGATGCAGCCATTGAGGCGTCTACCGATGAATTTGGCGCAAGTGCTGATGCAACAAAGGCGCTTGTTGAACTTAAAGACCGCGCCCGCGCTTACATCACAAGCGGCAAAACCATTCAAAATTGGAACAGCCCATGAGTGACGCATTCGGTGATTTATTCCACAACAACTACGCAGTGGACGGTGAAAAGTTCATAGCAAAAAAGCCAGGCGCTGAATACCCTATGATGTATTCCGGCAAGCCGCCATTAATGTGGGGCCAGTACGAGCCGGGTGTAGTGGCAGACACGCCGGAAGCCGTGGCAGAGGACAAGCGAAAGCACGATTTTTATGGTTCACCAGCGGACCAGGCGTTTATTCAACAGATGCAAGAACAGCCGGAAGGTTCGCAAATAACTGACCAGGCTTGGATTGGTGCGTCTAAGAACCTTTATCATTACATGAACCCTACAAGCCAAGCGCAAACAGAAGAATTGGCCAAATACAATTTGACGCCAATCTCCTCGGAATCTTTTACTGATGAAGACTACGCCAATTGGGGCGTCAATTTCATGAGCAAGTTTAACTACAATATCACGGCCATGTTGTTTGACGTTAACAAACTAAGCGGTGCCCCGTCAGAAGTAGCGGCCAGCATGTATTATCTCATGGAGACTGCTGACCGGGACGGCTTGCTGCTAGAAAACTTCAAGCGCGGGTTTAGCAACTTTATGACAGACCCTACCACATACGTGGGTCTTAGCACTCTTGGCATCGGCATGGTCGGCACTCAGTCCGGCAAGCAGCTATCCAAGATGGCGTTTAAGGATGTGCTTAAAAACATTGTGATAAACCGTGGCGGTTCAGCGGCGGCGGTGGCTGGTGTTGAAAGCATGGCCTATAGCGGCATTGATAATGCCGCCCGCCAAGGTGTTAAGATAAACGCCGGGCAGCAAGACGAGGCAAACGTCGGGGAAACGGCTCTGTCACTTGCTTCCGGTTTTGTTCTGGGCAATCGCTTGACGGCGGGCCTTCCGGCGGTTGGTGAGACCGTGATGCGAACAGCACAGGCAATACCTGATGTTGTCAGCGCCGTTGGTGATGAACTTACGTCAGGCGCAATGTACAACAACCCGGTCGGTGTGGTGGCTGATGCTGTTGGCAGCGTAATGGAACAAAGAGATGCCGGTTTAATATCAACTCGTTTACCAACTGCCGTAAAGTCAACAGAAGACCCGCTGGCTGAAAATCTTACAATTGGGCTGGCAGAAACAAAAGCCGATGCCAAGCTGTACGAACACAACGTCAACATCACAAAAGACTACCCCAACATGCGGGCTGCTCCAGACGCAACAACAGATGAAACAGCCGAGCAATTTATTGAACATGCAAAAGAGAACTTGCTGTACTTGCATGACCAAGTGCCAGAAGAAACTCGACCACGCAGCCAAATGTGGTATGACGGTGCTAGGGCTGTCACAGACCGTTGGGTTGAAGAGTACGGCATTCCAGATACGTCAATTGCTGGTGTTCTGGCTGCGTTGTCTCCGCAAAAAGATTGGTATCAAAACGCTGCGCTTGCCGAAAAAACAATCTCTATTGCCACACAACAAAAAGATACTCGCGCTACAAATGAAATGATTGACTTGTTCTACGGCCTTAAGGACGGCAAGGGCAAACCTGTCTTTGACAAGCCACAATACCGGCCAATGATAGAAGCAATACAAGGCAAAACATACGCAGAATTGACGCATGAAAACCCAACGGTTGAACGTGCTATGAAAGCACTTTTTGTCAGGCTATATGACCAGACCTACAACACGCCAGAGTACAGAATACTTAGCCCAGAAGGTGAGTTTTTAGACTTGGCAAGGAATGCGGACGGTACGCCGTCAAAAGCTGGTTGGGGGTCTTTAAACGAAATTGGTAAGGCGATTGGTGCAATTGAGGCCAACGGTGATGTCAATATTATTTCGCCGTTAATGGGCGAAAGACATAAGGTTCGCAATTTCTATAACAACATCTATGCGCCCAACTCTAAACTAGGCGAGGTAACAATTGACACCCATGCGGTCGCCGCCGCGCTATTACGCCCACTGTCTGGCAACTCTCTTGAGGTTGACCACAATTTTAAGAACCAATCAATCGCTGGCAGAGGCACAACAAAAGGTTCAAGCGTATCGGGAGTTAATGGCAACTACGGTCTGTATGCAGAGGCGTATAGACGAGCCGCTGCCGAGCGGGGCATTCTACCCCGACAAATGCAATCAATAACATGGGAAGCGGTGCGGGGTTTGTTCACTGATACGTTTAAATCTAACGCAAATAATGTTGCTGAAATTGATGCAATTTGGCAAAAGTATAAGAGTGGCGAAATAGAACTGAACGAGACAAGGAGACAGGTAAATGACCGAGCCGGTGGCATCAACCCTCCAACCTGGCAGTAACGATGAAACGCTTGCTCTTATGGAAGCATTTGAAATGCCAATGACGCGAGAAACATACCTTGAGTTAGCCTTTATGGGCGAGGCTCCAGACGAACTGTCGGCAGAGCAAGAAGCCGATTTGCCGGAGCAATTTAGGAAAGACTGAACATGAGTGTGCTTGGTGACGAAACCATAGGCCCAGAGCCACAACAACCAATGGTGGCCCCCGCTGTTGTTGAGGAAATGACGCCCCCAGTCGAGCCGGAGCAAGAAGGTGTTGAGGTTGCTGGCCCCGGTCGGCTTGGTGCCGCCGCCGGTCGTTTTATTCAGCGCAACACACCAGGCATTGGCGAGTTCGCAGACGTTACCACCCGCCCCGGAAATGATGGCGTATCAGACGCCGCTGCCGGTCGAGCCGCGCAAACCCTACAATCTACCGGGACAATGCCACTAGCGGTCGTTGACAAGGGCGATATCATTACGCGACCGGCTACCGCTGAAGAGATGGCCGAGTTGACCAAGTACCGTGAGGAAGGCGTTGACCTTCCCGGCATTGATGTCATCCTGCCCAACCTGTCGAAGATTGGCATCGGTCACAACAATGCCCCACCAGACCAAACACTTTCAGCAAGTGACCTTTCACCAGAAGAACTGGACTTGCGCCGTCTTATCACGGCCACCTTTGATGCCTACAAGGATACGGTCGCGTCTAGTGGTCAGCGCATTCTAAGAAAAGGTGACCGTGGGTTTGCGGACATCATAGCAGATGCTGACCAGATTGGTTCTGTTGATATCTTCCTAGACCTAATGAACCGCAAGCCTGGGGACCGGCCATTCACAGATAGCGAGTTACTTGCGGCACGGCGCACCACCGCTGCCCTGCAAATGGAGACATTGCGTTTAATCCGAAAAGCTAAAGAAACTGGTGACCCAATTGACAAGGCCCGCGCAGCCCAAGCATTTGCCCTAGAGGGTTATGCCAGTATTCAGCTAGTTGGAGTGCAAGAAGACATTGGGCGTATACAGGTGTCCAATAAGATTATTAGTTCTCCAAGCAGAGAACGTACTGATGCTATGCGGACTGTGCTAGAAAACCGAGGCGTGAACCCTGGAGCCACGGCGCTAATTGATGCTACCAATGTTGACCAGTTCTTAGAGGCCAATGGCGGCGAGGCTGCAATTGACTTCATGCTCCAAGTTTATGAGGACTTGCCGACCGACATGTCTCGGCACGAGTTTGCACGGCGCGGTATATTCCGGCGCGGTGCGGATATGCTGATAGAAATTTACCAATCGGCATTGCTGTCCAACCCTCTCACGCATTCGTACAATGCGGCAAGTACAATGGTGATGCTTGAGACATTAATGGTTGAGCGCATGTTAGAGGGTCGGCCTAAAGAGGCATTCGCCATGCTAACCGCTCAAGCCAAGTATCTTCCCCAGGCATTCCGCGCCGGGTGGTCAGCATTAAAAAATGAAGGCGTAGTGTCTGGCACCCAGACTAAAATGGACGTTAACATGCGGGCTATCTCTCGGCAGGGCGCTGGCTTGAGAAATGCGGCTGAAGGCGGTAGCGGTTTTGAAAGCACGGCAGCTAGTTTCTTTGATGGTTTTGGCATTATGATGCGCTTGCTAGGCTTTCGGCCAATGCTGGCAATGGACGAGACATTTAAGGCGATGGCGCGTGGCATGCAAGTTGAGGCGCTTGCTGTGCGGGCGCAAACTGAACGCTACCGAGCCGGAATTGATGCGGGTGAAACTCCAGAAGTGGCGCATAATGAAGCCGCCGCCGCACATCTTCGCACCCTGCATTCTCGCAGCGCTTTTGACGAGGGCGAGAACTTTGCTCAGATGGCCACGTTCCAAGATGACCTTAGTGGTGTTATGGCTCAAGCACAGGGATTGTTCTCTCATCCTATTATTAAGATTTGGGTGCCATTCTACAAAACGCCTACGCAAGTTATGCGCCGGATTATGGAGCGCACACCGATGGGCCTTGCTATGCCTAGCGTCATGCGGGACAAATTAATAAACGGCACCAACGCCGACCGCCGGGAAGCCTTGGCGCGTATATCAACCGGGTCCGCTATCTTCGGCACCTTAATGTATACCGGCACAGGTGGCGTTAGTGATGACTTCACCATGACCGGGTATGGGCCAACCGATGCCAAACAACGCCGGACTTGGCTGCAAAACCACGAACCTTATTCAGTCGGTATACGCAAGAAAGACGGTTCCTGGGATTGGATAAGCTACGCCCGGTATGACCCGTTCTCAGGCATCTTGGCTGCATCAATGGATACCGCCGAGGTGTTGCAGTATTCTGATGACACAGACACCGCCGACAATCTGATGCTGAACGGTGCAATTGCAGTCACCCGGTATGTAGGCACCGCTCTTCCAATGTTGCAATTCGTTGGCGAACTGGTGGACGTTGCCGGGTCACCGTATGAAGAGCATAATAGCAAGGTGGCGCGGATCCGGCAGCTTATGACTAAGCAAGTAACATCAGCGGCTCTCATCACTTCTCAGCAAGTCGCGACAGCCGGTCTAGGCTCCCAGGGCATGTTGGCCACCTTTGAGCGTTACATTGACCCTACAGCGCGTGACAGCCGCCCAGAGAACCAATACGACCGAGTGCCGGGGTTTGGCCTACAGCCAGAGATACGGGGCATGTACGAGGCTATGCAATACGTGCGGTCTAGAACCCCAGGTCTATCGCAAGACTTGCCGCCAAAGCGGAACCGTTGGTTTGAGATACAGATGCAAGGCCCACAAGATGGTGGAGCCTGGCGCATGGTCACGCCAATGCGGGTCTTAAACAAGCCCGGCGCTAACACAATCAACGCAGAACTGAACCGGCTTAAGCTGGGGTTTAAGAACTTGCCCAACTCAATGGGCGAAAGCATGTTGCGCCTTAACGGTGAGCAATACGAGCGGTATATTGAACTGTACAATTACCCGGCTAATTCAAAATACGCCAACGAACTATTCGGCCCTGACAAAAACGTATGGCCACCAAACGTCTTGGGAGCAATGCTGGAGTTCATCAGCCCTCGCGGAGAACAGCATGACGTTTATAAAGACCTAGTGCCGGGCAAGCAGATAGAGATACTGAACGGCGTCAATGGCACATACATGGGTATCGCCAAGCAGCTTATGCTTTTAGAATTCGATGACCTACGCGCCCAAGTGGACAAGGTGAAGAACTACAAGGACTATCGCGGTCGCAATCCCAGAAGCATTGGCCCAGCTACAGACGCCCAGATGAGAGCCGCCGACCGTAAGAACCAGAACTTGGTCAACTCAACCACAATGGATGAGTTACTAGAACAATGACAAATCACCCAAAACAGTGTACAATCATTAATAGGAAGGATTGGTAATGGCCACTTTTGCAATCAGCGCAGTCACGCGCAAAGCCCAGGCCACGGCCAATGGCTCAACCACTGAGTTCTCGTTTAGCTTCTCTGTAAACACTGAGGCTGATGTAGCGGTGTTTGTCGGCACTACGCTTAAGACAATCAGCACACACTACACGGTCAGCATAACTTCCAGCACCGGCGCGGGGTCTATCACCTTCACGTCAGGCAATACGCCAACGAACGGCCAGATAGTCACAATAATGTCCAAGACTGCACTGGCCCGGTCAAGTGTGTACACATCCGGCGGCACGATAAATGCCACCAGCCTAGAGACAGACTTCGACACAAACATGATGCTGTTCCAGCAACAAGACGAGCGCCTAGACCGCACCTTGATTGCCCCGGTTGATGACGCCACCAGCATCGATATGACCCTGCCAAACAAGGACGCCCGCAAGGGCAAGGTCTTGGGGTTTGACAGTTCAACCGGCAACCCAGAAGCCACCCAGCAGGTTACCGGGGCGGCGGTCAATGTGTCCACCGTATCGGCTGGAGGTTCAGCAACGGCATCTGTTTCTGTTAGCGGCGGCACGGCTACGTTTGCTTTAGGCATTCCGACCGGCGCAACAGGTGCCACTGGTGCCACAGGCGCAGCGGGCGGCGGCATGGCTGAACTCAGTTCGGACAGTTCGCCCCAGCTTGGCGGGGCACTTGATGTTGTGACACATGACATTGTTACAACAAGTAACCGCGACATAGAGCTTGCACCGAACGGAACTGGCAAAACTGTTCTTAAAGGCAACGATAACCCCGGCACTTTAGTATTTAACTGTGAAAACAACAGCCACGGCCAAACGGTAATAGCACAACCGCATTCCGCAAGTGTAACTAACACACTGACATTGCCAGCGGGCGGCAACCAGACATTAGTTGGCACGGCGGGCGCAACTTTTACAGGTGATGTGACTGTGCCAGATGGTGACCTCATTTTGGGTAGTACTGCTATAACAGCTACAGCAGCAGAAATTAATCTTATAGATGGAGGTACTGCCAGAGGAACTACAGCCGTAGCTGATGGGGATGGTTTTCTCACCAATGATGGTGGGACTATGAGAATGACTAAAGTAGATACTTTAGCTACTTATATAAATACCAAAGTTGGCGCAACAGCTGTTGTTTTTCCCTCAAACTGGGCATCACCAACAAACACTTATACTTCGTCAGGTACATGGAGCAAAGGGTCTTTGTCTGACGATGATTATGTTTGGGTTTACTTGTTAGGCTCTGGTGGCGGGGGCGGCTGTTACGATGGAGCCGATACTAATGGTGGAGATGGGGGGTCTGCGACGCTTCTCTACGGTAAAGCTAGCTTATTTAATGGTGGAGCGTATGTTATTGGGGCCGCGAAAGCCGGTAATGCTGGCGGCACTAACGCTTATAGCGGTACTACTCCAAATGCTTCAACATTTACTCTTTCCTCAGCAAATGGAAGTTTAGTATTTTCAACTGCAGGGGATTCAAACACTACCTCGGATAGAGTTATAGAAATAACTTCGGGTTCTTTAGACGTTATTAGTAACACTGGTGATGATTTTACGTTAGTTTCACAAACGCAGTCGGGGAGTATTTTTAGTAGCTCCTCCGTTTTGCCAACTGGGGTTGCTTATGTATACCGTGCGGCGGGAAAAACGTACCATGGAAGTAATCGTGGTGTTGAGCATAGTTTGTTTGGGGGAGGTAATGGAGGTGCTTACAAAAACGGCGGCACTCTTACGTCATTGCCGGGAACCAGTGAGTTCTCTGGGGCAGGAGGTGCAGCAGCAACAACAGGAACAGACGGGTCTTCGCCGGGAGGTGGCGGTGGTGGGTCAAAAAACTCCAGCAATGCTGGTGGCACAGGTGCAGCAGGAAACATGAGGGTTTATCATGTCTAAAACTTGGTACAATAAAACAACAGGTGATGGCGCAGTCTTTGATGACGCAGAGGATATGGCTAATTGGCCTGACTTTCAAGCAGACCCAGTGACTGCAACTGCAACCCAAGTACGAGCGCAGCGTGACGAACTGTTAGAGGCGTCTGACAAAATGGCACTAGCTGACAGGATTACAGACGAGTGGCGCACGTATCGACAAGCCTTGCGTGATTTGCCAGCGCAGTCGGGCTTTCCTGATGTAACCTTTCCGGTGGCACCGAGCTGATGGATAAAAGAACTGTAGCCAGCGCACATGAGCGTATCGATGGAATAGACAACAGGCTCGTTGCACTTGAGGTGCGGCTTGAAGAAAGATGGCTGGAGCAACTGCACAGAATGCGTAGGCTAGAACATATTATTTTAGGGTCAGCCGCCGCCACAATCGCCCTGCTTCTCAGCCTAATAATGGAGTAAAGACATGGTAACTATCGTGGACCTTAACCCTCATCTTCGTACAATTAACAAACGTACCGATGATGTTGAACAGCCAAAGCCTGAGAAGCGGAAGCGCGGACGGCCCAAGAAAACTGACAAGAAGTAAATGACATGCCCATTGCGGAGATTTTAGTCGGCATCAGCCTGGTCAAGGCATCAGCCTCGGCCATTAAGGAAGGTTGTTCAGCCGCTAAGTCTCTCAGCGATATGGCCAGTTCTGTTGATGCTCTATTCGAGGGCACCAAACAGGTTCAGAAGGCACGGGCCAATCACTCCGGCATGTCCATCAAGGACCAGCTTG
>Ga0098049_1000379_pt1 | contig 18544 bp, 50 predicted proteins | sample 13BtaG_FD_92582 | JGI IMG/M metagenome (GOLD analysis project Ga0098049, IMG submission 92582) | Marine viral communities from the Subarctic Pacific Ocean - 13B_ETSP_OMZ_AT15268_CsCl metaG | ecosystem: Environmental > Aquatic > Marine > Oceanic | place: Subarctic Pacific Ocean | collected...
AGTCATGTTGACTGAATCTTCGTAAGTTGGGTAATCGTCTCCTATTATTTCTTTCATGTTGCAATCCTATATTGTATTTATTATGTTGTCAAGTAATTAATCTACCAAATCAAAAGTATGTGGATTTTCTATCTCCTCTTCAATTATTTCCATATCAACTTCAAGAGAAGCATCTACATAATTGGGGTCTGTTGGTAGTGGAACGCTATTACTTTCGACTTTGGTGATTGCTTCTTCCCAAGATTCTGCTTCAACTTCTACTTGAGCATAAACTTGCCATGAACATGGTACTCTATATGTTTTTGTATAGATGCTCATTATACCATCTCCAATCTATAGTAACCATTTTGTATTTGTTCATCTTCAGTAAGACTATCAAGACCATTGTAATCTTCATAAATCTCACGAATGTAATCTAAATCTTGTCCAATATAAAATGTAGGACTATAATCTTTTTCGTTGTGCATACCATTTGATTTGTCTGACTCAAGAATATAATCTAGCATCTTTTGCGGTTCAATATTCCAAACTTTTTTTACTTTCATATTTGTACTCTAGTTTAATTTTTAATTATTGTCAATTCTTTTTTTACATTTTGTAAGTTTGCTCTAACTCTGCATTCTCGTAGTCTTCCTTTGTCATTTCGCATTGCTCTCCATGTATTTCAATGCCCCCATGCTCTTCTAATATTTCTCTAGCTTCCTTTTCGGTTTCAGCTTGGATTTCGTAGACATATGCCGTAGGAACAGAAAACACAAAGTATTTTTCTTTTTTAACTTTATCTGTAATTTTAATCATTATAATTTTTCTCCATGTTCATTTATTTCGCCCCGAATAAGAGCGCCAAAATCATCATTGTTTAAATGAGATGTATCAACAGGGACTGCGCCAAATTTTATATTTAACCCTACTGCATTTGCCCTCTTGTTTAATAAAAGATTTAATTCATCATTTAAATCAAACAATCTTTCGGCAATTTTATTTGCAGGTGGATAATCATATATTTCGCTTATGCGAGTATTGAGTCCACTTTCGACTTCATGCAGTTCTTGTAGTTGTAATACTTCTGTGTGTTTATTCATATCTTTACCTTATAGGTCTTGGTTTAAATTGTCAAGCTCCGAATCATCTTTAGGTTTTTTTTTCTCTTCTGCGAAACTGACTTCAGCATTTTGCTTCCATGCTTTACTTATTTCCCAATCAGATTCCATTTCATCAAAAGCCCTACTAACTGCATCATCTTTCGATTCCGAGTCAATAAAATAAGTACGATAAGTTGTGCTTGCTATTTCTATTTCAAATGTTTTCATTATATTTCCTCTTATTTTATTTTCTCGCAACTAAAAACTCCCCTAGATCCATGAGTTTGATCGCCATGATATTTAGTTAAATTATGATTGTAAAAAAGATCTTGACAACCATGTTCATCAAGCAATTCTTCTGCAATTTCTTCTGCTTTCTTTTCATTCTTAGCTTCAACTACAATGTATCCACCAATTTCTTCTGTTACTGATAATCTATATTTTTTCTTCTTCATTATTTTTACTCTCCATTATTTTTTTAGCATCCATTAAACTATTACAGAACTCTTCAATCTTGTCAACAGGAATCTCAAAGTATCTATTCCAAGATTCTCCATCACTATTATGAGCGCTTACCGAAACGAATTTACTAAAATCATGCGCTTTTACCGAAAAGCCCCCAAGTTTGCACCAATCTTTTGAGCTTGCCCAAGTTGTGAATTTAGAGGATTCAGACTGCTTTCTGCTTTTCGCCCAAACGATTTCTTTTTCTATTTTTTTGCTCATAATTATTCCTCGTACATATAGATTGGAGTATGCTCGCCAACATAAGCGCACTCAATGTTAAACGAAAAATACTCACTCGCATCTTCGTAACTCATGCCATCACGCTCGACAAGAATATCAATGATACTACCGACAGAATAAATAACTCTGCCTTTTGTATCGTACCCCATGATTGCGCCCTCAAGCCCATCCGCTAATAATGCTTCGGGATTAAATTCAACAATAGACTCTAGGAGTTGTTCTCGCTCTTTAAGTTTTGACTCTTTTAATTTATCTATAATATCTTTACTCATGCCATAAGAATAAGACAAAGAAGTAAAGTTGTCAAGACTTTATTATTTTATTTTTTCAAGCCAAGAAATGAAAGATTTTAAATCGTAATAATATCTTTCGGTATTGTCATAAAAAAACCAATGATTTAAACTATCTAGTAATATAGTCATATAATCATTTATTTCAACTAATCTTTCTAAATCTAAATTATCATCTAAAACTTTTTTAGAGATTATTTGTTGGAGTTTTTTAATTTCTTCGTAATGAAAATTACCCATTCAGCTTAACTTCCGCAACAAACGCTTTCAATAGCTTCGTTTAAATTATCTTGCAGGGCTTTTTCTAATTTGTCGGCAATCATTATTTGCGCAGATTCAGACTGCAAGTTTATCTGACAACTACCTGTGTTTCCGCAAGCAACTTCACTTAAAACTTTTAGTATTATTTCTCTCATATTTCTTCTTTAATTAATTTTTCTAAAGTTTCTAGTCTGCTATTCGCATTATCTAGCAAATCTAAAGCCTCTTCTGCATTTTTGTAAAAGTCACCTGTTGAGTGATCTCCGATTCCAACCGCCTTATTTCCGAGCAAATGAAGACTCAACTTCGCTTTATCAACATCTGCTTGAGCAGAACTTTTCAGCATATTATATAGCGATTTATTCATTAGTATTTACTTCCTGTTTTTAAATTCATATTATCTTCAAAAAGACCGACATCTCCATTTTCCAAAATCTTATCATCTTCATAAGAACTAATCAATCTTCGGTACAACTCCATTTTGCAACACTCCATCGCCCCTACAACATCATTAAAAGTCTGATAGTTCAGATCGTTCTGCTTTATATACTCTTTTATAGTCTCAGAAAAAGAGTAATTGAGATGACCGCAGTCAGATAGTTTTCCTAAGCTATTTTTGTATTTTTCTTCTTTATTTATATATGGCATATTTCTTTTATAATATTAATTCACGCACATTAAGTCAAGTTTTTTTTTCGCTTATTTGCTTTGCCCCAATTCTATTTCTGCACTCCACATTTGATTTGTACAACTCTTTTTGTCTTTTAAGTTCTGTTTCTGCTCCTTGTAAAGTGGCGATAGCTTTGTTTTCAGTCATTGCGCCATTAAGAATGTTATTAACACAATTGATCACTTCTCTTGAAGTAACTCGATAGGGAAAATTTCTGCAAACAAACTTGTAGAACTTGCCACTTATTCTGCCATGTTTCATTAATTTGTGCAAGTATCTTCTGTAGTTGCAGTTTTTAGTATTGTGCAATGTTTTCATTTGTCATGCAATTTTCTTTTATTTATTGTCATTTTCCAAACTTTGCGATCTTTGTCTAGCTTCACGCTCAAAAGCATTATTTTACTATAAAAAGGATATAAAAAGGATAATAAATTGTAACGCAATAAAAAACTTAATGCGTGACCAATGTGATAAAAAATGTTTGAAAAAATTAACTTCATTTTAAAAAGTTTTTCTGCTCTTAATCGAAGCTATAATACATTTTGCTCCATGCTCGTTTGAGGTCATTAAGGCTTCTCCGTTAGACATCATTATTTTGTACATTAATTTTCCAGAATGAAATCTTTCTTTTACATAAATTACTTGCTTGGGATTTATGTGATATTTCTCGTTATTTGAATCTTCTATTTGAATCATAATTTAAAATAAGTAATCATCATCATTGGAGCTTTTTAGGAATTGACTCGCCTTATCATTGTGATTGGCATCGTCCCAACCTTTTGCGTAGCCCTCGTTGTACCTACCTCTCTTTAAGTGTCCCTGCATATAGCCATCTCTCTCTTCTTGATTAAACCATTCGTATTCTGTATTAAACATTTCATCTACATTGCTTGGGTGGAATCCTGCGCTAACAAGTAGACCTTTGAATTGTTCTGCTAGTTCGTTGATATTTGAACCATCAAATTCCTCTTCAGATTCTACGCTATAAGTTTTGTTATTTAATGTTATTGATAGTTTCATCTTTTTATTTCTTTCAATCCTGTTAATTCTGAAGAACTTCTGATTTTTTTTCCCAAACCATCCACCATTTTTATGTTTAATTTTTTCATAACTTCCGTTTCGGGTATTTCACCAACATTACGATCACCCCCATTGGCAAAAATATTTGGTTGTAAAAAAGCTAAAGTTTCACATTGGCTCAACCCCCTGTCTATTGATATTATCGCTTCATCAACACACTTCAGAGAAGCCACTATCTTTAATCTATCATCTTGATTCATAAATGAATTGCCCTTTTTCCCTCTAGCTTGACCATCGTTATTAACTATTACAATTAATTTATCTCCCAAGTCTTTAGCTAATTCAAGGTATTCTATATGACCTACATGAATTGGATCAAAATATCCACTAACGGCAACTACTATTTGTTCATTATTATTGTTCATTATTATATTTATTTGGATTTAAACCCATAAGTTTAGCTAAATCTTCTATTTCAATTGACTCGCTTTTTTCATCTTCATCAGTTAAAGGAGCAAACTTTATTTTGTCCGCCTCCAAAACATTATAAGAAGATTTTTGCGCATCGTCAAGCATTAATCTCAAAGTATCTAGCAAGTCTTTTACACTAGAACCTGTTAGCTCGGAATTTTCGGAATGCGCTGATATTTCTCCATCATCATTATAGATAACTTCATAAAGACCATAAGTGTCATCGCTTAGTTTTAATATTCTGTAATTCCACATATTATGTTATAATTCTTTTATAAATACCCCATCTAGCATTTTCCCTTTTCTGTCTTTTATATCGTTATAAGCGACATTAAGGCACTCTTCTAGCGTAACGCTATTTCTTTCGCAAAGATTGATCATGACGACTAGCATATCCCCTATATCGTCTAAAATAGGCTTTTCCTTGCATATTGAGTCGGACAACTCTCCCAATTCTTGAAGGAGCTTTAACGCTTGAGATTTATCATCAGAGCCATCAATTAGATTTCTATCTTGATGCCATCGTTTCACTTTAGCAATTAATTTTTCCATTTTTCTTATTATTTAGTTCCAATCAAAGTCTATATTATAACCTATTGCTCTACGCTTGTCAATGTTTTTCGATGGGCAAGTTACTTCAATGCAAATGTCTCTACCAAGATGATCGTCTTCTATGATAGGCGCGCCTTCCTTGTCCATTTCTTCTACCCAATCTATATTTAAATCATCAGATGGGAAAAGATGGTATTCTGACGAGTCATCTAGCCACATAATAGGCGCAGATAATTCATCTTCGTCTTCTTCTTGTCTAATTGTTAGCCAACTTTGTGTTTTCATTTGTAGTGGTTGAACCCTTCTAGTTTATCTTCAGCTTCATGATCTTTCTTGTAGAGGTTGACTGAAATATTATTGTCGTGATTATTGATATGTAGTGAATATCCGTCTATTGTAATCCATGCAGTCCTGCCTGTCAAGACAAAATCTTCACCACTATCACCATTATCAAGTTGGATTGTCATATCTTCGCTTGATACTATATTATTTTGCATATTCATGTTCCATTAATTGTTTGATTTTTTGTTTAGCTTTACTCCAAAGTTCGCTTGTATCGTTCTGTAATTTCTCCATTCCATAATGATGCCATACTTCGCAGATCATGTCAATGTTTTTATCATTGGGTTTAACTATAAAATGATTCCAATTTTTTTCTCCATCAATTATTTCTTGCTCAATCCATTCAGCAGGAAAACCATCGGGAAAATACATTAGATTATTATCTTCGGCAAATTTCATAGCAAGAGAAACGAAACTTCCCTCTGTTTTATGGCATTCGTAATAGTTTGAATCTTTGCCCCAAGATTCATAAGTGCTAATATAAAATTCAAAAGTATCTTTAATTGCAACGCTTTCTTGCCTCCACTTTGGTTGCTCTTCATCTCCATGCTCTACAAGCTCAACACTATGTTCTTTGCCATACCACTTCATGTGAGACATAACCTTTTTGCTAGAATAAACTAATCTTTTAAACTCCTCTAAGAGTTGTTCGTTAGACTTAGTAGTCTGCGTGATTCTTTTGAAACTTGTTGTGTGTCCTTCTCCGCTCATAACTAAAACAATAAACTACTCCCAAAGTAATGTCAACCTAAAAAACGCTAAATAAGAAATTAATCCAACCCAAAGAAATATCGCAATTAATTCCAATACATCTTCGGCATCCATATCTAGCAAAAAGCTAACCAACAAATCATTCCGCAAATCAAAATCACATTTATGATTATGACGATTACTGCAATCGTATCGCTCAATTACTTAGCCCCCAAAGTTTTGTCGTTTTGCTTCGGCTGATTCGCTAAAGTATGCAAGTAATCAACATAGCGCATATTTGACAATCTCGCTTTCGTGCGCAACTCTTCCTCGTTATCAATCGAGCGCTCAATTAAAGATGGGCATTCATCATTTAACATTGGGTAATTGTGAAGCGACAAAGGTTTTTGGGGCGCAGAACAACCAAATAAAAAAAGAAAAATATAAAGCAAATTAAAATTAATCATTTTCAAACTCTACCTCTCTATTTCCTTTTTTGTTATAACTAAATAAATATTGTTCTCTATCTGTATCTATTTGATGATACTTATTTTCTTCATTTGGTGGATCAACTGCATAGCAAGCAACATCCCATGACCATGTTTTAGGGTCTGTGTATTCATATACTCCCGAACCATCTTGTTTAAGCATAGTCCACTCGTCACCACAATGAATATTGTAATCTATATAAGTGCCATCTTCTAATTCGTAACTATTCCAATAGTCAAAGTTATCTCCTTCAGTTTTAACATCGGGATTACCCTCAACTTTTTTGATGTGAGTTATTGCTAAGTCAATTATTGCCAACTGCGCTTTTTTAGGCGCTAACCAAGGTTTTTCTAATTCAATCATTTTGTTTTTCCTTATTTGTTATTGTTCCATTTTTAATTAATTGTTCAAATATACCCCACATTTTTTGATAGCGAGTATCGTGCAGTTGTTTCATTCCGATCAACATATTTAATAGTTGGTCTTCGGTATGTTTGATTGGGGAATCTCCAATCGCATATATAATTGTTTCTATATCTTCACTTATTTGGTGAAGGTTGCTCATTGAGTCTTCTAATTCAAATCTATTCATGGTATCTAACTATATAGGTTTTAAAATTTCTGTCAACTAAAATATCGTGGATGATTGTATTAATGATTCTTAAACTGCCCCCTGCAAGACCGCAAGAGATGCCGTAGGGTAGACCTAGAGCCTTTTCTTCGCCATCATGCTTACTTTGCCATTCAATATGATCTGCAACTTTATTTAAAGCGCAATAGAACCCTTCGTAGCTAACTGATCTTTTAGCTCCAATTTCGTCTTGAGTATACATATTATAAACTCCTTGGCTCTGCTCTCCATCAGTCCAAACAAAGCTGAAATTTCCCAAAGTATTTTCTCCCTCAAAATGCGCATTGCAGTCAGCTTTATAAACCATAGGATAGCGATCTTTTATTTGCTTTGCTATTCCACCGCCCATAATATTTTGGGTATTGCAAGAGTGGGCAATCAAACCTATGTCGTTGGGAAAATCAAGAAGATTGCCGTCTATTATTTGTACCATGCCAACACCTTAGCAAATTATTAATTAAATGTCAAGCCTTATTGGAATGATTTCTTTGCCTTTGTCATTTTTAACTAAAGCATTAACTGATTTACATTTATTTGGGTCAGCTACAAAAATTTTTGGATTATCATGCAAATCTAAAACCCTACTTAAGTCGCTTGGATTTATCTCAACGCATTCCAATAAATCTTTTCCATTGTGTTTTCCTAAGTCGTAAGAGTGTGGGTATAACCCTTCCTCTTGATTTAAGAAGCAAGTAACTCTTCCGTATTTAATTTTGCCATTTGATTTATATCTAATAAATGCACCCAAGCAAAAACCCTTCTTTTGAAACAATTGATTTCTAGGAGCATATGGTTTACATTGACTTCTTTTTATTTTAAAACTCTTAAATTTTCCAACCATTTTCTCTATTGGTTTTAGAGTTTTTGGATCAACTTGCATACATTCAAAAGTAGGGTCAGACTTATTGTCTGATAGGATAGTTAATATTTCTCCAACCCTCCTTTTTAATTTTAAAGATTTTTCTTTTATGTAATCCCCAATAGATAACTCTCTATTTGTTTTTTTCATGCAGTAATTAAATTATTGCGTAAAATTTTTATTGCTTTATCTTTTTGTTTCACTTCGCACTCCCATTTAGCTTCTTTATTTGGGTCGATGGCAATTATAGGTGGAATATTACCAAGAGCAAAATAATCTGCATGAGAACGAGGCTTTTCGGGTTTGCCTTCTGACCAATGAAAAACAGGAGCGATAAAATCATGTTCACCTTCTCCTTGGTTAACCCATGTGTAGGCGCAACGCTCGGCTTGCCACTTAATGGAAGATTCTTCTGATGGATTGCACATATGATGTAAATTATCAAAGCAGACAGGTATATTCGCTTTAAATATTTCAAATAAATAGTCACTAAATTTAATGCAATTATCTACATTGAAGAAGCCTTTATCTTCGTTCTCGATAGTCAAACGCTTATAAACTCCTTTATCGCACATGGAGAGATTGCGAAAAAATCTAGTTGCGACAAGCTCTAATGTTTCATCTGATTGTGGGGTGTAGTTGATATGAATATTCATTGGTGCAGTATGGTCTTGAGGTAGACCCAACTTGTCAAGAATACTAGCTTGGAAATTTAATTCATTTATTGTGCGATCAACTGCATCTCGATTATTTGAAGCAAGAACATTGAATTGGTCGGGGTGAGAACCGATTGATATTTTAAAAGTTTGCGCAATTAAACCTGCGAATCTTAACTCTTGGTCGATTTGAGCATGGTTCGGTAAATCTTCAAAAGATAAAGCCAAAGTTTTATCGGTAAGGAGAGGAAAAAGAGCAGAACTAAGACGATAATGCCTAATATCTGAGGAATTACAATGATTGATAATATATTGAGTAACAATAACATTGTGCAAAATTCTTTCAGATAATTGTTTGACTGCTTCATCTCTATTTTTTAGATTACACAAATCGTTGAATCTTTTGCGAGTCATCGTGCGAAATGAGTATTTTTTTTTATCTTTATCTTTAAGTTGTTCGCTTATACAAGTTAATCCTAATATTTGTGTCATACCAACACATTACTACAAAAAATAAACAATGTCAAGCCTTTTTGTGTATTCTTTTCTTATGGAAATCGAAAGCGTATGGAATATTTTTTTATATTCAGCTATGTTTATAGCTTTAATATTTATATTTTTCCCTTCTAGTTAATAACCTCGAAAATATTTTACTACTGGTTCTATTAATAAATAATACCAAAAAGCAAAAAACATTATAATAAGATCGAATAAAAACCTAAAAACTTTTCCACACACGATAAAAATTAAATTGTGTATCCACCGCCAAAAAGTGGATTGATGTGGGGATCTCCTTGCGCGCTAGAAGAAGGCAGGGAAACTGATAGGCTGTTTGTCCAATTTATGTCTGAACTTACAGGGTCAACATAATATTTAACATTAGAACCATTTAAAGTAGATGTAGAAGAAGTGCCTTCGACAACTCCTACCCAAGTCGTTCCATTATGACTAAGAGTAGTATTTCCATCAGAAGATTGAAATTTATTATCTGCATCATTCCAATAGGCGCTAATGCTATTGTTTATAATTAGGGTGCTATGCCCGCCATTTGCTTTGTAATTTGGAAAATAAACCAAAGCAGGGTAATTAGCAAATCTCCACGAGCCAATTTTTAAATTTTTAATTGGATTTGATGATATAGAGTTAGTTTGCTGATAGCCTCCTGAGTAGTCAGTACCTACTGAAATCACAGAGTAATAAGCTCTATTATTGTTAGAACTAGCTTTGTAGTATTTATTTCCCGAAGTTCTTTGGGTGTCTCCATCGAAACTTGTCCAACCAAGTCCCGTATTTTGAGTTATTCCAAAAACTTCCTTTAAGGCATCATAATCGTTTTCGTTAAAACTTGATAAATCACTCCAATCAGCAACCCTAGCAGTACCCCTTGGGTCGCCATCAAATTCAGAAATATCCCATCCATCCTCAGAAACTTGACTAGAACTCGTAAATGTCCATGTGGCTTCAGTTTTTTGAAATTTATAATAATAAATAGCCATAATATTTTGTGTATTCATTATTATATACACAAAAAATGAAATTACCATATTTTATAGCAATGTTCCAAGGCGAAGACTTTATTATAAATGCTAAAGTTAATCGTTTAAGCGCCAAACCTAAAATGCCAAATGGTTATATAGAAAAAATATGGATAAAATGCAAAAAAGAAGAATGGCTAATTGACTTAGACAAACATAACATAGAATTCAAAAATAAAGCAAAGAAACATTGCAAGATAAAAAATGTCGAGAAGAATCTAAACCCAAGTCATTGCAGTAATAATAGAAAAGATCATGTCGAATTTTTTATTAATACAATATTTGGAGACATAATAGTCAAATCTTACCAAAGAGAATTAATTACAACGTTTAATAAACATTTTTTTAAAAAATATGGCGATTTTAATGATTGTATCGGAGGTCTTATTAGTAATAAAAAATTAAAATATTTAAACAGGCTAAAGGATGTGATTATCCCCTTAAAATAACTCATCTATCACATTCACCCCAAACTCTTCTACTGAATTACCCTTGGGCATGAGGGATTGTATGTAGGCTACAACTTTCTTGCCTACTTCATCGTGAACAGGTGAGAATTTGTAGGTAGTCATATCTTTGTCACTACCATAACCAAACTCTATCACGATGTGGCAATCATCAAGCACATCTTTATTTGTAATAGGACAGGTGATATTTAAATCTTCATCATAGAATGGATCGTTTTTTTTACTCATTTATTGTTAACGGATATTGCCAACCTTCTCCTCGATGTATTTCAGCGGTATTATTTGGCACTTGGTATTTTATGTTCAGAGATTTTGTTAATTGTTTTATTTTGGAATTACTTAATTGCAAGCGTTTTCCATCTACCCAAATAACAAATGGAACTTCGCCATTTACGCTAAACGGATGTGGTATGGGGTTTATTTGTATTTCAGCCAATCTTTTTATAGATGGAGTAAAATTGGGGGGTAGGCTTGGAGGCTTTATATTGGGTGGAGGAGGAGGTATGAACTCTTCCTTTTGAATGCTTTGAGATTGACAACCACAGAACAAAACAACAAAAAATAAACATAAACTATTCTGCATCTTCCTCAATTCTGTCATCCTCTACGAACTTTCTAATCTGTTCAATTACTTCGGGGTGATTATCCTTCACCCAATTTATTACTATTTCATTTGTATGCGCAGTAATTACATCTTCTCTTGAATAATTGGTTTTGCATTTATTTAAACCTTTTTCGTAGGCAATACTTTCTACTATATCTTCGTGCATCATATTTCTGATTTTACATACCTTTTGTTTTGGCGGTTCATTGTGAGCGCACGATTTAATTTATGCGCCTCATTAATTGTCATTGTTATTGGTTTAGAGCTAAGACGCTCATGCCCATGAGAGCGATCAAAGTCCACTAGGATATACTTATTTTCCTTTGATTTATCTATTTCCATAATAATATTATTATAACAATAACACTCAACAATATCAAGCCCCAATTGTAATTATTTATCTTTTCCTCGTCCATTGATTAAATCATAAAGAAAAAGAACACCGATAAAAAGAAATAACCCAAAATATAAATCTTCAAATTCAATCATTTTTAATTTTTTTTAATAATACAATATATTTTTCCACATCAATAATTTCTTCGAGGATTTTATTCCAATTATCCTTGTTGGGCTTATTGACGCATTGAAGCAATTCAAGCGAAAGCTCATTTAATTCTTCCGCGCATTTTAAGAGAATACGTTTTTCCTTAGAGTTCATTTTCATAAAGCTTTACAAAGAGTTAAGCCTCTTGAAGTGATTTTTCTTTTTCCATCTATTTCAATTAAGTTTTTTCCTAAAAGGTATAATTCATGGTCTTTTTGCAGGGACGTTTTACTCATTCCTATTTTTGCGGCTAAACCTGTTAAGGTCGCTGAACCACAAGAGTTTAAAGTTTGAAGGATTTGTTTCTCTGTAAAAGTTATTCCAAAAGGTAATATGCCAACTTGGTCACATAAGACTTCAAAGTCTTTCTTGGTAAAAAAGCTTCTGCCTTTAGCCCCACAATATAAGTCTATTTCTTTAGCTCTTTTTACCGCACTTCTAGCATTACCTCTTATGGTAGGCGCAATTAGCTCGTCAACCCCATCAGTAAACTTTAAATGCGGTACGCACAATTTTACTATTTCAGACAACTCCGAAGATTCATAAGGCTCAAAATCAATCGTAGTCAACCTGTCCTTCAATGGTGGAAAGATCTTATCTGTTTCTGTCGTAGCAAAAATAAAAGTCTGATTTTTAAAATTAAACTCAAAAGACATATCATTCCATACGAAATTTTTTCGAGAATTAGCTTCCGTATTAAAAATAGTCAGAAAAGCCATTGTTAGGTCAGCGGGTAACGCATGGCATTCGTCAAATAAAATAGTGATTTCATTGTCAGCTATTAGGGGCAGGAAAATTTGCTCAAAAAATTGTTCGTTATTTTTTATTGTAGAACAATTTAACTCCAAGAAAGTTCTTTTTTCTCCATCTTGGTTATATAGGTTTTTGCCAAAAGCTTTTGCGAACTCTGTTTTACCTAAGCCCTTTGCTCCTGCCATCAACAAGAAAGGAGCTTGAGAGGTTTTATGGAAGGCATCTAAGTAAAAAGACAACTTTTTCTTTACTGCCGTTTGCCCTATTAAGTCTTTGAAGTAGTTATTCATTATTGAAGTTTGTTAATGTGTATTCTATTTTTGAGTCAATATCCTTACTATAAGTTGCTTCGCTATCATTGTCAAGAGAAATATCTTCTTTTTGAGGCGAGTTGTCTTCCCCCATTAGGGATTGAAGCCATTTTTTGGAGACAGGTACTTTTGTCTTTCTGCCTACCCAATCCGATAATTCTTCGTAACTTATTTCTGTGTAAGGATTATATCCTTTTGGTCTTCCTCTTTTCATAGTTATATTTTATATTAGGTTTTTATTGAAGAGTCAACTTAAAAAATCTAAAAAAAGATTTTTCTGAATTTTTAACTCATTTAGCAAGCTTTCATTTAGGTCTTTTAATTCAAGAAGATAATCAACAGAAATATCATTTTCAATAGGTATAGCAATTCCGTTTTTTAATTTATAATTGTAAATTTTTATTAAATCAATTAAAACTAAGTTTTGTTTTCTATAGTCATTTGAAAGAATGTCTGAAAGCTCTATTATTTCTTTTAAATAAGCTTTATTTCTGTCTGATATTTTAGAAGCGCTTAAAAATTCATGAGATCTGTTCGTCATTTTTCCTAAAACCCCCTCTTTCTTTGAGATTAAGGAAGCATAAAAATTAAAAGTATCCCAAGCTAAAGAAATATCTTCCACTTATAAGAACTTGTAAAGTACGCCTAAGTCTTTTAGACCAACGTATTTTGCAAAATAAGAGCAGAATTCAGCTACTTCAGCATGACTCCAACTTTCTTCTTTTATGATATGCCCTAATTCAGCATATTCGCGTTCAAACCACAACTCTGTTAATTTTATGTATTCTGTTTTCATATAAGAAGCATTCAATCACAAAAGTAAGGAGTTGTCAAACTTTTTCGTGTATTATTCTTTATGCAAACAAGCAAATCATCAGAAAATCTCGTTGAAAAAATTTTATTGCAGGTTAGTAAAGAAGAATTTGAAAGATGGCAGAGCCACGCTAAAAAAGATAATATAAGTTTGAGCGAATTTATCAAAAAATCCGTAGAGAACAATATAGTTAGAAACAAAATTATTGATTATTTAGAAGCTCGACCCAATTAATTAAAACCTCATCTTAGCTCATCATATATCCTGTAAGAGTCTGAGTTTTTATGGAATGTGCTTGCTTCAATCAATTTTACTGAACCATTGTGAGCAATTAATTGATGTGGCTGACCCTGTTCTATTTCATACTTGTCACCTTGATCCAAGATGATTTTACTTGACTGACCAATTTTTGTGCAAATTAATTCAAGAGCGAGCTGACCTTCTAGTATGTAAAACACTTCATGCTTTTCCAAATGAAAGTGCATTGATGTGTGACTACCCTCTTTAATTAATAGCTCTTTACCGCAGTAATATTCAGCTTCGTTATTTGCGAACCATATTTCATGCCCCCATCTTTTTTCTACAAATTTAGCTTTATTATTCATATAATTTTTCTATTTTTAACTATTTTATTATAATATATATTATCCCAAAATCCATAATAATTTGTTTTATGCAGTTTTTTTGAATATTTATTAAGCTCGGTTAGTCCTTGTATTAATAATATCGCATATTTATTGTTGTTTGTTTTTATCCCATTTATCTCGTTTATTTGATCGGGGTGATCCCAAATAAGCCAAAGGTCTTTTATCTTAGCAAATTGTTGGTGATCATCGCAGAATTCTTCTAGCCATTTTTTGTCGAATTTTTTTGCATCGCCATATATTAAGTAAAGCATTGGATGTTTTTCATTCTGAATACATCGAAAAGCATCTTTCATAAAGTTTTTAGATTCTATTATTTGAGTTTTATTTAAAAAACTTTTAGCAAACGGGCAGATAGCATGACCCCCAAGCTCCTTCCTCTTGATGGAAATGTAATCTATATAATCTTTAATCATTTATTTATTATAAAAATATTTATCATCATGCCTTTTCACCTTATCGAGATCGCTAGTTTTAATTATTTTTGAATCTCTTTCGCATAAAAATTTATAATGCTCTACATCGTTAGACCATTCCTCTCCAGTCCAAAATTCAAAACCATTATAATCTGATTTGTAAATACAGCACTTTTCATACCCTAAACCAAGGTACATATAGTCTCTTCCGCTATTGATCGAATGATCAATCTCAGCTAAAGTTGCATATTTGCCAAGATATAATTTCGGGTTTTGATAGTCCCAAGCAAATTGAGTAGAGAAAACGCTGTTTGAGCCAACATCCCTCATAAAGGTAAAAGCTATTGCTTTATTATTTAAATAATAAATTAAAAAATATTTCCTCTCGACCTCAGAAGAAATTAGAGGTTTTAGCTCCCATTGTTTAAAATTTTTATATTGAGTATATTTTGAAAAAATCAACTCCAATTCAGACATATTAGCCTCATCAGCTTTAATAGATTTTACATTTATATTGCTGCATTTTTTTCGAGTTTTTTTGGCGCTTTTTGTGTCTTTATAGTTTTTTAAAGCAATTCTAGTTTGCCTAGCTTGATACCAGCGAGACCTCTTCGTTTCTCCATTTTTATTTTTTATAATTAAATAATCATCAGGCAGCCAGCCCTCCTCTAGCGCTTCATTCTCCTCTTGAAGTTTTAGTTCTGCCATGCAATCAAAAAACAGATAATCATACTGAGATATAGAGCCAGAATAATGCTTGAAGTGTATTTTCAAATTAAAAAAGATCCTCTCTACCCATTTCCCATCCTCTAGTATTTTCAATACTTCTGTCAAGGTATTTTCCGCCAAGTCTAATTGGTTTAAATTTTTTTAATTCATCTAATATTAGAAATTGGCAAAAATCTTTACAACTATACACGTCCAACTGCACTAAATTTGGTTTCATTTTTTCCCAAGAATGTAGACAGATGTGACTAGTTGTGATTATGCAAAAAGCGCTAACCCCTTCATTTCCTTTTTCTTCTGAACGGGCTGATTGAGGAGTTAAGAGTTCTTCCATTCCAATGATATTTACTAAATTAGAAATCCAGGATCGAGTGAAGAATTCATCAACGAAAGGCGTTTTTTCAAAAGTCGCGTTTATTAGCAAATGTTTGTGATCTTTATCGTATTTTTCCACAAAACAAAATACACGGAAACTTTTTAAAAGCCTATATTTGCAAAATAAAAGATTTGTTTTTAAAACTAAAACCAATAGTCATTGGGATCAAATAAGTCTTCCACCTTAAGAAGCTTCCAACATTGAATTAAAACGCTGTCAAGAACGAAATCTTTTTGAAGCATATAATAATTATTATAAGATTCTAGGTAGAAAATCTTGCAATTAGTTAAAATTTCCCCAGATTCAATAAAATTGATGTTGAACAAATCTGGAGTTTCGGATATTTCGTCAATCTCGCTTGGAGTTAAATTTAATTCAGAATCTTCGGAGCTTTTAATATAGATAAGATCTTCGCAAAATTCTTCATAAAAACCTTCAAGCTTCGCTTCAAAAAAAGACCTACAATCTACAAAAAAATGAGTTTCTAAGGGGAATCGCATTTTTCCTTCCAGCTTAAAATTTTTTCACACAAAGAATACAACTCGTCGACAAGCAAATCTCCTTTAGCTTGATTCGCGTCTCTCAAGCAAATCCCTAGATTGGAAAGGTCATTGGAGCCTCCTTTTGAGGTTGGAATTAAATGGTCTAAATTATAAGTTTGAGGCTTATTTAAATCTATTTTTTCTCCCGTAAGATAACAAACAGGGGTTTTTCCAATTTTATTTATTACATCCTTGCAGGAATAATTTTTTGATACATTATTCACAACACTTTTAGAGCTCTTGCTTCGTTTTTTAAAAGTTTTGAATTTAGACCTAAAAACTTTATAGTTAGCTCTTGAGCATCGACTTTTAAAGTTTGAGACTTTTTTACAAAGGGGAGAGGTGTTTTTATTTGAAGCTTTCGCCCTTTTCTTTTCGCTCCCCGTACCACAATGGTATGATATAGTAGACCTAGAGCAACCCAGCTCTTTTTCGATTTCCCTATAACTTTTTCCTTGCGACCTCAGTTTTAAAATAGAGGATTTTTGAGAAGTATTATTTAATTTTCTTTTAATAATTAATTAGAGGTTTTTACTGCTTCATTTGAGAGTTTTAATTTTATCTTAGTTATAATATTTTTATTATAATTGCTTACATGGCAAGCTCGAATTTTTAGCTCTTTAGATATTTCTACCTGTTTAAAGCCTTTTAATGTTAAATTTAAGACTTGAGACTCTCTAGTTGATAAACAATCTCTATTAAGGTTTAATGCTAGCAACTGATCTTTTTTCTTTTCTGAAAGATCTCTAGAATTTATGTAGTCGAAATGCGCATTGTTAGAAAAGTTTTCAACTTCGCAAAATAGATCTTCTTTTGATCTTGAACAACGAGTGTAATAGCCTTTTATTTGAAAATTTAAAATAGTAAAAGCCCAGTTGTAAAAACTTTTACTCGAGTCAAAAGAAGCTTTTTTCTTAAATAAGATAATAAGGCAATTTTGAACTAAATCTTCAGCATCTGCGCGGCTTCGAATTTTTTTTAACGCAAATCTCATTAAAATAGGTTTTATTTGCTCGATTTTTTTCGAGTATTTTTTTTCTTTATCAACTTTTTCTTTAGTCATTTTTTTGAAAACATAGATAAACTTAAGGAATTATTGTCGGACTTTACGATGGTTAATTCAATTTGAGAATTTTTATCCAGAAACAAAGAATTGTATATCAATTCTAAAATTTTAGAAAGATCTACATTTTTAAAAGCTTGCGATTCTTTCTCTTTTAGTTTCATATCAGCCTCCATGTCGGCGTCCATGTCAGCCTCCATGTCAGAGACCAAATCTAAAAGATCTTGGAGGTCAATAGACTTGTTAGTTTTTTTCTCGCTAGAACCTCCGAAGTCTTTATTAAAAGCAATCACGGCAATATTAATCTATCCACGTCATTTTCTAACTCTAGGTTATCCCAATAGTCGTGATCGTAATTACTATAAATTATATCATCAAAAAGAAATAAATATTTCAAAATACCCTCAGAAAAATCTTTTACAAAGCCGACAGCCAATCCATCTGGCACTCTACCGGATCCATTTTTATACTCAAAACACTCGTCTACACCATGCTCCGAGTATACTATATTTGAAGATTTCATGTTCAATTTTAAAAATTAAAGTTAATATTTTTTGTTAAGATTTCACTTTTATCTTCCCACTTTCCTGAATAAGGGTTGAATTTTTCAACTTTTAAAGTCTGAGAGGATCCCGTTTTCTTGATTACAAAATTATGATTATTTAAAGCTTCTTGCTCGTTTTTTGCATAATAATAATGATGGCTATCCATTGCCGAATGATAAGAACCAGCGTTATATTTTACTCTAAATTGAAAAAGTTTAGGCTCAATTCTCTTTATGCTCATGGTAAATTCCTTCGCATAAGACTAAATCTACACGATCTCCATTGTCAAATTCTACGCCGACAGGAAAGCCTTCCGATACAGAAATATCAGAGTCCTCCCAGAAAAACTCTTCTATTTCTGAGGAGTAAATTATTTTAGGTTCATTTTTTTTATTGTTTGTCATGTATATTATATATTAACTTTATATATCTTTAATTCAATAT
>Ga0098049_1000381_pt1 | contig 18508 bp, 13 predicted proteins | sample 13BtaG_FD_92582 | JGI IMG/M metagenome (GOLD analysis project Ga0098049, IMG submission 92582) | Marine viral communities from the Subarctic Pacific Ocean - 13B_ETSP_OMZ_AT15268_CsCl metaG | ecosystem: Environmental > Aquatic > Marine > Oceanic | place: Subarctic Pacific Ocean | collected...
CGATCAACCGATTTAAAAGATGTACTTGCAACATATCAAAATAATATAAATATGTTTGCGGAAGTAAAACTTAAAACACTAGGAATTCCTGAGTTGACATTAATCGCTGATTTCCAAAGACCAGTTAGATTTACTATATACGATCCTTCTAAGAATACCGATAGCAAACATTGGTTGTCAGGTATTTATAAAATTACTGCTCTATCCCATAACATCACATCTTCGGATGCATATTCCTCAGAACTAACCTTACTTAAGATTAATGCCCGTACCTAGATTACAATCACCTTTCATACCTCATGTCGCTGAAGTACAGCGTGGAGGTCATATCGACAGTTCTAAAAAAGGAACCTTGCAAGTTAAATTGTTAGGAGCTGTAGGAACCTCCGATGAAACAATTACTGCTCATAGTTTAATGCCTTTTGGAGGCAGAGGACATGGAGTATTTGGTCCTGTCGAACCTCATACTAAGGTACTAGTTGTCCCAGTACTAACAGACCCACTTGACGACTCTAAAGGTTGTACCTGGTATTGGGTAGGAGTGATTCCTACTATTGATTATGTACGAAAAGAAAAATACGAAGAAGAAAAGCCAACCGAACCTCATATTGCGGTAAGGAGTACTATCCCTGAATCTGAGAGAGTGTATAACCTAGACGAGGTTCCTACTAAAACTATTTTAAAAAATATGGTTGGGCATAAACTTGAATTAGCCGAAACCGTACTTAGTGATTCAAATAAGGAAATTATCCAGGAGGATTATATTCAAATGGCTACAAACTCTAATAAATTCATTAAAATAGATGATGGTATTGGAAAGGGGTATGATAGGATAGAAATTTCAGATAATAAAGATAATAGAATTGTTATTAAAACTGGAGACGATGATGATGCCGATCCGGGATGGGGTCCTGAGTCCATTACTATTGAGTGTACTGGAAACACACACGTATTAAGTAAAGCTGGAGAAATGGATATAAGAGTAGGTCCCGATAGTACTTCTAATATTACAATTCAAAATAATGGAACCGGAGATATTGTCTGTCAATGTGATCAGGGGAATACTTATGTTTTAGCCGAAAAAGACATTTACGTTGAATCCACCAATCTTAGAGTTACCGAAACATCATCTATATATGTGGACGCCGGAGTAGATGTAAATATTGTAGCTGGGAATAATACAAATGTTACCACAGGAGCAGATACTACAGTTACGACAACCGGGGATACCACAGTAACCACAGAGGGAGATCTTAAGATAGACACCACTGGAACCACTGATATTACATCAGGTGACGATATGACATTATCAGCTCCTAACATAACTATTGATGCTGATAACACAGTAGACGTAAATGGTCCTGCCGGGATATCCTTAAACTAATGACTGATATCGCTGTAAAAGGATCGGTAGCAAGCTGTGGTCATACACTGTCAGCAGCGGCTAACGTAGATATAGGAGGTAAGTCTGTAGGAGTTGCTGGTGATACAGCCGGAGGTGCTGTATCTGCATCTCAATCAACAGTAACAATTGGAGGCAAGGCTGTGCTATTAAAAGGTGACTCAATAGCTAGTCACGGTGACCCTCCTCACGCATCAGCAAAGATAACCTCAACCCCCAACTCAACCGTAACTATAGGTTAAGTATATATAGTAAAACCCAATGAAACAGAAAACCTTAACCGTATCCTTTGCACCTAGTGCTACTGCAGATATATTTCCCATATACGCTGTAAATCCTAACGCATTAGGATGCAGGGTAGAAGGTATTCAAGTAGCTAACGATAGTTCTACTACTCAACATACGTGTACTATAGCAAGAATAGAGTATGAGAAAAAGTATGCAAGTAATATAAATTACTTTGGGGATGGTGTTAACATAAGATCCCAAGATTGGAATTATGATGGATCGGCGTATGCTGTACTTTTAAAACAAGTAGTTATACCCAAATCAACAGCGCTCTCAGTTCTAGATATACCTATGCATTTGAAGCCTAATGACGTATTAACCTTAAAACCAACCTCAGTTGATTCTGGAGATATATTTAAGCCAACCGTCACTGTCACCGAATTCTTTGATGACGACGCAGACGCTACTACTGTAGTAGACGTTCAGACCGTATTTTCAGCACTAGCCGCAGGAACTTACTAACCTATGAATTTCAGCATCCCACCCGTAAACGACTCTGTTCCAGATATTCCATCTTTTAATGCGGAAGAAGCAGCTTCTATGCCTTCTACCTCCTTAACGTCTCTGGCTAATTACATGTCAACTATACTTACAGGTATATCCGCTAAAGCTTCAGGTTTAAAGACAAGAGCTAAAAAACTTTCCGGAACCTCTGTAAAATATCTTCCAACTCAAGGTAGAGTACCTGTAGAGTCTACAGTATCCTCTGAAAAAGTAGGAGGTTCAATAGGTAAGGCAATCGGACCTATAGCGGGTATGACAGCTGTTACTCAAGCAGCAGTCGATAATGATATTGATAATGTAATAGAGAATCCTGAAGAAGCAGGAACATCTTCTACCGATGCAGCAAGTATGGCAGGATTAATGGGGTCCTTACTTTCAACAGTTTTAGCAGATTCCGAAGAGGCTGTGTCCGGGGCTGAACTTTCTGCTATTAAAGCTAGTTTAGCAGAATTAGAGGCAAAAGCATACGCAGCTAAAAATAATTTAAATACTATACAAAGTGTTCTATCGGATAGAGCTTTAGGGGTCTTAGTAGAACCTAAAATAAATACAAATGCCTTAACTGCTATTAATGATCCTCAGGTAGACAAAGTAGTTGAATCTTTTGATAAGTATATTACAGATAATATAGTCCAGCCTTATAAAGATAACTTAGAAAAGTTTGGAGATTTGGCAGCTATTACCCAGCTTGAGTTTGAGGAAGATGAACCTATTTTTGATTTAACTTACGGACCTCCAATTTCTAAAAGCGGAACTTTTATATTATCTAACGACGGTTTGTATTACGATTCTGTTAGTGGAGGTATACCTGAAGTTTCAGGGATAGTTGCTGCAAGTTCTACCTGGAATTTAGATTATGCTCCTAACTTAGGAGGTAAAGGAAAAGCATATACTTCTGAAAATCTTAAAAACATTACAGATAATGTATTCGCACTAGATTACGAACCAGAAAAAACTACTGAGAATGAATATTATATATCAGACGATGTCTTAGAGACTTTTGAAGCTAATAAGAATAAACATGTTGAGGATATATATGCTCAGGTAGATGAACTTATAGCTGATGGATTAGATGCAAGCAGTGCAATGGTAGTTAATTACTATAGCAATATAGCTGCTGTAGCCTCTATGTACGATGAGAAAATTAAGAAGCGGAAAAAACAACTTCAATTAGTTTCTATTTTTGCTCCACATATTTATAGTCATTCTACAATTGATCGCTCTGAGAAAGATATTGGATTGGGAACGGGAGTATTAATAGAAAATAGGGGAGATCTTCAAAATCCTGAGTGGCATCCCATTGAAAGAATTCCAATTAATGATTTTTCATTCTTAGGGGGAACCGGAGCTGCCGCAACTGTAGAGCAGCAGGAAAGTATTTTAATATTCTCAGAAGATCTCGATGATACGATTTTACCTATTACTCCTACATTCCTAAGATCCCATCATAAACCTCTATCGTATTTAGAAAACTTTACAATATCACCAGTTGAGGATGAAGTATTTCCATATATCGAAGGTAGTAAATCTGCTTCAGGCACTTCCAACTTTATACACTCTCTAACCAATTCCATAACTGAATCTGGATTATTGCTTGCATATAATTTTATAAGCCCTGAAATTGTAGATCCTTCTTCCGTAAAATTTAATGTGGATAATGTAGGTCCTGATGCAGGGAGAAGATTAAATGCACAACTAGTAGCCTCTAGCCTTGAAAGCGTTTTCCCTTCAGGATTAGCTATTCCAAAACTTACGGGAACTTGCCAAACAAGTGGAGGTTCTTACGTAAGATTACCGAGTAATATAACACCTGCAGGAAGATCCATTAATAGTACTACCCAAGAATTGGATAATTTATTTTACCCAAGTAATAGGTATTTTAACCCTGTTACAGAAAAAGGTGGAGGTGTTACTTTTGATTATTGGGTACATACCCCTGATTTGAGCGCTACTGATTATCATAGATATAAATTAATTATGGGATGTGAAAATTCTGGTGGCGCACCTCATTTTCAATCTAGGCAAGGAAATGTAGATGCTACTAGAACAATGAAGTCCGGACTTATGGACATGTCTAAAACTCATGGAATGATTATAGGGTTTAGAGATAGAGGAGGTATTACTACCCCTAGTGGTTTAGAGTTTGGAGTGTTCCCTACTGTATCTCAAAACCTTAATAGTGGGGCTATAGGTCATAGTATAGCTATCGCAGAAAAGGAGGACGGTACCGAATTAGGTGCAACAATTGCTAGCGGTACCACAGTAAATGGAGTAAGTATAACAGACGCATCTAGTTCTTTTATACACATGTCTCTAGTATTTGATTTTGATTCTGATAACTTAAAAATGTACGTAGATGGAGAACTTTTAAGTACCTCTGGTTTATCGAATATATTCGATCTACAGAAAACAAAGGCAACAATTAGTATACCGTCTTTAACCGTATCAGGAAACTCCGAATTTATGACCAGCTGGGAACCTTCAGGAAATAACGGACCTATTACAGGCGCACCTGGTCTAGCGTTTACTCCTTGGATTTTAGGAGGTGGATTCTCCGATACTATTATACAGAAGCCTTCCCTAGGAAGTTATGACCCTGGATTCTTAGGTTATAATACCAATAGTAGCTATGGAGCAGTACCGGCTTCGCAACATTCTCCTTCCTTAGGAAGTATCACTCCTATAGCTTCTAGTGCCTTAGATGGATTTTTAGGAAGTTTCAAAGTATATTCTAAAGCCCTAACTACTAAGGAAGTTAAAACTAATTTTAGAGGTCAAAAAGGATTCTTTAAAAACATACAAACATAATGATACACGACGACATTTCTCTACTGACAACATCTAAAACAACTCCGTTTAAAGGTGTAGCTTTTCCTGTTACAGAGGGAGCAGGAGGGTTTTTCGCAGCTACTAACGGAGCTCAGACTACTATGTCAGGATTAAAACAATTACTTCTTACTAGTCCAGGGGAAAGGGTTATGAATCCTAATTTTGGAACATCCTTAAGAAGATCTGTATTTGAACCTTTTACCTCTGATTTAATGGCATCATTAAAGGCAGAAATCTCTTTCGCAGTAGAAAAATATCACCCAGAGGTAGAAATTTTAAATCTGCAAATGTCTTGGGATTCACATCCTCGCAGCAGAGGACGGCATAAGATATACATACAATTAAAGTTCCAACTTAAAGGGGAACTATCAAACCCTCAAATTTTAGATATAATAATATAATGGTACAAGAAACACTTAAAGGAATTTATAACACAAGCGCATTTGATGGCTCTATAACTACTGATTTTTTATCCTTAGGGGAATTATCCCCAACTGCTAAGGCTACAAAGATCGATTACTCCGCAGCTGAATTCCCAGAATTTAAAGCTGCTTTAATTAATTATGTAAAAGCAGTATATCCAGATGACTATAATACCTTTGCGGAATCTGATATGGGTATGATGTTTATAGAATTATTTTCCTACTTAGCTTCTGTATTATCTTACAAAGCAGATATGCTAGCTAACGAAAATTATATTACATCTGTAGAGTCCCCAGAAAATCTTAGAAAACTACTGCAACTTATAGGTGTAAAGATGAGAGGTCCTATTAGTTCTAAAGCTGGATGTACTTTGACTCTAGGAGATGACGATACTGTAACAGCTGGAGGAGATACTAGTTCTCTCTCTATCCCTGCGCTCAGTAGATCTTTTTCCATCCCTAGTAATAAAGATTCAGGATCTATAAACTATACTATGTATGAAGTAGACGGTACTGGAAATGTAGACATGGATAGCGAGATTATAGAACTCGTACTTTCTGATTCTTTAAATGCTGCTGGTAAAGTATTTTCAAATCTTATTCTGCTGGAAGGATTACTTAAAGCTAAAACTGGAACTTTTTCTAATACCGATACCATTCACACTATTGACATAGATGATCCTTCTGTAGTGGAAGGAAGTTTAATTTTACACACAGACGGAGAAATCTATAATGAGATTGAGAATTTATTTTTAGCAGATTCTACCGATAAAGTTTTTAGTAAAACTTATATGGACGATTACTCTGTAAAAATTAATTTCGGAGATGGGTTAAGGGGAGTTTCTCCTACAGCAGGAAAATCGTACACACTTTACTATAGAGTTGGAGGAGGTGATAGAGGTAATATTGTATCTAACTCTATTAATGTTAAAATTCCTGTATCTCTAGGCTCAACTGAAATTTCAGTAGATGTAGTTAATCCTACTATGGCAACGGGTGGATTAAGCTCTGAAACTACTGATCACGCAAAGAAATGGGGACCTTATTTCTTTAAAACCCAATATCGAGCAGTTACGGGGGAAGACTACACAACCTTTGCAAATCATTTTACAAGCACAGCAGGTCACTCTGGAAAAGCATCCGCAGTTCTTAGAAACTCCGGAGCGGGTGGAAATATGATTGATATTTATACAGTAGCATTTGCTGCGGCTGTCAATGGCGCGCAAGTTCAGGTGGAGAGAGCATCTATTACGTATAAAAGAGAACTATTGGAATACTTAAATAAGTATAAAATGCTAACCGATGAGTTAACAATTGTAGATGGGCTAGTAAGAACTGTAGATTTAAAGTGTACATTATTCTTAGATAAGCCTTATAAAATATATGAAGAAGATATTAAAAGAAAAGCTGCAGCTAATATAGTGAATTTTTTCGATTTAAATAATAGGGATTTTGGGGAAACTCTTCATGTTAATGATCTAAACAAAGAAATTTTTAATATTCCAGAAGTTAGATTTTCGTCGATTGATAATATTAAAAATAATATCTCACTGAATTTTAATGAAATATTGCAGTTAAACAATGTAGAAATTAACGTTAAGTACGTATAAAAAAATGGTAAGAAAAAGAGGATTAGGAGATCAGGGATTAGCTGATAAAAATTATCATCAACATAATTATATTGATGTAATAAAGGCTATAACCCCCGATTTGTACCATGATACAGATGCTTCAATCTACGGTACCGGCGAAGACATTTTATACTCTACCTTAGGGAAGATTTTAAAAGTTGTAGATGTTATTGAAGATATATTCCCAACTATCAATTATGAAGCATCTTCTCTTCGCCAGAGATTTGTACTACGTAATGATTTAACTAATATAAGACCTTATATCTTTGAACTTAAAATTCTAAATGCATTAAATACCTCATTCTCCGATTTCCCAAATAGAGAAGAATTTAAATCATATGTCTCAGGAACTTTACTTCCTCATATTGTACTAAATTCCCCATCCACTGAATTTATAAGTGGTGTAAGTTCTTTAGTTACCTCTAGCGTTAATACTTCAGCTAAATGCCACACTTACCTAATGGATACATTATCCTGGTATTATGCATTAAATTCTACAGGATTAACGGGGACAACCGTAGAACCATCGTCAATTGTTACTGAAGAATTAACTAAACTATATGATGGATCATCCCTTAGAGAATCAGACGCCGTTACTTCTATATTTGAACACCTATGGAAGAATAGAGAAACTGTAAATCTTTTTAATGATTGTATACCCCGCCAATTAAGTAAAAGCGATTATAATATATCAGCTGGAACGTATACTTCAGGAACCCAAAACTGGGACAGACTAAAAACCTTAGTGAGTATATGGTATAATGACCATGATGAAAGCTCTACAACTTTAGACACTTATTTAGATCTTTTCCTGACTGAAAATACCTTTAGTCCTAAGATGGTTGAAGACGGAGCTTTTACGAAATTTCTACAAGCCCTTAGTTATGGATTCTATGATATAAATACAACTATAGAAGATCTTGGCGATCTAGTTGATATTGAAAGATGTCCACCTCAATTTTTACAGCACCTCGCATCCTTAATAGGTTGGAGATTAATGACTGGAGATGTAGACCGGTGGAGAGCCCAGCTTAGAAAAGCTGTCTATATTTACAAAGGCAAAGGTACCAGGAAAGCACTAGAGGAAGCTTTAGAATTAGTTTTTTCTGACCCTAATATAGTTCCAACTGACCAAATAAATGAGACATGGGAAATGTTTCTACCTAGGATGGTATATTATTTAATCGCTACGGAATCCTTAACATTAAATCATCCTAAAGCAAGTACTCAAACATTTAAAGGGATTCCCCTTAACAGATGGTCTCAAGCAAATAAAGATTTAAATTATCGCGCCGCAACTGATTATGTATTAGAGATTCTACATCAGAATACACCACCATCTCCCACCCGCGCGGAAGGAGGAGCCATTTACTTTAATGATGTTAAATTTAATTTAAGTTCCTGGGATCCTGATAATCCTAATTTTAAAGGATTTTACCATAGGCAAATACCCGACTGTCCAGTCCCTCCATGGGAGAATGATAGATTCTATGATAACACTTGGATTACTCCAAACCAAGTAAAAATTCTATGTGATATTCTTACAGCCTCTGGTAATGCTAGTGGAGTAAATTCCCCAAGAGGTGGACTAGATATCCCTACAACTTACGTATCAGAGCTGTCGTCAATTCTAATGAAAGAAAGTTACGATAATCAAGATTTGTACTATCGTAGTTGGAATAGGAAATGGAAATTCTACGCAAGTGGTTATTCCCCTCCGCCTAACTTATCAAGTATAGCAGCTTCTAAGGATGTTTCTAAATTAGGGTTAGTAGATTACTGGTCTTCTAAGAGCTCTACTATAACCTCTCAAGTATATTTAAATAATTTTAATTTTTCAGTAGATGCTGTCAGAATTCAAAAATCAGAAGTTATAAATTCTATTCGCCAAGTATTTAGAAGCTTTGTACCATTCCATGTACAAGCTAAAATATTTAATGTAGCTGATGCTGCAGAAGAGCATACATCTAATGATATACAACTATGTCCTATCGCTGTAATAAATGCTTTTGATTTATCTACTACTGCGGATGTTGATCATTACATATTAAATAATATAACACCTTCTAGTATATCATTAACGAATGTTGTTACATCTAGTACTGATACATCTGCAAACTTTACAATGTCATCCCATGCAAGTACTAGTAGAACCTCTGGCAGAAGAAGAAGTTTAAAATACTTAAATAGGTTTAGAGTTTATAGTAGAAATGGAAAGGCAATGCCTATTCCTAAAAAAGCAATATTTAAAGTTGATACATCCGCATACGATACTTTAGATATCCATACTGCAGAATTCATACCTCTAGGGTACAACTTTTCTTCAGGTACTTACTTCTCCCCATCAGGCTCCTTAAGTGGGGTATACGATGCTTCTAATGATCTCGCAGTATCAGCCCTACCTATATTATTTTCAGGTACGTCCACATACCCCGGTACCGAAACTTACTTACCAGCTGGTCGTTCGGATTTAATACATTCTACTTACACTTATAGTGGCGTTAATGTATCCTCAACTTTCCCATGTAGAATACCTTTCTTATTTGGATGCGCACCCTCAGTAGGAAGGGGTGAGATTCGAGGGATAAAGAAAGTTATTATAGCCTCTATGTGTAGACAAGGATTAACTACTGACTTCGGAGAATCGACTTTAGATAATTTTAAATTTGGAAAAGGAATCGCTAGGGACTTTGCTAATACCAGCGGAGTTATTGGAAATTCTATTTTCTCAGGCACCTCAGGAGTCGCAGCTTCCGCTAATGAAGGTATATCTTTTACAGAAAAAGAATTAAAAATAATATATTCTCACTTTAACGATATGGCAGACATGAATGCTACTAGGATAGGTATAATAGGATCTCATATTGTAGATATATTTGGAACAAGTGGAGGTTCCAGAGGATATGCTATTGAGCCTTACGGGACAAGTGACCCTGCAAACTTTGGACTTCAATCCTCAGGAGAAGCCTTAACCACCTCTATAGGAGATGGAATAATGTTTAATTTATCAGATAACTAATGGAAGGGTACGTAAAAATATATCACGGAGATCTTAGAGATTCTAATTTAATTTTTGAAGATCATAATCTAGTTGTAGATGCCGCATCAGAATTTATAGCCGATGCATTTACAGTACTCCCTTCACCTTCGTCTATGGCACCCCATATAAGTTTTTCTACTTCCACTATGGGTATTGTTGCTATGTCTTTAGGAAGCGCACAAAGTTCTAAAAGTTATAATACAGAAGGAGTAGCAGGTATTAAAGCTTTAGCTCCTAGTATCCCTGTTCCTACAGACACAACTATTCAACCTCCTGTGTACGATCTTAATTCTTCCGGACCTGGAAGATTAGGTCAATTTTTAAATTATATAAATTTTTCAGGTCAATACAGTCCCTTAACTCTTAAGGAGATTAAAGATTATGGATGCTACATTCCATCAGGTGGGATATACGCTACTTCAGGAAACGCTGTTACTCATACTTGGCTGGATATAGATACTAATTTTGGTAGAGGTCTAGCTGTAAAGTCTGATGGAACTTTACATGGTTGGGGTAAATATCAACAACATCCTCTAGAGTACATATTAATAAATATCCCAACCGATTCTCATTTTACCACTGCAAAATTAGGTAGAAATCATGGAGTAGCACTAACCCAACAAGGACATATTGTTACTTGGGGGGATGATACTTACAACCAAGTTTCTAATACCCCTTCGGGTTCAGGATTTACAAAGATTTCTACAAATGAGAGTCATGCATTAGCATTAGACTCTTCCGGATATATTCACGCATGGGGAGACTATCAGTTTACAGGAGGATTTAGTGCCAAGCCCGACACTAGTGGATTCACTGATATCAACTGCGGTAGATATAATAACTTAGCAATTGATGGCTCCGGATACATTCACGTATGGGGAAATGACTTCGATAATGACGTATTTAAAAACGTACCAGATACTTCTGGGTATGTTCAGGTAGCCGCGGGAGATACTCACTGCCTAGCCTTATCAGGTAATGGAACTCTTACATCTTGGGGAACAGATACTGATGGTACTGTAAGTTCAACTCCTGCTGGAACATTTTCATCTATATCAGTTGGCTCATTTCATTCTCTTGCCCTATCATCTACTAATGTTATAAGTGCTTGGGGTACTGATAGTTCTTATCTCCATATAACTAATAAACCCGTAGCAGCAGTGTCTTCAATAGCAGCAGGTTCAGATTTTAATCTAACTACAAGCGGAGCAGATGGAGATTACCAAATATCAGGATGGGGAAATGATACATACACCGGAATTACAGGTGCTCCAGCCAGCGGTACCCCTCCAACAACTCATAAATATACTGGAAATTTAAATGATACTTCCGCTATTAATAGTGAGGGATTTATTTTAGAATCCAGAGTAGCCAGAGGTTCTCAAGTTGTTAATGATGCCAGCGCAGGATTTATTGTGTCAGGAGTTGGGGATGTTTCCTCAACAAGAGAAGTTCAATACACTCTCACTATAAATTATGATGAGTGGCTTTATCTAACCGAATTCTATGGAGGAATTGGTTCTATAGGGTTATGGACATTAAATAGAGGAGAAACTATAAGTAAACATCCGGAAGGAACCACTATGGATGAGATTGACCTATATAACATATGGGATGTGGATCTAAACCCTGTATTTAGGTTATTTGCTAAGAAAGTCTTTCTCCCTGGAGGACTACAATTAGTTGATAGCGCAAAAGATGCAGCCCTAACTATCATCTGGAGTATTAAATTTTAACAGAATAATGAATTACAAAGAAAAAATCGAGCCAACAGGACACTTGCAAATTATCAAGGTAAACTCTGATAATTCTCAAGAAGTTTTAGTAGATGATCACAATATTATCACAGAAGGAATGGGGAGAAGTTTAGCCGCTATGTTCTCTCATGAGGACAAGACAGACTCATTTGATAATTTTACCATTCCTTTTTTCCAAATAGGAAGCGGAACTACTACTATGGTCTCATCTTTAACAAGTTTAGTATCTCCAGTATCTTCAACTTATTATAACTCAGATGAGGTAACTTTAAGTTCAACCTTAGTTTCGGATAGCGCAGTTGCGGAGTATATGATTGCTATACATCCTGGTTATATTTATCTTTCCGCAGCTAACAAGGTTACTTATTCGGTAACTCTAGATGAGAATACAGCCAATAATATAGACATATCCGAATGTGGGCTGTTCAGCAAAAACCCATATCTTCAAGATCCTCCTGTAGCGTACCTATGCGCATATAGAAGTTTTGATGATATCCCAAAAAGAAATTCATATACTTTAATCTTTAACTGGACCATAGAATTTTAAATCATGATTAGCGACGTAACCGGAGGACCTTTTGTAATATCTTACCCATCTACTTATTTGGTAGATGTTAACAAATACCACGCATCTCAATTTTATAATTGGGAACAAGACAATATCCCTATTGACGACCTAGAGACTAGAACTGATACTTTAGGAGCAGCTATAGGATTGTTTGAAGACGGTATTGCTGGAACTACAATGACATTAGCCAATACTGAAGTATCTGCTAATTCAATATATGGTAGCATTGATAATATAATAAAACTAATTCCAAAAACTATCACTTTTCCTATCCTTGTGGAGATTACCACTTACGGAAATTTAGGAGACCTAGTTCTAGAAAATATAACGCTTAAAGGTAACGGTAAGCTAGAATTTATTAATAGGAATTATGCAACCGCAGTTAAGGGGGATACTAATCATGCAGTTACAGATGGGACTGCTACAATCACGTATTTCCCATGGGGTGATGAACTAATTACATCAGCTTTAACATCTCAGAAGATTGTAGGAGATATAGCCGGAGCAGCCTCTACTAATACATTAAACTCTTCTCCTGCATGTTTCGATAAAGATGAATGGAATAAATATTCTAGAGTTATATCTTATAAAGACTTAAGTACTAATACTGCGATAACTGAACCACTTTTCCACGTTTCTGGTGGAGGGGTAGTAATGCTAGATGCCGGGTCAACATCTGATTATGGTTTTAGCGGTTCTCCTTATTACGATGTTACCACCTCTTCTGATGATTCAAATCCTGCCGAATTCGGAATGTCAGGACAAACATCGTTTAGAGGCTCCACATACCGTACAGCTCCAGTAGCAACTGATATCGCCTCCCCTACCTACGTTTACGGAAATTGGTTTAACAGTGTTAAAGTTGAAAACTGTAGAGGATCTCAAATACAAATTAAAGGATTCTGTGTAGATGGCGTAGGTGTAAATGCTAATGAAGATGATTACCACGCAAATGCAGTAGGGTTTGATATTCAAAATTCTGATGTAGTACTTACCTCATGCGCGGCTGTTAGAAATGCCGATGTAGGATTTAGAATAGATAACTCTAATGTTTTAGTTGAAGGGGGTTTAGTTGGATATCGTAACTATCCATTTGATGGAAGCTCTCGTACTCCTGTATCCGGGGAAACCGAATATGATATTTGGAATTTAGATTACAAAGGACACGGATTCGAAGCTTATCGCTCACACATTACATTTGACCCTGATTCTAATTTAGATAATAATGCTACAGGAACTGACTCATTCTTAGGAAAGCATGGATTCATTATGAGTAATAATGGCGGTGATGGATGGAGATTTGATAACTGTAGAATTTCTGGAGGAGTAGGAGGTCATACCGGAACTGGAGAACAAGGTGCTGGTCCTGTAGATTACCAAACTACTCAAATTATCGGAGCTTTTAATAAGCTTAATGGTATAAATTTAATAAATTCAAATTCAGCCTATAAAGGGTTACTAAGAGCTCAAGGAAATGAGACTAATGGAGTTACTTCTAATAAATCTAAAGTAGCATGTATGGGAGTAGTATCTGAGTTAAATGAGAGTATTGGATTAAATATTAAATCTTCTGAATTTGTATACAATTATGGAGCTAATGATTTTGTTACCGCATACGATTCTAATAATGTAAACTGGCATAATCGAGCAGGACATTCACTTTTAACTCCTGCTATTAGTATCCAAGATAATGGAACCCAAAATATTAAAATTTTTAATAATTCCACGTTCGAAAATGAATACATGGATTACCAGTCTAGAAGATCTGGACTTGTAGGAGGTAGAGGAAAACCTAGCTATAGCTGGGCAATGCAAGCCGCGAATGGTCAAGGGGGAGCTCCCACAACAATTCACTCACATCAAAAGTTTAATTTACCTCTTATCTCGGTAGACCACAATTCATATGCTAGACTTCTAGGGCTTTCAGTATTTGGAGATATTAATCCTTTAAATTCTGGTTCTAACACAGCGGACGCTTCTGCAGGAGTTAAAGGTAGAGCTTTGAGTGTAACAGATAACTCACAGGTAGACTTATACGGTACCTCCGCGTATTGCACAGTTCTTACAAATGAACGAGATTATACCTCTTCAGGAGATCTTAAGGACTCTTGGAATAAATCTGCCGTATACGCGGGTAATAGTTCCAAGGTAAGAATTTCCGGACCTACTAAGATTTCTCAATTTGGAGTCGCCGCTCTTGCTGAAAATAACTCAGTAATAGAGATTGGACCTCCTTTGGATAATGTAGGAGCTTATGATCCAGGGCTGTATGATTTTAATAATCTTAATGACGGTAACGGTCACACTATGGTAGACATTCAAGGCACTCGCTCTTGTTTAGTTGTTAATGATAAATCCACATTAGATATTTCTAAATGCGGTGTTGGAGTTTCCTCGGATTCTTATACTTTTAATACAACTTCTAAAAGCACAGTAGATGACATCTACCACGCATCTTCGTATGTTCAATTATACCCTAATGGATTTACAGAAGAAGCTTACTCTGATGATGGTGGAAAATACTGTGATCAAGATTGGAGAACAAAATTAACAACTCCTGGCAAGTTTAATAGATTAACTATGGGATTTGATAGTTCTACTAGCCCAACTAAAGATAATCATGTAAGCTCCACCACTGGAGGAATGTGTGTAAGGGCTGTAGGGGGTAGTAATGTAATACTTGACCAAGTTACTTTTGAGGTTCATCTAGGATGTACTGATACATCCGGAGCATATTATAATATAGCCGGATCCGCTAATGAAGGGGTAGGTCTATACCACGGCTCTTCTAGCGATACAATTACGGCAGACAATATGTTTGGCACTGCTACTGAACATTACGGAGGCAGTCAAATTCATATGTGGAATATAGCTGATACATCTCGTATAGTCGCATCCAATTTACAGATTAATAACGTCGATGGCTCTGCTGCAGGGTATCACGGACCTACTGGTCAATGGGGCTCCGGTGCCGCTTATGATTATAATTTAGGACCTTTAGATTATTATGGATCCGGAGGAATATACATAGAAGAATATTCAGCCGCTACTAATAAAAACTTCGGACCTTTCAGACTTATGGTAGGAGTTAATACTGACCTTATGAATTACTGCGAAGGTACTGTATCAGGTGTAGGTCAAAGTTCAGTAAATTACGGTCACAATTCTGCAGGACCAAAAGCTTTCGGAGGTACTCCAATAGCTCAAATTAACTCTCAAGGATATGCTGCTCCTGGAGCATTTGCTATTCCGATTGCGGATACTGATTATAGAGCTCATCAAAAGATTGAAGGTCTTTTTTATGACGATTTCACATTAACCACCAGTAACATGGCTCAGCCTATATTTGGAGGTCGACCTAATGACCTTCAATCAGTAACTAATAATAGAAAAACTCTCTCAAGCCCAATGTTAATTAGGTATGATTCTTATAAACCTGATGGTTCAACTCACACATCTGCAACAACCACCGCAGGTACTAATTTCCCTCTCCCCCCTCTCCATATGGAGTGGCAGGGATATCTTAGAAATTTCTTAGACGAGTCTGCTTCTGATGTATTTGCAAATGCGAAACATGGAGCTAGTAAAATGATTAAATTATGTTCAATTTTTAGATCTAATACTAACCCCCTTATGGGTGGTGAAGGTAGAGATGGGGATGGATCATATACGTTTGGAAAAGGATGTAGATCCTTAAACCTTTTTGACCTGGATAAATTAATATAATGGTTGCAACTATAAATGAAAAAATTAGATTCTATAAGGCAAATGATCCTTATTATTACGAAGTAGATAATCTACCTTTAATTGATTTATTAGAAAATGATAAAAGTTTAAGGGATACTGTTAACTCTATTATTACAAGTAACCAAAACTGGTCTACTGAGTACTATGTTGATTTTAAAGTTCAAACAGCAGTAGGTAATTCTAGTATTATTGATGTAGAAGGGGATGGTGATACTCTCCCTAATAATGTAGTTGATTGGGTATTAGGTAAAAATTACGTTACCCTTGAGGATGTAGATGAAAATACAGATGAAGTAATAGTACCTAAGAAATTAACCCATCTCCGGGATGTTCAAGTATTAGCAAGTACTATACAAGAGGGAGATATTTTAGCATATGACCCAACTGTACTCCAATCCAATAATACCGATTATGGAGTTTTTGTTAATCAACCTCCACAAGCAATCCCAGGTATTCCTCAAACCTATTACTTACCTGAGAGAAAGTTTATCATAGGTCAGGAAAAAGCAACAACGGCTGGAGACGATGGTCATCACTTATGGAGCACTCACACTTCTAATTATATTAGTGAAACTATAATGGATAAAGATAGCTACAAATCCTTTGCGTCTAATACAAATGGATATTCGCATGGCTTTTATTTTGTTAGAACGTTCCAAGATCTAGGTATTCCAGAAAACGCTTCAAAGATTTTTTGTAAATGGGGCGCTAACTTTATCTGTGGAGATACTTCTCAAAACGCTGATAGCCATATGCATTTAAATCACCCTCACTCCCCTTATTCCCCAGGGAAGCAGGAGATAGTTAATAGAAATCCAAACGCATCAGTTCCAGGTTCAGCATTTCACAGATGGGAAGCATTAGCATTAGCATCCGCTGAAAAAACTGTAAATTATAGTAATACTATGGAGGTAATGTATGATCTTACTGTACATTACGGCAACGCTATTACGCACCCAGAAGACCCAACCAAAAATCTTTTAATTTTCTATAATGGAATTATTGGTCATACTAAAGCTGCAAAAATATTCCTCTACGTATATGGATATGAAATGTAATCTTTTACTTCTGTTACCTTTACTGGCATCTTGTTCTACATTAGCTCCCATAGCTGGTGGAGCAATCGGAGGTGCAGCTGGCTCATTAGGAGGTCCAGCCACCGCAGCAATAGGTGGAGCAGCCGGAGTAGCCGGAGCTCAAATGATGTTTCCAAACCAAACAGTAAGTAATGAAGTAGCTCTAGTAGCCGCTCAAGCAGGAAAACCAGCTCCAGGTACAGTAGCATCTACAATCCACGAAACTAAAGGTTTAGTATGGGATTTAGGTTGGATGTACCTATTAATCTTCATCGTAGTCCCATTCTTCTCTAAGAGAGGTCGTACTTGGATGAAAAAGTTTACCGATCTTGGTAACACAGTTTCTCAAAAAGATATAGAAGAAAGAGATCTTCAGCAAGATGATAGACTAAATAACCTAGAGGAACATATTAACAACCTCTTAAAAACCAAATAACATGCAATTTATCGATTATAATTTTGTTTCAGACGATGTCGCAAAGAACATCATGGAATCTTACGGCTACGAAGTACCTGAAAAGGAAGAAGTAGTTAGCGAAGACGTCGCAACTCCTGAGTTGCCTGATTACGTTTGTGTAGTTAACGAAACTACATATGCTCTTTGTGAAGGTGTAGAAGAGGTTGACGGTCAACTGTTTATTCCAGTAATGGAAGTAAAAGCCGAACTACACGAAGCACTAGCTGAAAATGAGACTACTCTACTTGAATCAGTTGAGATGGGTGAAACCAGTTACACCTTTGGAGATATCTTCGAAGATGAGAAAACTGGCGAAATGTTTATCGCAATTAACGAAGTGAAAAGTGGACTTCCACCATTGAAGCGTTCCAAAGGTGATACAGAACCGGGATTCATGTCGAAGGGAGACGGACCTCCTACCTCAGAAGACCACAGGGCAGAGATGAAAAGAAAACAGCAACCTCCTACCTCTCAAGATAATAAGCCTAAAGAGTAATCCATGACGAAAACGGTAATGGCAAAAGCAGATGAAATCCTCGCTACTATGGGGATTTCAGATTCTGTACCATTATCAGAAGCGTCAACCGAATCCTTACATGCTGTAGGTAAAAAATATAATGAAGACCTCCCCCAAATTGATGATACTCAACGCCTTGCTTTACTTGAAGCTTGTGGCGCTGTGGATTCAGATGAAACTGAAATCGACGATACCGATGCTGCAGGAAGTGATAGCGTTCCTGAGACCGATGAAGAAGTAGCCATTAAATTTAAGCCTGCTAGGAAATTA
>Ga0098049_1000386_pt1 | contig 18435 bp, 41 predicted proteins | sample 13BtaG_FD_92582 | JGI IMG/M metagenome (GOLD analysis project Ga0098049, IMG submission 92582) | Marine viral communities from the Subarctic Pacific Ocean - 13B_ETSP_OMZ_AT15268_CsCl metaG | ecosystem: Environmental > Aquatic > Marine > Oceanic | place: Subarctic Pacific Ocean | collected...
GGTAGGAATACTGCAATGTTTGCCATGTCATGACTGAGCCAAGTAAACCACAGGAACCCTGTTGTTACCCATTGTGCTACTCGCCATGCTTTCTTGTGTTCTTCTTTGACAGGCTTTGCTTCATCAAGGAGTTTGGTAACTCCTATCCAAATTACATAGGCCGCAACTGCCGCCACTGCATAACCCATCATACTCTTTACGAGCATCTTCTCTAACACAAACGTACTTGCGAATGCACTTAATACTAAAAAAGAAGTACTAACTGGTACTCCTATCCTTGTAAGTATTAATAATAGTCCTGGTGCCGCCGCATGGTACCATTGTATTTCTTGGAATGGTATTTTGTTTAGTCGTCCATAACTGATGTCTCCACCATTTACTGTCCAACCATACCACAATGTATAAAGTAAGACTGCACTTGCACACCCCCACATGATCTTCCAATTAAATCTCTCGTTATTACTTGCTATCCATGTACCGAGAGTCTGTACTGAATCATTTGCTATTACTGAATAGGCGGCAAATATAAAACCTATTGCCATCCATAGGGTGAGTGCGTCCATTCTTATTTCCCTTCTTTGCTTGATGCTTTTACCACATCGCTCACATTGTTAAAAGAGATTGGGCTCAACGATGCCCAACTACCTTCGGCTTTATTGTAAAGCCAAGTTTATTTATAGCACACTTTTTGACAGAAGTCAAGAGCGAATTTAGTCATGCTCACAGAGCATAACAGCCTTTACAAAAAAAACACTGAAAACACGTCAAGATAAGTCAGTAATTCTGTACTACTTTTATAAATACAGGTGAAGTAGAAAAAGATGCAATGTTTTTTCCTATATCACACACAGACACTGGGATAGACCGGGGCAAGTTCACTTTGCCTTACCAAGCGAATGACGGTGGAAAAGACCACTGACACCCTGAAAAGACAGGGGGTATTGCTTTCCTTAAGCATCCATACATTAGGAGAAAACAATGACACACTTAATAAGTGGTCTGATGTCATGGGTGAAAAGCGGGTCAACTTCAAATAAAAGTTACCGCGGCGAACTACTGACTTGGGCCAAAACTGAATACGGAAATGATTGGCAGTATGCATATGATTACATGCTGAACAATCATGGTAAAGCACCAACATCACAACAAATACACGGACCAAGAATTACTCTAAGGAATAGTTCCGTAAAGGAGGTGGCTTAAATGCTACGCCAAATCCTTAAAACCTTATCAAAGATATTTTATAGCACACGTAACTGGGAAGAAGATTATCTCAGTCAGTCTACTGATCATGCTGACTTGGAACGCAGGATTAGGAAACTGGATAGGCGCGAGGTCACGCACGGACCTTTTGGAACTGTCCAACACAATGGTTACAAATACAGATAACACATACACAACACACAGGAGAATATAATGTTACTATGGGAAAGAACTAAAAACTTATTTGAGACAGCAGGCTTAGCCAGAGCGGCGGCTGAACTGTCACGTCAAGGATACCACGACTCAGCAAAGGTATTAATGATTGAAAGATCAAAACTTTCTTCAAAAAGACTTGAGGCTATTAAACGTCTTGAGAAAAGAAGAAAGTTGATGTCAGACTATGAGCCTGGCGATCATTATATGCGAGGCAAAGAAGTTGCTACTTGGAAGGGCAAAGCACATGCTTAATTATATTGTACAAACACTTGTACCTTTTACAATTATAATTGGAATATTAGCAGGTGTTATGATTCTTAATGGGTTGTTCTGGGGAGGCGCATTTTAATGTGGCCTTACACTGAAGAAGAACAAGACTGGGTATCAGGAAAATAAAAAGTAGGGGAGTTACCTACCAAGACGACTCCCCTACAACTTCTATCGTTGAGTATTCTTTATATTACTTTCTATTGTAAATTGAATATAAAACCCATACAGCAACAAGACCAACTAAACCTTGAGCAGAAAAGCCTGCGACAATGTTTTGAATGTTAGCAATTATGTTGATGTTTGGCCAGAACGGAATGTTCTGTCCGTTGAACAAGACTTCTAACACGATGCCTAACGAAAGCAAACTGATTCCTGCTTCTGTTAATGCTCCGGCCCAAGCCTTTACTTTATTTAAGATTTCCATAATGGATCTCCTTTCAAGTTAACGCTAACCAATCACGTTTGTCGGTCAGCAATTTATTTAGAGTCGTATAAACAAAAGAAAAACACTCTTAATTGCGATATGAGCCTTAATTAACGATTTTGATTAACCTTTTTTTATTAACATGTTACATAAATGCCAGATTATTACGATTTTATTTGGTGTCTAATAAATACCTATACACACAAACACACAGGAGTATAATAAATTATGAGTAAAGTAGAAACCACATACGGTGAAACAATCCTAAAACAGACGCAAGAGATTGCGGACATGTTCAAACAAGCAATGCCCAAAGTTAACACAAATAAAAACGGCTACGAGATTCGCACAGAAGTTTTGAAACTCGCAAGTGTATCAGTCTGGAAAGACTATTACGCTCAGTGGGATCAATATAGTACTTCAATTACCAAAGAAGGTGATGAAGTTGTTACGAAAGTAACATTGCCAGACGTGCCTGGCACAGAAGAAGTCCTGGAGGCGGCAGATAAATTTTATGCCTTCATTAACAATACAAAATAACATATGATTTAAAACAAGAGATATACAGGAACATAGTTCCACAACTAATGATGATAAAGAAAACCTCTATACCATAAACGGTATAGGGGTTTTTTATTGGCCATAAGTATATACATGTTCGAAGTTATAGACAATTTTCTACCACAGAAGTATCAAGATGAAATTGAAGCAGTTATGTTACGCAACGATTTCCCTTGGTTCTATCAACCAAATATCACAACAGGTAAACCTAAGATTCAGGACGAACGTTTTCAATACAGTCATGGGTTTACTCATCAGTTCTATCATCAGGAGTTTGGCCCACAAAGCAATTACTTTGGTATGGTGCAGAACTTTATAGAGTTTGTAAATGTAAACTATGACACACAAGGTTACTATAGACTCAAAGCAAACCTAACAGTTCCTGTTAATGGTTGGACAACGGATACTGTACAAGAACCGCATATTGATATGCCCATACCACACTTGGTATGCTTGTACTATGTAAACGACAGTGATGGTGATACATTCTTCTTTGATCAAATATTTGACGAGAAAGCAGAGCCAGATGAGTTTACAGTTTACAAACGTGTTGCTCCTAAGAAAGGCACTGCGGTTGTGTTTGATGGATTACGCTATCATGGCAGTAACAATCCTATAGAAAATCAATCACGCATGATTCTAAATGCAGGACTGATCATATGATAGAAGTAATAGATAATTTTATTCCGCAACGCTATCAAGATAACATTGAAGAAGTGTTGAGTGCAGTAAACTTTCCGTGGCACTATAGACCGAGCATCAACAACGGTAAGCCTAAGATACATGATGAGCGTTTTAAATACGCACATGGATTCGTACACAACTTCTTCAATGACGAAGATGGACCAACAAGCACATTTTATTCTACAGTCAGTACACTAAGATACTTTGCTGAGAAACATGGCTTTGATAATGACGGCTACCACAGACTGAAAGCAAACTTAAATGTACAAATACCTGGTTGGCAAGATGGACAGTGTCAAGAACCTCATACTGATATGCCCAGCGATCATATGGTACTCATCTATTATGTTAACGATACTGATGGCGACACTTTTATATTTGATCGCAAGTTTGATCCTATGGATCCCAATCCTGGTCAGTTCGATCTTAAACAAAGAGTAGCACCTAAGAAAGGCAGAGCCTTGCTATTCGATGGCAACTATTATCATGCAGGAAGTTATCCTATCCAAAATAGACATAGGATCATGCTCAACGCGAACCTTATTACTACATAGCCATTATCTACGCACATAAATACTGTGCATGATAAACCTCGACCCATTTAAAAAACTAATTGACGATCTTGAAGATTCAGGCAAGTATAGAGTGTTCAACGATATACTGCGTGAAAGAGGAGAGTTTCCTAATGCCATTTGGTATGGGAAGTATGCTATTAAAAGCATTGTCAATTGGTGTTCAAATGATTATCTTGGTATGGGACAAAACAAAGTTGTTATTGATGCCATGCATACCGCTCTTGATCAAACCGGAGCAGGTTCGGGTGGGACTCGTAACATCGCTGGAACATCTCATTATCATGTAGCACTTGAGCATGAGTTGGCCAAATTGCATAGCAAAGAGTCAGCGTTAATGTTCTCGTCAGCATATGTTGCAAATGAATGGACTCTTGTTTCACTTAAACGTATCATTCCCGACATTGTGTTTCTGTCTGACAGTAAGAATCATGCAAGCCTTATACAAGGGATTCGACACAGTGGTGCAGAAAAGCACATTTTTCCGCACAATGATCTTGAAACATTAGAACAACTACTGCGAGACGTCAAAGGCACTCCTTGTATAGTCTTTGAGTCTGTGTATAGCATGGATGGATACGTCAGTAAACTTCCAGAAATTTGTGCATTGGCTGAAAAATATAATGCTGTTACCTATCTTGATGAAGTTCATGCAGTAGGCTTGTACGGGGAGACCGGTGCAGGCTACGCAGATCAGGTCGGTTGTCTAAACAAGATAGATATACTTAACGGCACACTTGGTAAGGCCTTTGGTGTACAGGGTGGATACATTACAGGGAATAGTACTGTCATAGACGCTATCCGTTCTGTCGCCTCAGGCTTTATCTTTACTACTTCAACCAGTCCTACAATTTGTGCTGGTGCGTTGGCAAGCGTGAAGTATGTAAAAGACCACAATGAATTAAGACAACAACATCAACTACAAGCAAGAAAACTAAAAGACATGCTCAAAGCCGTTAACATTCCTGTGTTAGAAAACGAAACACACATTGTACCTGTGATGGTAGGTGATGCTAAACTTTGTAAGAAGATGAGCGACATGTTGTTAGATGATTATAATATCTATTGTCAACCTATTAACTATCCTACTGTTGAAGTAGGAACAGAACGATTACGTTTTGCTCCAACGCCATTGCACACTGATGCAATGTTGCATGACTTAGTTGAAGCACTTAGAAAGGTTTTCAAAAGATGTACAGCACAGACTTAGGCAAAAAAAATAAAAAGAAAAAGAAATAGCAGGAGAAGTATAATGAAGAACTTTAATATAAAGAAAGCGTTTTGGTTTACGCTTGGTTGTATCTTATTAGGAGTAGCATTTGTAGGTGTTTACCTACCAGGCTTACCTTGGAGTACACCAGCAGTTGGTGCGGCGTATTGTTTCGCGAAGTCGAGTGATAGAATGCACAACTGGATTATGAACCACAAATTGTTTGGCCCGTTCTTACGTGGCTGGAGCGAGAAACGAGTATTCCCAACAAAGGGAAAATACTTAATGATATTAACTATGTCATCAAGTATCGCTGTCATGTGGTTTACCACTGGCAACTTAAAAGCAATAGCATGGACTGGCGGCTTTATGGTCCTTGTTGCTATATGGGCATGGAGGTATCCAGGGTCACATGAAGAACATACAAGAAGAGTCAAAGCAGGCAAAAGAGTTGCTTGGCTAAAGTAGAAAGGCATCTATGACAAAGATGAGAACGTTCACATTTTATGATGGGGACAAGACAGAAACAAAAGAGGCAATAAGTTATAAAAAGGCAGTAAAGTCATACCAGGGCGGAACAGAGAGCTCGAGTGTGAAAGTAGAATGGGAAGCCAAGAAAGGCGGAACATACGAAATGATACAGGCATTACCAATAGGTAGAAAAATAAGACAAGCGGCAATAATAGAAGCAAAAAGAAAAGCCGCTAAAGAGAAAATGGGAAGATAACATGCGAGAAGATTTACAAGGTATGGACGGATTACAAGTGCTATGGCACTTACTAACTACTGAGCCTTTCTTCTGGTGTTTACTTTCCATAGGATTTCTTGCCATACTTTTAAGCATATGGCTTGATAGACGTGATGAGAGTAATGATGAGCATATCAAATACTATGACGACACCCACGGCATCAATCGATAACATTATCGTATTTGATGACTTCTTCGAACAGTCTGTGTTCGATGATATAATATCTAAGAGTGAATATGTTCCTTGGAAGTATTGTGAAGTTGTAAGTGAAAGCGAAGGTAGTCCTACCGAACGTTTTATGACTTGGAATATATACGAAGAAGGAACAGTTCACTTTGATCCTATGCAACTTATGGACGTTGTCGATGAGCAATGCAGAAAACAAATACAAAACAAAAAGCCTAAAGCAATCGTACACGACATGAAACGTTTACGCTTCAATGGCACTATGCAGGGCAAAGGCTACACCATGTGGCCACATGCAGATATACACGAGCAACAAGAAACAGTATGGACTATTGTTGTTTACCTTAAGGGCGACGGAGGCACAACATTTTACAAGGAGAAGAATGGAGACCTACTTACAACTGTAGACTTCAAACCTAATCGTGCTGTTATGTTTCCTTCAATGTATTGGCATCGGGCGGACAGCCCACGTGATAACTATTTCCGAACAAGTATGGGAATAGTGTATATGATCGATTAATTAATAATCTATTAAAACTCTTTTAGTAACTCCAGGCATTTCACCTTCCTTGGGCATACCTTCTGGAAGTTTTTCAATTTGAGTCTTTTGTCCTGGTACGAAAGGACCAAAGTTGGTACCTTGTAAGAACACACACATATTAGTTGTGTTTTCAAAGTTAACAACATAAGTCCATGTGCCTGTGTCTTTGTTGACTGTTATTGTACCTAAGCCTTGTAACACTTGACCATTTGGTGTTCTAAACATAACATTCATCTGTGCCAACGGTTGCTCTTTATACTTTGTAACAACACTTGGCATTAACACTTGTGCCGGACCACACTCAACCAATATAGGTAGGCTTTGAAACATAGTTTCTGGTATCTCTGGATCTATACCTAACCCTGGCTCCCTTGGAGTTTCAACTTCTGGCTCTATAGCAATAGCAGGACTACTGCGTAACATTGATGCTGACGCAAACGCTGTAAGCATTAATAATAAAGACAGAAAGAAAAATATCTTGTTCATAATGTTATTTAACCTCTATAAGTAACTTTCGACCTGTTCTGAACTTGCTTTCTTAATACAGTCCATCCAACCTGCCTTACCTTCTTTAGTAAAAAACATATGTGGATCAGGATTTTCTATCTGTAACCAAGTACCGTAGTGCAATTCCATAGCAAGTTGTCTTGGGTGCCAAGTGCTAACACCTGACAGCATTTTGTAGTCTTTAGGTACGTTACCCATTAGTAACTTCTCTATCATTAGTTTGTCGCTACTGACTGCAAGGTTGTGTGCTACTTGATGTGTGTTAGTACTTTGCCATTCGTTGGAGTGTAACAATACAAGACTCTCTTGTCCTACTGGACCGCCTGCATATACTTTCTGTTCGTTGTCCATTAACGAATGTTCTGCTTGGAATTGTGTTAGACGACATGCGTCTGTTATTGATAACTTAGATGGTTTGTTAAGAACAAGACCGTAAACAGTTTCGCCCTTTTCTTCGTAGATGAATACAACACTTTGTCTGAACATCTTGTCATCGTCCAGAGAGGGTGTTGCAACAAGAATTTTACCGCGGTATAATTGATGTGTCATATGTTATGACCAATCAGGAAGTGGTCCACCGTACTTCTTTCCTTTGATCTTCTTGCCGCCTACTGTCTTACGTGTGTCGCCAACCTTGTGACTCTTCTTGCCTTCACGTCTTCTGTAACCTTGACTCTTGCAAGAAGAAAGATTCGAAGCACCAAGAGAACTGTTAGAGCGTGAGCTCTTACATAATTTAGCACTTGCCTTTGCTTCTTCTAAAGCATCAATGGAAATATCTTTTAATAACATACTATCTATATTTATCCGCCGTTGACTCATACTCGTCATCATTCGATGTCTCAAGTATTCTAAATGTTAACGCCTTTCGTGGTCCTCTTGTTGTGTTAATAGAAACATCTCCGCTCTTGGGAAAGTATTCTATCTTGGTTATTTTTGCAATCTTGTTTGATTGGCCTACGCAAATTTCTTGTCCTACTTCTAAGTTTAATTGTAAAGCTCTGAGGTTTGCCATTGGATATCTCCTTTGTACACATTCTGTGATGCTGAGTAGCATACAAATATTTATGTAAGGCCCCGCTGTAGAATATGCAAACTTATCGATTATTAAGGATTTGGAACTAATTCAGGGTTGTGAATATAGCACACCGTCTTTTTAGGCACGTATGTTACGAGTAAGACCTTATCTTTGTCTGGATGATTGTGAACATGCCCTTTAAATGCACTGTCGTGGGGTTTAACCTGTATAGGATAGTCTCCTGCCCAGCCATCAATGCCCTGCGACTCTTCTTTTGCAGTACTAAAACGATGAGGTAGGTTGTAGTAGTCTGCAACAACTCTAACTGCAACTTCTTCTCCACCCATACCCATGTGTGTCTTATTATATACAACCTCCTGCACATATTCTATACACATATCTTTAGTAATACCACCAACGTTCATTTTTACAATCATGTCATAGATCTTCTCACCAGCCGTCACTAAGCCGTCACTGCCATGCTCACTATTATAATAGTCGGTCCACTCCGTCAGTGTTCCTTTTATACCTTCACTACGCATTTTCAACCAGGTCTCCTTGCAATGACCTACGAATTGAGATCTAAAGGCCTGTGAATTTTGACCTGCAATGTTTAGAAGTTGGGTTGAGTATTTTGGCCACTCACGCCGGCTGGGTTGTATCTTGTTCTTGTAATGTCGTCCAGTTAGTTTAATCATGATATGGTATCTCCGTTGTCATATCTTTTTTCTAATTGTTTATATAGTATAACATCGTTATCCAAATATGTCAACCTTCTTTTAACAAAGGCCCCGCTGTAGCATCTTATAAATATTTACATGAGATATACATTATGTACAGACGATATTGGCAACTATCTTATTGTAGACTCCTACACCGATCTTATCATTTCCAAAATCAAAAATGAAAAAATAGCAATCCGAATCACACAAAAGATCAATAAGAACGATAGTAAAGAAAGAAATTCTGCCAATTTCCATTGACAAATGCTCTCATTGATAGTATAGTTTATATTATGAATGAGAACACGAGAAGATCGCAATCATATTTTGTGTCAGGCCTTATTGAAAGTGGCTTGAGACTTTGTGCCTACTACGGCGTTTGGTTGCTTGGCGATGAGATGTTGCGATTTATTGTTATCTTGTTAGGTCTTGCTGAAGTAATCAAAATATTTAAGGAGTCACTATGCGATCACTAATAATCATCTCACTACTAATACTCACTACGGGTTGCTCTGCCACTAAGAACAACGAATGGATGATGGGGTCACTGCCGGTAGACTCACTACACGAACCTTGCATCAAATGTAATGAGGATTGGATCTTTATTCAAAATGAACCTCATGGAGCATACTGGGCCAACAAGAGAAACGGCTATGATCGAAATGAGCCTGGTAGTTGGTCGAAGAATATTCGTTATTAATCTTTCAAAATAAATTCACATTTTGGCAAAAAAAAGGTTGACTTTCTGACCGTGTGACCTTATACTATATAATATAGTAAGAAATTAACTATTAGGCAAACAACTAAAAGAGAGGCAAATAATATGAAACAGGGCTTTGTAATATATAGAACAGACACTACGGAAATCGTAAGTGAAAAAGATTACTCCTACACAGGACAGATCCATAAACAAGAGAGTCATGCTAAGGCATCACTCACAAGAATCAAAAAGAAATTCGCAGAAGGTCTAAAGAACAAGAGACCATACGGTACTTTCAAATTCGAACATTTAGGTCTACATGAGAATGGCAAGACTGGTAGAATGGCTGAAGGTGAACTTACAGGTGAGTTGGTTGACATGAAGATTATAAATGTTGATACCTACTTTAATAATATAGAGGCTCAAGAAGAAGTCACTAACATGATGACAGGTAAGAAGTTCAAACAGAGTGTGAACACTCCAGGCTTCATGTCACCAAGTTCCGAAACATATTGGAGTATGTAAATTGGCAAAGTTCAAACAATCATATATGAAACCATCATTCAAGTATGACAGATCAATCTTCGAAGGGTTGATCTGGAAAGAACCTAACTCAAAAGGTACTGATACTTATGATGTCACTTTGGAGCAAAAAGGTTTCACTTGTGATTGTCCAGGCTTTACTTTTAGGGGTAGGTGTAAGCATACCCAAATCGTTAACGACAGGGTTGAACAAGCCATTGATGGCGAAGTGCCTGAATATTATAACTATTAGGAGAACACATGGGATTAGAAACACATTCAAAGGTTGAAATACACGAAAGATATCACAAGGAAGGATTAACACCTCCTGCAATTTCGTGGACGAACGGAACGATGTATATCGATACCAACGACCAAAAAGACTTAGACATTATCAAAGATGTAATGTTGAATGAGGTCTTGGATAAAAGTTATAAATTGGACTTCAATTGTTTGAAGGCAACAGAAACAGAGCCATGGGACCAATGGGCCATGGACATTTATAAGTAGGGGCAGGGATGGAGAACTTTTTTATATTCCTGGCTTATGTTATAGGAACAGGTTTTGGTTATTGGGTTGGTAGAGGTAGTGGCCGATTAAGAGGTATTGAAGATGCTATTGATAATCTTATTGATCAAGGCTATTTGAAATATCGTGGCACAAAGAACAACCCCGATCTTATTAAGCATGACGAAAAATATTAAATTATGGTCCCATCGTCTATCGGTTAGGACATTAGGTTTTCATCCTAAAAAGAGGGGTTCGACTCCCCTTGGGACTACCATTTTATATTTTGGTAAAAAAGAGGTTGACTTTTAGATCCGTTGACCATATACTGTAAGAACAATAAGGCAATTAGGCAAATTAACAGAAGGGCATATATTATGACAAACAATTTGGTAACAAAGGCAAGCGAACTGATCTATCAAATGGATCAAGATCAACTTAATCAAACGATTGAGGCTATCAAACTTAAAAGAACTCATCTTGCGAAGCAGGCGACACGATCTATGATGATCGGCGACATTGTAGGCTTCACTGGCAAGAGAGGTAATCAAATTTCAGGTAAGGTGACTAAGATTGCTAAGAAGTATGTCACAGTAGATTGTGGCGTAGACGGCAACTGGCGTGTTCCAGGCAATCATCTTACAAAATTGGGGATCGGTGCTTAATGGGACCATACTCGGAAGAGAGACAGTATCAAAGAGCACAGGCGATAAAACGCCTGCTCGATACTAACCCTAATTTGGATCCTGTCTACAAGGCTATGTGGGAGGACAAGTTGAAAGGGTTGGCTTTGAATGAAGCCACATATAATCACCGAGTGAAGACTATCTATAGTCAAATGCAAAAGGAACCATGGTTAAAGTAAAAAGCCAGTGGAACTTTAAGGATCCGAATCGGAAGTCTAACAGGATGAAAAATATTGAAATGCCGATGAACAAGGTCATAGAAGAACGATACAAAAGATATGACGAAGTAATTGCAAAAGGCGGAAGTCAAATGCAGGCACTTGTATCGGCCTGGGAGATTGTCCCTAAAATCAATAAACGTCAACCAACCAAAAAAAGGAGTAAGAAATGAGATTGCTATTAGGAATAGGTATTGGTGTTATTGCCACTTATCTTTATTTCAATCCGGGATCGCAAGACGAAGTGATTGGAACTATCAAAGGTGGTATCAATTCGGGTGCGGCGATCGTAAAAGATCTCACAGACAAATAATTGGTTAACTTAGAGGTTGACTTTTTATAGATCTGGCATTATAAATAAAATATGAATAAACATTTATATGACGGCACAGACGACAAGACAAGAAGAGAAGAATTTCTTGCAAAAAAAATGAAAGAGTTCTTAGCAAAAGGCGGTAAGATAGAAATACTTCCTGCCTGTATGAACTCCGAAGAGTATAACAATATGAAGATGAAGCCTTTGAAAAGGAAAAAGGCCAAATCAAAATAGAGGGAGTAGCAGATGCAATTCGCAGACTTAAAATTCGAGCCACTTTATGATGGGGTTCAAGCAATGGTTCCAATCGCAGATCATCAGTTGAGCATTGTGAAGCACAAAATGTCCTATGGTGGCAAGATGGGGCTTTGGGAGATTGCTGTCTTTGGTCCAAGCGGAGATCAAATTGAAATGGCTGGGGTCACTCAACCAGGAGATACTGTGAAAGGCTTTCTGACACAGGACGACTTGATGAACACAATCGACACAATGAAAGGACTATTAAATGCCTAAATTATTTCACTTTGAGTTAGACTCTAATGAGATCTACGAAGTCGTTGCTATGAGCTTCAAAGACGCTTGTACCACCCTGGAAGAAGAGTGTCCAGAGGTTAAGCCTAACAATATCAAAAGTATCACAGAACACGAAAATCCTATCCCAGGTATAGATACTATCCATTAAAAATAATTTCAGAAAAAGTCAACTTTCCGGTTGACTTTCTCTCCATTTGAGTCTATAATATATAATATAATAAGAAATTAACTTAATGCTGGAGGGCAATATGAATAACTTTCAAACAACCGCAGAATACATCGAAGAAAACAATACCGCAACTGAAGAGGACAAGAAGTTCTTTGCAGAGATGGATTACCATTCAACATTCGGTAAGACGTTTGGTGCAGAAACTATTTGGTCAATCTATAACGATGATGAGTATGGTGAGATCAAGTTTGGCAATCCACACCCGTTCGGAGACAATGCTGTCATTAGACATAAATGCGATGTCTTTGGACCTTACAATGAGCTCGTAGAGATCAAAGGTAAGACATGGGGTGATGTTTGGGTTGCGGCCAATAAAGCAATCGTTCGTTCAGGCGACTTGCATCACATTTATATTGAAGGGTTTAGACAAGGACCCGCAGGTGAATTAAAATTAGTGACAGGATCCTAAGAATGAAATTATTACACAAGGCTGAAATATTTTCAATGGCGGCCCATGAGGCTATTGGCCAGAAGAGAAAATATACAGGCGAGCCATATTACTTGCACCCACAAAGGGTGGCAAAGATTCTGCAAGGTGTTCAATACACTTTGCCAGAAGAGGCATTGGCTGTGGCCCTGTTGCATGATGTCGTAGAAGACACCCAGGTAGAATTACATACCATAGGTGAAGTGTTTGGTCCTAAGGTTGAACAAGGTGTAGCCTTGTTGACTGATATGCCTACTGTGGAAGGTGGTCCGAACAGAGCGAAACGAAAAGAATTAGATCGGTTGAGATTATCTCAGGCTCCGGCTTGGGTGCAAACGATCAAGGTTGCGGATATGATAGACAATACCTCAACCATTGTAGAACACGATCCTAAGTTCGCGAAGGTTTACTTAGAAGAGAAAAGACTGATGATTAAAGGCTTGACTCAAGCAGATCCAGTTCTACTTGAAAGAGCCCAGAAATATATAAAGGAATAAATCATTGGCAAGAAAAAAAGCAATACCGGTAGGAACTACCGAGACCATGGAGATGTTTTTGGCAAGGGGTGGAAAGGTCACAGTCTGTCCATCCTGCGCCAGGACACCACCCGAAGAGATCAATTATAAATGGAAGCCTCAAAGAGGCCGTAAGAAAAAAGAAGATAAATCTGTAGACCTTTTTGTTGAAAAATAGGAGAAACAAATGGCATTTCTAACTTACACTCAAAACCCAATTGGATCGTTCGTTGAAAAAGAATGTGGCAACACCTTTGAATATAGCAAGAACGATGACGCTTATAACATTCATATCTGTGAAGATATGCCTCATAAGATTTGGGTTGCATCACATCAAATAGGAGGCGACTCAGGCTTCCGTTATGGTCATGTTCGAAAGACAGTGGTTGCTATCGTTGTTGACGAGGACGAATTTGGTTTACCTGTGATTGAGAAATGGCAGATCAAGAAGCATAGGGTCTATGATAACACGATTCCCCAAATGATTCATGATAACAGGATGTCTTTTCTTGCAAGATTGTAGGATTTTGGTAAATTAGGGGTTGACTTATGTGGCATTAGATCATATACTGTAAGAACAATAAGGCATTTTAATAAGGCAAACAGAGAGGCAAACATTATGGCAACAAGGGCAAGAATAGGTTTAGAACTAAAAGACGGTTCATACATTTCATCATATCAACATTGGGACGGTTATCCAGGTGGGTTAGGTTATACACTAATCGATCATTGGGAGTCCTATGACAAGGTTGAAGAAGCAATCAATTTAGGTAATGCTTCATCGTGGAGATTCATGGTCGGTAAGCAGATTGATTTCGACGACAGAGAAAATCCTTTACACGAAGTTCAAAATTGTTATTACGGCAGAGACAGAGGTGAGAAGGATCAAGGTCCTAAGAAACACCTTAATGGCGTATGCCTACTTGACGAAGCATTTAACAGTGGCGAAGAATATCTTTATGTCTACAAAGAAGACACAGGCAAAAAAGATTATATGGGTAAGCCATGCGGTGAATGGTTTTATACTCATTATGACAATCCTGCAAAAGAGATTGCTGACATGAAACCACTTGAAGAAGATGCAATCAAAGATCATATCAAAATGTTAGAAAATCATTTAGAAATGATGAAACAAAGGAAGGTGGCATAATGGCACAAAAGATTGATATCGATGTGGTCGTAGAGACTTTCGCTCGTATGACACATGAGCAACGAGATGAGTTCGTTAAGAAGTTGGTCAACAAATGGCCACACATGGCTCAGAGCATTGGAAACTGTATCCAACTCGAGCAAATGGTTCAAGACACAATGGAGGGTTTCAATGCACAAGACTAACCACAAAGAATATACCGACGGCCCATTTGAGGTTAAGGTATGGTATGCTCCGGAGTTCGTTCCTATCGCAGATATGTTTGATGACGAAGTGAGCAATGTCAAAGAGATGGAGATCAAAGCCGACAAGGGTGAGGCTTCATGGTTCGTAGCAGGTGTTGACTATTTCTATAAAGGTCACGAAGTAGGCTCAGACAGCCTGGGTGGCAACTATTATGAAGAATGGGAAGACGAGGCTCTTGATGGTGGCTTAGATGGCTACCTTGATGACATGAAGGCCAATGCAAAAGACGAGGCCTTAAAGACCTTAAAAGAATTGAAGAACAGTATGAGCAAGGACTTTGCTCTGTTATAGAATTTGGATAGGATATCTAACAGGATTATCCAAATAGGTTTTCGTCCGGTGCGGACGGTTTCCCCAGAATCATAGATTCGAATAAACCATAATGTAGCGAGGTAGTTTCACCTACTGCCTATGTAGACCAAGTTCGGTTAGAAGAACAAGGCGAGACATAGGTTGGGAGCCTGGATGCAGGGACACCTCAACAACTTAGGGTGAACATTACAGTTTCTACCGACATAGTCGGCCAGCAACCACACCGACAGGAAGGTGAACGACGGAATGAGTCAGGTTGCTTAAGAGCAAGGAGTAGGTGGCGTTTGCGCCTACTCCACTTAGGTATATTTTGATATCTTAGAGGTTGACTTTTAATCTCTAAGGTGCTATACTATAAGAACAATAAGGAATTAACCTTATTGAAACATAAGCCGGAAGGCTTACTAAAGAAGGAGACTTAGATGACTACAATACAAAAAATGATCTTTACAGACGGATCAGTAAAATTTACCTACAAAATGATTGACGGAAAACCAAGAACGGTTGAACAGATTGTTTCTGATGGTAAAGCAGGTGTAAAATACGAAAGCAGACAGGGTGAAGTTTATGATTATCTCGATAGAGATATGTTAGACTCTGCTCCGGTTGTTTATGAAGCACCAAATCGTTCTCAGGCAGACAAGGTGAAAAGAATCCTTTCGGATTACGAAGCATCTATGGGAACAAAGGTATTGGATCACAAGTAGATTGGTAGAATCAGGGGTTGCTCTTTGCGGCCCCTGATGCTATTATATAAACATAATAACAATAAGGGCAAAGGGCAAAGGGCAAACATGAACATATCAAAAAAACAAATCAAGAAAGCATTCGTAAGCGAAGTCAAACACATTTCCGACGAAGGATATAACAATCAAGATTGGTATCAGCAAGACGATTGTAGGATCAGATACATTTTGGCAACTATCGAAATGGATCCAGGTGATCGTTATTCAGGAAACAATTCTAAGCAACTGGAACTTGGTCAAGAGGCAAACAGATTCTATAATTGCATAGAGTTCAAAGACGACTGTGAATACCAAATTAATGATGAGCATAGACTTGCAGAACTTATGAGAATGAGTGATGAAGATCTTAGAAAATATATAGATGACAACGAGTTTGATTGGATAGGTGATGACTACGATCATATCAACGAATATCTATTCCTAATAATGAACAGTTGGCAGGACGAAGTAGAATTCGATACTGAAGGTTATGATAACCCAGACTACCTAACTATCACTCGTAGAGCAAGAGAATGGAATGTAGACCCTCAAACAGGCTACAAGAGCGAGAACAAGCACGAAGTGGCATACAATATTTTAATGGATTATTTTGATGAACTGCCTGAAGAAACAAGGGCAGAGGCTCACAAAAGATTGGAGGCTGTAGAATGCTAAAACGGATTTTGGAATCAAGATCTATTTTGGTAGAACTTGGATTTATGAGTGCCATAATTGGTACTATGTTAATCACAGGTTTTATTTCGATAAATTAGGTGTTGACTTTCGTGGCAGAAGGTTATATACTGTAAGAACAATAAGGGCAAACAATTAACAAATAGGAGGGCTATATGCCAAATTGGTGCAATAATACATTAACTATCCAAGGACCTACAAAGACACTCAAACCTTTGTGGGATGAAGCGAATAAAGAAGGTTCAGGCCTACTTCAAGCGATGAAGCCGATGCCAAAAGAACTGGACGGCACGACATCACCCGCACCCAAAGAAGGTGTACCACAACCACTTGTAGACGGACATGACAATTGGTACTCATGGAGAGTAGACAACTGGGGTACGAAATGGGACATTGATACTGAAGGCTTGGAGTTCACAGATAACAAAGACGGCACGGCCTCTATCACAGGCTGGTTTGACTCTGCTTGGGCACCCCCAACAGAAGCATTTAACACATTCTTAGACGACATGGATAACTGCACCCTTGAATCATTCTATGAAGAGGGTGGTATGGATTTCGCAGGACACTATGACAATGGTGATGATTCCTGCATAGAGAACATCTCAGATTATGCAAGAGAAGTGGTAAAAGGCAATGACTCAGGGTCTACCCTATATGACTTCCTTGATGGTGAACTTGAACTAACAGAGAATCGTAGAGAGTATATCGAAGAAGAACTAAACGAAGATGCTCAGAAGGTACATGATTTTGTGGTAGAAGGCAAGGCTGTAAACGGAACATCTAAAGACAAGGTGGAGGCATAATATGGGAACATTCACAGTAGGTTCAGGCTTGGGTCTATTACTTGTAGGCATAGTGGTAATGGCCATCATAGGATTTGGTGGCTTGTATATAATCAATAAAGCAAAGGATGAAGACTAATGGCAGATAATCTACCCGCAAATAGAAATGACGCGAACCCAGATGAAATAATCATAAGGGACGGCAGAGGACATCGACTGACCCACTATGTTTTGGCAGAGCGACTCCTACAGGTTGAATACAGTTTGATCTCTGAAGAGATCCGAAGCGAACCCAGTAGCGAAACCCTGACATACATACTTGAAGGAGGCTTTAGAGGCTTTCACAAGTATACCACGCAGGAATTACTGGACGAATGGGCAGAAGTAGAACCCAAGTTTTGGACCCTTGTAGATGATGACAGTATGCCCTGGGAAACCTATGAAGAAGATCCACTTTCTTCACTTCCAAAAGAAGTAGAGGGTCATCCTGTATAAATATGAGTATATTATAGGAGTTGAAGATGAAAGAATCAGCAGGATCTAAATCAGAATCGTATATCAAAAGCAAACCCATGACCATGGAAGATAAACTTGCTCTTGGAGAACCACCCACAGTTCATTTGGGTGTATGGTTGGGCAGAGACCCACAAGACGGAGAAGTCTATGCAGATTGCTATGTAGAGAACGAATTTGAATCATATCATGACTGGCCCTATCGTGTAGAAGGTGTTGTTTTTCATACCATGAAAGCGGCCCAAGAATTTGCATGGAGTTTATCAAAGAATCAAGGCTATAGAGATGTATGGCTACAGACACCCACAGGCTTTCCAGACCCTACCAATTGGTGGTGTGAAGAACGCATGGAAAGAGATGGTGAATGGACTGAACAAGGTAGACGCAGAATGGAAAAAGCCAAAGCAGATCGTGGCACTGACTCAAGAAACGACAACAAGCAGGCTCCTGTAGATGGTATAGGCATTGATCCCCCAGCAAGAGCCGAAACTGAA